>OMGH01001487.1_pt1 | contig 14240 bp, 12 predicted proteins | sample 1645841 | NCBI WGS metagenome assembly OMGH01 (sample SAMN00849584, study PRJEB25192) | human gut metagenome
CGTCGGCGAAAGCGAGGTCGATGACCTCGCGCGGGGTTACGAGGGTGGTCATGGTCAGTCGATGCTTCGGAGGTTATACTTGGTGATTTCGGCCAGGAAATGTTGCTGGCGTTCGTCTTCGGGGTCGTAGTCCAGGCCGTCGGCTTTGCGGGCCTCCCAGACTTTCATATAAAGGGGTTTGGAGCGGGTCGGCGGACGATTGACGATTTCGAGCGACGAGGGGTCGGCGCCGAGGATGCGTCCGATGATTTCGCGGATCGGCTCCAGCAGCTCGGCCTGTTCGCCCAGGATGACCGTGTTGAGGGCGATTTCGTATTCGTGCAGGATGCGTTCGGCGCTGAAGCCCGAGGCGTAGTCCAGTCCGCTCAGGGTCCGGAACCACGAATGGGCGACCACGATGTCCGAAGTGGCCTGTTCGTGCAGCGACCGCCAGTCGCCTTCGTTCTGCGAGGCGATGGGGATGAAGCGCGAGTGGTCCTCTGCGGCCCCTTCGCGCAGTACGAACATCACCTGCCCGGGGTTGCCGGCGAATTTCTCCTCGGCCGTGCGCATGATCCGTTCGGCCTGCGCCTCGTCGTCCATCGTGCTGTCGAGCATCATCACGCCCGAGAGTTGGAACGAGTTGTCGAGCCGCGAGATATTCCAGCGGTCGGTCTTGTAGGCGATGGCCGACACACCGAACCCGGCGATGTAGGGCGGTACGCCGTAGTGCTCGAACATCGGTTCGTAGTCCTTGTAGTGGACGATCGCGCGGAGCGTGCCGTCGTCCTGCCGTTCGAAAAGCGGGTAGAGGGGCAGCGTGCGGGCGTCCGCAGCCGAGAAACGGGACCAGTCGTGGTGGAGCAGGATGTGCCGTGAGTCTTTGGCTACGCGGCAGCGCGAGGCGTCCTGATGGTAGAGGGCCAGGAACGAGTGCTTTTCGTCGGTGACGACTTCCAGGAAGGCGTTGCCGAAGAGCGACTTGTCGAAGGACAGCTTGCTGCATACCTGCCGCAGGGATTCGCCCGATCCATTGACTTGCGCGACGAAGGCGCCCAGCAGGGGGACTTCCGGATCGAACGTGAAGCCTTTGCCGGAGATGTAGTCGGCCTTGTCGTTGATGATGCGGCGGTGCGTGGTCGAGCGGCGCGACATAAGGGCCAGGGCTGCGGGGAAGAGATTGTCGTCGCCCCAGCGCCAGAATTTGTCGCTTTCGACCCGTGCGGCGCCGAGCGTGAGGTAGGGGTCGTCGCGGCGGACGGCCTTCACCAGCGCCGTTTTCTTGAGTTTCTGTTTCGTGTTCATGGGTATTGGTTTGAAAAACAGAGGCTGCCGGACGGGTTGCCGGACAGCCTCTGTCGGTTATTGTTCCCGGATGGGCGGTGCCGGGGCCGTATCCTCGCCGGCCAGCGTCAGGACGAGGACGGGACGTGCGGCGAATTTCGTTTGGGATTCGTACCGGATCTCCGTGAGCCGCAGGGGTTGCTCGGCTCCGAATTTTTCCGACCTTCCCGCCAGCAGGAAGACGCCCGATGCGGTTTCGATGCGGGCGACCGCGCCTTCGGTCGCGAGCCGTGCGAGCTGTCGTTCACCGAGGCGGTCCCGGATTTCTTCGGGATCGGCGACCAGCGTGAGCGTATGGCGGAAGCGCGGAGGTCCGTCCGGATTCAGGTTCTCTTCCCGGAACGACGAGGACTGTTCCAGGATCGGCCATTGATCGGCCGATGCCCCCGCTCGCAGCGTCAGCCCTGTGCAGCAGCCGTCGCCGTAGGTGGCCGATACGATGTCGGAGGCCGGGATCAGCCAGACGGCTTCGATGCCTCCCGCAGGCTTTAGGGGCCGGGCGTAGGGTGTGGTTCCGGACATGGTCAGATGCGCGATGCGAATGCGACCAGTCCTTCGTCGAGCACGTCGCAGCCGGCCATGAAGACGGCTCGCTGGCGGTTCTCCATTTCGTCGGGGTTGTACCACATGCGGATTTCGTTGCCGGGGAAGTCGGCCGTATTGACGGCCAGCACCAGGTTGCGGCGGTCGGTCAGGATGCAGAACGACTTGGGTACGGGCGACGAAGAACTCAGTTTGGCCAGGTAGGACGAGATGCGCAGATCCACGACGGGAATGCCGTGATACAGCAGGTTTTGACGGCCGTTGATATAGTCGGTGTAGGCGCCGTCCGTGCTCATGCTGTCGAGGTGCTTCTCGTAGGCGCTGTAAACGTCCGACGAAACGAAGAAGGCCAGTTGCCCCTCGGCTTTAAGGTCTTTCAGGCGTTCGTCCGCATTTTTCCAGAGATCGTCGAACATGGTGACCGAGTTGGCCGGTGTGTTCATGGCGTCCGTTTCGTAATTGTAGGTATAGACCTTGTTGTTGTTCGAGTAGGTGGCGATGGTTTTGAGAAAGCCGTCGAAGGTGTTCGCGCCGCTTTCGGCCGACGTGTCGCCCACCCACATCGTCGAGCGGATGCTTTCGGCGATGGCCTGTTTGAAGAGCGTGGTTTCGGCCTCTTCGAGTTCGGTGCCCGTGAGATCCTCCATATTGACCTCGGGACGGTTGGTAATCAGCTCATAGACCAGCGAGAAGTAGTCTGCGGCCGAGTAGCCCAGTTCGGCTTTCACGCGGTTGAGAGGGATGGTTTTCTGGAGTTTTTTCGAGCCGGCGCCGCCGCTCCAGCCTGCCGCAGTGAATTTTTGCAGGATGTCGGTTTTGGGCTCCCACATCTGCACCGTCGTCGGTACGGGCATGTTGTAAAGGACGCGGACGCCCAGGTCGATGGCCGAAGGACCGCTCAGCATCGGGCGGAAAAAGATCGTTTCGAGGTTTTTGCCGGTGTAGGTTTTGGCATTTTCGAGTGCGCTCATGAGATAATTTGATTTTTGGTGATTGAATGGGTTGTTCGAACGAATGGAATCGGTTCGGGTGTAGCGGTTTTGCGGAGGGTGTCCGAAGGCGGGATGTCGGATCCTCGGCGGGCGGGTTTTACCGGATCAGTTGCTTCGCATCTTCGGCATAGGCCCGCTGGTTGGCCGAGGGAGTCGTTTCTCCGATCGACGGATCTTCGCGGGGGAGCGTGCGGGTCGGAGCCGCGAATTGCTGGCCTTCGTGCAGGGCGAGTTCCGAAGTGCGGGGGCCGAGCCCTTTTTCCGGGTCGCCGAAATGGAGGATGTTGCGGTCTGGGGGAAGGGCGTCTGCCGGACGGACGAGTCCCAGCTTGCCGAGCAGCTTGCGCCATTGTCCGGCCGGCGTCGCCTGTGCCGCAGGCGTTTTTTCCGTGGCGGAGGGTTCGATGATCCGATCGACGAGTCCGGCGGCGAGTGCCTCCTGCGGAGAGAGCCAGCGGCCGGAGCCGTTGTTTTCGGCCATCAGGAGGGTGAACTCCTCCGGAGTGCGGCCAGAACGGGCGGCATAGACCTCCGCCAGGCGTGCGTCGGTTTTGCGGAGCAGGTCGATGCGGGTCGCAAGCTCTTCGGCATTGCCTTCGGCGGTGCAGATCGAATTGTGGATCAGGTAGAGGGCGTGGGCCGATATTTCGCGGCATCCCTCCGATGCGGCCTGTGCGATGACTGTGGCCGCCGAAGCCGTATAGCCGTAGCAGCGGGTGACGATGTGTCCGTCGAGCGACGAGAGGGCCTCGTAGATCAGCAGGGCGTCGTTTACGTCGCCGCCCGTCGAGCGGATATTGACGACGATTTCCGGGGCGTCGATTTCGCGCAGCCGGTCGAGGCTGTCCCGGAATTTTTCGTAGGTGGCTACGCGCGACGAGGGTTGGTCGAACTGCCACTCCTCGGGGACGCCGATCACCCCTTCGATGTCCACGAAGCAGGTGTCGTTGCGGTTGGTGATTTGAATGTCGGATTGCATGGAAAGTTGTTTTTTGCCGGCTCGCTCGCCGGCGTTCGGAATGGGGTTGGCTGTGGGTGGGATCGTTGCGGTTTCGCGGCGTCCCCGCTCCGGCAGGAGGGTTGGGCGGATTTTCGAGGAGTGCATCCCGTGAGAGTGCGGGGAGTCGTACGGCTGCGGTCCGCGCGGATGAAGGACGGTCGAAGGGCTATCCGTTGGGCAGACGGGTGAAGGTGCAGCGGGTCGAGGCGGCCGAGGGGTCGTAACCCTCGATGCGGCGGAGCGTGCAGCGGATCTCTTCGCCGCCGATGCGGAACAGGAACGTCGAGGCGATGCAGGGGGCGAGGCGCTGTATCTGAAAGAGCCGTTCGATGTCGCACGGTTCGAGCCGCAGGTGGAGCGTGAGGTGCTGGCAGCGTTTCTCCTGTTCGGCCTGGGTGTCGTAGAAGCGGTGCAGTCCCTGTTGTCCGTCCCGGTCTTCGAAGCAGAGCGTGAACCCGTTGTCGGGATCGTTACGGTGGAATGCGGCCAGGGGGTAGCTGTCTCCGGTGGAAGGATAGCCCCAGCGCTCGCCGGCGGGCAGGGGCTGCATGCCGCAGTAGCGGACGATGCGGGGCGTGAAACTGTTCCGGTCGGTGGTGTCCGGGGCGTCGCGGTCGCCGACCCGCAGGACGAGGGCCGAAGGTGCATCCGCATAACATTCCGTTTCGCTGACCGTCGGCGAGAAGAAGGGGTTGGCGAGGTTTCTTTCCCGGTCGATCGCCGCCGCCGAGTCATTGACCAGACGCCACTGGCCGAAGGGCTCTTCCAGGGTCGCGTTCAGCCGGGTCACCGCACCGTCCGCCTCCCGGTACTTGTAGATGCGGACACGTTCCGCATCCTGTGCCGCATCGCCCAGCAGGATCGGCTGCGAGCGGTCGATCCGGGAGCTCCAGTCGAAGGTCTGGCCGAGGCGGTAGAAGTCGTCGGCCGGTTCGACGTAAACCGTGCGGGTTTCCTCGTCGGTGTAAAAGCGCAGATTGAACAGGTGCCGCAGGGCGTCGAGTACGACCCATTTGCGGACGCGGTGCCGGGCGACGTCCTCGAAAGAGATCGGGGTGTTCAGACCGGGTGCGCCGGTGAAGTCGGGGCGCAGGGTGCATTGGCGGCTCAGGGAGAATTTCATCCCCGGTTCCGCACCGTAGAAATAGATGGTCGAGAAGGTTTTGGGCGAGGTCGGCGTGACAGTTACCGGGTTGGTACGGACGGTCATTTCCACTTCGGTCTGTCCGGTTTCTCCGATGTAGCCGTCGTAGAGTGCCCAATCTCCGGTGTAGGTCGTGTAGGTCGTGCTTCCGGCGGCTTTGTAGAGCAGTACCGGGGCCGTGACGGTCGAGCCGGAAGGGGTCGTGACCAGAGCCGACCGCGAATCGAACTCTCCGATTGCGTGCCCGGCCGTGCCGTTGACGGTGCAGGTGAGGCGGTAGGAGTTTCCTTCGGTGTGGTTGAACACGATGGCACGGTACTGGAAGGCGGGTTTGGTCGAGTTTCTGCGGTCGGCGTAGCGGTTTGCGAGGGCGCCCTGTACCTCGGTGCCGTCGCCCAGGTAGAAGGAGTCGATTCCTTTGAGGCGGTTGCGGTCGAGGATGCGGTGGTCGGTGATGTAGCGGATGTGGTATTCGAAGGCTACCGTCACCGAGGTCATGGGCCTGAAGACGATCTCCCCGTCTTCGACGGTGAAGCAGTGGTTGTTCGAAAAGACATCGGTGAGGGTTTCTCCCAGATCGTTTTGGTCGTTCGGATTGACCGTTTCGACGAAATTGCCTACCGAGTTGATCGACTTGTAGGGGTTGGCGTACACACGGCCGTCGCTGTTTGCCGTCGTCGCCGCCGTCGTCGTACGCCGGGCCAGGAAATCCATGCGGTTCCGCAGGGCGTTCGTGTCGCGCGAGGAATAGGCGCCGCTCAGGTAGAGCGAGCGGAAAAATTCGCCGTTCAGAAAATCGCTTTCAAGGGTGTAGCCCGCTTCGGAAAAGAGTGTCTGCACGACGGTTGCGGCCGAAATGAACGGGTGGTAGTCGTCCACGGAGAGGAATCGTTCTACGGGAATCAGTTCGACCGACGACAGTTCGGGGGTGTATTCGTCGCGGCATACCGGGAAGAATTTGACCGGGGTGTTGTTGGTCCAGGTCTGGCGGATCATCGTGGGCGTGAGCCGTCCCGAGAAGGAGATGCCGAGGGTGTTGAACATCTCCGCAGCGGCTTGCCGGGCCCATTCGGAGGTGCCGCTGCGGATCTCTATCAGATACCCCTCCGGGTCGGAGTCGTACGCTGCCGAGAGCAGCCGGACGGAGCCTTGCAGCAGTTTGGCCTCTCCGTCGCTCAAAACGGCCGTGTGCTGCGCGGCATTGAAGCGCTGGCCCGTGTAAGGCTCGGCGGCGAATCCGAAAATGCGGTCGTTGGTCCGGGTTGCCGGCAGCCGCAGTCGGAGGGCGTGCCCTTTGTTTCCGCTTCGCACGTCGGCGAGATCCTGGGCATCGTAGTCGAGGGCGATGCGCTGCGACGGGTCGAGGTCGCAGGGAATTTGGTCGATAGTGAGTTTCATAGGCAGCGGGTTTCTTGTCGGGGACGCAGGCTGATTTCGATACAGCCCAGGGAGCCGTGCCGGCCGATCGTCTGCTCCCGGGTCAGGATGTCCACCTCTTCGTATTTGTCGCCGTCGATCTTCCAGACTTGGGGCGATGCGGCGATTTCGGCCAGCGCTTCGATAACGGCGGCGGGTTCGAAGGCCGAGGCGAGGGTCGTCGTCCGTTCGTCGCGGATACTGATATCTTCGTAGCCCGCGTCGTCGGTGAGTACCTGTTCCTTGCGGATTTTCTGGACGACGCTTTTCACCACCGGAAAAGTGTAGTGTTCGATCGAACCTGCACGGCTTCGCCAGGCGATACGGCATCCTTCGTCGCATTTCGGAACGACCGTGTAGCCGATTTCCGCTACGGTCTGCCCGGCGGTGGCGATCCGGACGGTGATCGTGCCGACCGAGGGCAGAAAACTTCGGGTGTTGAGCCGGAAGAGGGTCAGCTCCTCCCCTCCGATCGCATTGTACGTAAGAGCTTCTGCCGTAATGTCGCTCGTGACCGTTACGGTGTGCTGGCCCGGGATGCAGCAGGTGATTTCGTCGCTTTCGCCGTAGGCGATGATGCGGTGCGAAGGCATCGTCGTCAGAATCCGGGACGGTTTCACGGAGTCGTGTGCCGCGACGAAGGTCCGGACTTCGGAGTAGGTCGTTCCGACGGCCAGTTGCACCGAAGCGCTCCGGCTTTCCGAATTGCAGAATCCGGTCATGCCGGACGAGGGGACGAAGCGAATGTTTTTCCGGACCATCGGGGCGATGTTCAGGGTGCCGGTCGGGGTGTTGTAAAACCGTTTGGAGCCGATCCTGGAGCCGTCCCTGGTGCTGAGTATTTCCAGAAACAGTTCCGTTTCCGCCGCGTTGGAGAACGTGTAGGCGAGCGGGCCGAATACGGAGGAAAACATCTCCGGCAGAGAGGTGAATGTCATGTGAAAACGGGTTTGGAAGTGGATGATTGTGTGCGGTCCGAGATACCGTGCGGTCGCCGGTGTCGGGGCTGTGGGCGGAGTCGTGCCCTTCGTTTTTTTCGAAAGATGCGGAGGCGGCATCGGAAAGGCCGATGGCTGCTGTGCGGGGTGTCCGGGTGCCTAAAAACAGATGATGACGTCGGCTTTGGCCGTTTGGGAGATTTCTCCGTGCGGGGTGTAGGCTCCCGATCCGGGTTGGACGGTGAGGTTTTCGACGGCTATGACCTTCGGGTCGGTGCTTAACTGGGTGAAGAGATCGAAGAGTTGCAGTTCCGTTTGGCTCCATACCTCGTTGCGCCGTTCGGACGAGAGCTTTGCCCCGGGGTGCAGCAGCCGCAGTTCGACGCTGTAGGTCGCACGTCCGTGCAGACGGCCTTCGACCTCCTTGAGCCGGATGGGTGGAAGCCAGGCTGCGGGCAGCAGGACGATCTCGCGCGGGGTGCGGTCGTCGGTATCGGTGTGGATCGTGTAGCCATACACGCCTGCGAGCTCCCGGATCGCACGGGTGAGATAGGTGCGGTTCATGTTGAAAAAGTTTTGATAAAATGTTTACAGATATTGAAAAGTCTGGATAATTTCCTGACAACAGAATTGTTGCGATTGTTGAAAAGGTCGGAAATATCCTGAGGCCGTCTGTTGAAAAGCGGATTTGTCGGGACAAATATAAACAATCCGAATACCCCTTGTCAAGAGATTCGACCCGGAATAATTTCGATCTGCGGCAAATAAAGTCGGTGGATAATTTGTTCGGACTGGGGTTCAATCTGTTGCGGTGACGGTCGCAGCGGTCTAATTTGGCCTTGAAAATTGGATATTTGAAATATAATAGCTACTTTTGCTCCGTAATATCTTCGTGAAGCCGGAGTCTTCCGGCCGAAAAGTGGAAAATATCCGTATCTTCCACGGCGGCGAAGAGCGAAGTTCAACGAAAAATTCAACGATATGGATGATGGTGTCGGTTCCAAGCATAGCGGCAGTGTCGTATCTCAATACGATACCATTCATCTACGGTATCCGCCACGAAGGTAACTTTCGTGCCGATCTGTTGTTGTCCCCTCCTTCCGAGTGTACGAAAAACTACGTCGAAGGGCGTGCCGATCTGGCGCTGCTTCCGGCTGCCGCCGTTCCCTCGCTCAAATCGACGGATGTGATTACCGAATATTGCATCGGAGCCGTCGGCCCCGTGCGAACCGTCGTGCTGTTGAGCGACGGCCCGGTTTCCGAGGTTCGGCGCGTCTTTCTCGATCCCCACTCCCAGACCTCCGTGCAACTGGTCGGTTATCTGGCCGCCCATCGTTGGAAAATCGCTCCCGAATGGTACTCTCTGGATGACTACGAACAGCTTCGTCATGCGCAGGAGGGGGACGCTTTCCTGTTGATCGGGGACAAGGTGTTCGATCACGAGGAGAAGTTCCGCTATAAATACGATTTGGCTGCCGAATGGCAGGCCGCGACCAAACTGCCCTTCGCCTTTGCTGTCTGGGTGGCTCGCAAGGGAACGCCCTACGAAGTCATCGAATCGTTGCAGCATGCCCTCACGTTCGGTTTGGAACATACCTACGAAGCGATCCTCGAAGCGGGATTCGACAAAAAGCCGTACGATGCCTATGAATATTTGACGCGTAATATCGACTATATCTTCGATAATCAAAAGCGCCGGGCCCTTCAGAAGTTCTGGGATTCGGGACTCAAGGTGTCGCCCCGTGTAAATCCCGGCTGAAGGGAGTAGGCAGGGCTCATGCCGCCGGGCGGCCCCCTGTCTTGACCAGTTCACGCAGAAAGCAACCCGGGGAACCGGATTAATACAGGGTGCTTTATGATTACGATTTACCTCAAGCAATACAACAAGATCATCCGAAACGCCGATACCGGGCTCTTCGAGGAGTTGGGTTACGACGATATCTTGTGGATCGATATGCTGCAACCCACGATCAAGGAGCAGAAAGCGGTCGAGAATTTCATGGAGATCAACCTCCAGACCAAGCAGCAGGTCGAAGAGATCGAATCGACCTCGAAATATTCCGAAACCGAGAATGCGATCATTTCGAACGCCAACTTTTTCGTGCCGACGGGCGAGAGTTTCGTCATCGAACCCGTGTCGTTCATCATTTCGAACGAAGGTGTGCTGGTTTCGGTGCGCCAGGCCGAGTCGCGGACGTTTCAGGAGACGGAGAAGCGGCTCCAGATCAACTACCGCAACTATCCAACGGGCTATCATATTTTTATCACGTTGCTCGAAGTGCGGATCGACTACGATGCCGACATGGTCGAGCTGATCGCCCGTCAGGTGTCGTCGTTGAGCCGCAATATCAATGGCGAGGATTCAATCGACAAGGAGGTGCTGCGTCGCATCAATACCTTGCAGGAGAGTACGATGTTGCTGCGGGAGAACATCTTCGACCGCCAGCGCGTGCTGTCGGGCATTCTGCGCAGCGAACGGTTCCCGAACGATATCTACCCGCGTTTGCAGTTGATGATCAAGGACGTGAATTCGCTCATCAACCATGCCGATTTCAGTTTTCAGCGTCTGGACTATATCCAGGATGCGGCACTGGGTCTTATCAATATCGAGCAGAACGAGATCGTAAAGATCTTCTCGGTGGCTGCTGTGGTTTTCATGCCCGCGACGTTGATCGCAAGTATTTATGGCATGAACTTTTCGATCATGCCCGAGCTGCACTGGAAATACGGCTACCTGTTTGCCATCGGCTTGATGTTGCTCTGTTCGGGGCTTACGATCTGGTTCTTCCGATTCAAGAAGTGGTTATAAAGACAGTCCGCTTCGACTTCGGCTTCATTTTCGTCGGTCGGGGTGTTTTTTACCTTTTCAGAAAGTCGTTCCCGAAACCGGGGAGAAATAAAGTACGGATATGACAAGACAAATAGCCGATCCACTGCGGATCGGCTATTTTACAATTACCCGAATTTGTGCTGCCGGCTATTGCAACGCAGGATCGACCTCCGGCGTGCAGGTTATCGAGGCGGTCTTGACCGTGCCATCCGAAGTGGTGAACTCCACCGTAAAAGTATGCACTTCGCCCGGATTGTCGGGAACCGACGTAAAATAAAGTATAAACGAGTAAATCGACAAGGAGGAAAGAGTGTATTCGACCACCCGCAGATCGTCGGGTTGCAAAGCCGACAACGGTTTGTTGTATAGAAATAGAATTTCTTTCCCAAGATCGGAATAAGAATGATAATCGTTCTCTATGTATTCGGCATAGCTTACATACCGAACTCCCATTTTATCGTTCAACGGCGATCCTGCCGGGTATTTGGCGCTCCAATCTTTGTCGCTGGTAACTTTTATGCCGGTGAAATTGTCTGCGAATGCGGTCAAATCCGACCATGGAAGCGACTTCAGATTGTTGTATTCCGTATCGTGATTGCGCTCTGCGATTCGAAGAAAATCGTCGGTATGCTGCGCCCCCTCCTGTTCCGGTGTCTGATAGTACACCGGATCCTCCAGAAGTACCTGAAATCCGGACATGGAATAGAGCGTCGATGGTTTTTCAGCCAGCATGCCGTATAAAACATAGCTCCCGTCCACATAATTTTGAACGAGATATTTCGAATAGCCGGATCCATTTCCAATCCACTCCTCCGGTTCGTTGCAACCAACCAGACTACTCAAAAAAATATAAATCAATAACTTTTTCATTTGCTCAAATTATAAGTGACGGCCGAAAAATCATGATCGTAATCTCTGTCTTCTATTGACTGCGGGCTGACAGGTCCCCTGTCTGTATAGAACGCATTGAATGTATAGTATCCGTCTTTTTGTCCTCCCCAGCCGAAATTGGCATGCACAAATTCTTTCGACTCTGTGTGGTATTGAGTAGGCAAAAAAGCATATCTGGTTATCACGCGTCTTTCACGGAGCAACCAACCGTCCAATACCCATGCGTGACTATTAGTACTGCTCTTCCCGGAATAATAAAATGGAAGTTTTTTCACGAAAATCATATCCCGAACTTTGTCGGTAGTTATAGGCGATAAAGCTATATTTGAATAGCCTAATCCTATGTCACCCAAATATTGGAGTAACTTCACTACGTTTTTCGTTGGGGCGGGAGAACCTCCGTCGTCACTGTGGTATTTCACACCAACTGCCTCTCCCATTTTATTGATGAAATAGGCTACAGCCCATGTTTGGGCATTCATGGATTCCCCACTTACAACAGGTTTCACTAACTGGGGATGTGTTACCGCTTCTTCGATATTAAGCCACATGGCTTCATTCAAAAGCTGATCTCCTATTTGATAAAATTTTTTATTATAATTTAAAGCGTTGAAAACTAAAATTTGTGCAACTGCTACCGGGACACATCCGGCAAAACAGTTTTTGCCATTTTCAATTGGGCATAAATAATTATATGGTTTGGTTTGGTTCCATCGGGTTTTGAGGAGAATGCCTGATTGTTCTTTGGTTTCCCAAGGTTCATAGTCAATACCGACAGGTTGTTGTCCTTCCGGCCACCAATGTTCTATATCGGTAATAGGGCCTCCGACGATGCCGTTTCCGCCACCGCCGGTATCGACACCTCCGATCGCGGCCTGTGCAACCATTTGCAGGGGGAATACCAACTCACCGTCCGCTTCGGCCTGTTCGGGAGTAACCGTTACGGCATACCGGAACTCTTCGGTCGTGAGGCTTCCTTCATCGACGACCGCATAGACCGGCTCCAACCGGTCGTCGGCCCCCAGAATGGCATAGCCCGCCTCGTTCTCGAAATTGACGATGTAGAGCAGATCCTCCACGTCGGCCGTGGCTTCGCTGCGGGTGACAGCGCCATCTTCCGCGGGAGTATCGATCTCTTCGAGGACGGATTGCAACTCTTCGAGAGCCTGTTCGACAGGGACCGCATGCGGCTTTTCAGCAGTCGGAGGGTTTTCACCGAAAGGCCCCGGCTCCGTGCCCGGATCGGCCGTACAACTAGCTAATAGCCAGCAACCGAAGAACAGTGAAAAAAGTCTGAAATGTTTCATAACGGATTAATTTCAGGGTTTTCGGTCGAACCCTGTTCCGGGAGTTGCTGAAAATTCCCGGAACAGGACCGGAAGAAGTTTTCCTCCTGATCCGAAATTAAACATTTCTTTGTTGATTACCAAATAAAATACAATTTTATTTGCAATCAAATAAAACAAACCGCATTCGGGCTTCGTCGCGCACGTCGCGGTGGAAGATGCCCTTGACAGTCGCCGCCGTATCTTCCCGGCCCCGTTATTTCGCACTGCCGTAATGCCAGGTGACCGCCTGCCGGATGTCGGGATGGAGCGATTTGCCGACGGGACAGGTTTCGGCCGCGCCTTGCAGGATTTTCTTGTCTTTGTCGCTGTAATCGCCCGGCAGGTAGAAATCGAGCCGGATCTCGGCGATGCGGCGCGGTTCGGCGGCCATGACTTTCTGGATCTCCACACGCGTTCCCTTCAGGTCGATTTCGAGCCGACGAGCGGCTATCCCCATCAGGGTCAGCATACAACTTCCCAGAGCTGCAGCAACCATGTCCGTCGGAGAGATGTATTCGCCTTTGCCGTTGTTGTCGGTCGGAGCGTCAGTGATAACCCGGTTACCGGACTGGACGTGCGTGATTTCGGTCCGCAGATCGCCCAGATACAAAGTTTGAATCGTAGCCATTTCCTAAAATTTTTAAGTGAATGTTTCCTGATAAAGATAGTGAAATGTGAGGGCAATCGTGCGGACTTGCACCCAAAAGATTGCCAAACCGAATCCTATCTTCTGCAAAGATAGGGAAAGCCGAGAGAAAAATGGAAACTTGGGCCCAGTTTTCCGAGGCGCATCCTATCTAAGACTATGTCAAAGATGGGGAAAAGTGAGTGACAAGCCAAACTTGATCAGCATTTCTCCTCCTTGCGCGGCGAAATCCACGAGAGCCTTCTGCATCCGCTCCGATCGTCGGTCGGTCGAGCCAGCCCGAGCCGCATCTTGTAAAACCATCGTTTTTCGGAAAGTCCGGAAGACAGGTCCGCCATACCTGAAATTCCGTTCCGCCCGTTCCGCGTCCTCTCCGATCCGGGCAGCGACGGACAGCGGCACGCCCGGACCGGATATTTGCCCGGACCGGGAGACCGAAAGCGAAATAAATTTCGTACATTTGTCCTCCATAAGGACTTATGCTCGAAAAACTCGCAAAACAGACCGCCATATACGGCATCAGTACGATCGTCGTACGATTCCTGAACTACCTGCTGACACCCTATTTCACCCGGGTGTTCGACCCGGGCATTTACGGGATCACCGTGGACGTATATGCCCTGATTCCATTCGCTCTCGTGATCCTGACGATGGGAATGGAGTCGGGATACTTCCGTTTTGCAGCCAAAGCCGACGAAGCGGGCGGCGACGTGACGGCCGCCAAACGGCGATTGTTCGCTACCACATGGGGCATCACTTCCCTGGCAGCCCTGCTTTTTTTCGGGCTGGTAACCCTCTTCCGCACGACGGTTTCCGAGTGGATGGGAGCGGATTACGCCGCAAACCCCGACTTCGTAGTATGGGTCGCGGCGATCATTTTCCTCGACGTTTGCACGGCGATTCCCTTTGCACGCCTGCGGGAACAGGGACGGGCCCTGACCTATGTCGGGTTCAAGGCCTTCAGCGTCGTAATTACGGTAGTTTTGGCAGTGGCCTTCGGTCTTGCCGGCTTTTACGAAACATCGTTCGGCGTAGGCTGGGTCTTCGTGGGCAACCTGATCGCCAGCCTGCTCACCCTATTGGCAATTCTCACCACGACGAACCGCACTCTGCCCCGTATCGACGGCAAGTTGCTGCGGCGGAGTGCGAAAAACCAGTTATGCTTTATTCAATAGGTAAGGACAGTTCA
>OMGH01001489.1_pt1 | contig 14235 bp, 13 predicted proteins | sample 1645841 | NCBI WGS metagenome assembly OMGH01 (sample SAMN00849584, study PRJEB25192) | human gut metagenome
CGTGAAGATCGAATACTACAGCGAGGCCTCTGAGGTCACCGCTCAGATGGCCGCCACCAAGAAAGACGCCATCGCCGTGCTGCCCCAGCCCTATGTCACCGCTGCCCAGATGAAAGACAGCGAGCTCCGTGTGGTCCTCGACCTGACCAAGGAGTGGAACAAGGTCTGTGATACCCAGCTCATCACCGGCGTCACGGTGGTCCGCACCGCTTACGCCGAGGATCACCCCGACGTGGTGCAGGCGTTCCTGAATGACTATGAGTCAACGCCGCCAACACCGACATCGACGGCACCGCCGCCCTCTGTGAAGAGATCGGTGTGGTGGCCAAGGCTGCCATCGCCAAAAAGGCTCTGCCCAAGTGCAACATCGTCTACCGCCGCGGCGAGGAGATGAAGAAAGACATTTCCGCTTACCTGCAGGTGCTCTACGATGCCTCCCCCGCAGCCGTGGGCGGCAAGCTGCCGGACGACAACTTCTACTGGGTCAAACCCACCACCTCGCAGCAGGTACAGCATCGGGTCAAGAAGCTGTTCCAGTAAGTAGTTGGTTTCCTAAAAAAAGCTGCCGCACAGTGCCGTGCGGCAGCTTTTTTCAGGACTTTTTCAGGAAGCCGATTCCCATACCAGCCGCCACTCGGCATTGCCCGCCGAGAGCAGCCCCGTGGAGAACTGGGGTGATCTGATGCAGCGCCTGACCGCCGGAATGGCGGTCTTACTGTTGGACGGCAGTGCGAAAGGGCTGGCATTTTCGGTGCAGAGCCTGAAATTCCGCTCGGTGGAGGAGCCCTCCGGTGAAGGAGATCTGCGCGGCTCCCGCGAGGGATTTTCCGACCTGCTGCGGATCAATCTGAGCCTGCTGCGGCGGCTCATCCGCACCGAAGCGCTGGTAATGGAAGTGCAGCAGGCAGACTGCGCGATGAAAACGGAATATGCCGTCTGCTACTGCAAAGATAAGGCCTCGCCCGCCGCCGTGGAGCAGGTGAAAGAGACGCTGCGCCGCGCAAAGCCGCAGCTGCTGTTGGATTCGAGCTACTTTCTGCCCTGGCTGTTTCCCTGCCGGGTGCGCACAGCGTCCCCGGTGAGCTACACCGAGCGCCCCGTCGTGGCCTCCGCGAAGCTCTGTGAGGGGAAGATCGTCGTTCTCGTCAATGGGAGCCCATCCGCGATGGTTCTGCCGACCCTCTTCGGCGAAAACTTCGAGTGTCTGGACGACTACGCCCAGCCTGCGTTTTTTGCGTCCTTCCTGCGCCTTCTGAAATATGGTTCCTTCTACCTGAGCATCTTTCTGCCGGGGGTGTTCGTCTGCCTGGCGGTCTACCTGCCGGAACTGCTCCCGCCACAGCTGCTCTTCAAGATCGAAGCTGCTGAGCGGGCCACTCCGTTCCCGCTGTTTGGGGAGATGGTGCTGGTCATCCTGCTGCTGGAGATCATCCGGGAGGCAGGGCTTCGGATGCCGCAGACGCTGGGGCACTCGGTCAGTCTGGTCGCGGCGCTCATCATCGGGGACGCAGCCATCGCCACCGGTCTGCTGAGCACACCCGTCATTCTCATTGCGGCGGTTGCATCCATCGCCGTCTTCGTGGTGCCGTCCCTCTACGAAATGGCCACGGCCTTCCGCTTTCTGGTCCTGCTGGCGGCGGGAGTGGCAGGCCCTGTGGGGCTTGTGTGCGCGGCGTTGGCCGTTCTGCTCGCTCTGGCGCAGGTGTCAGCGCTGGGGGTACCCTATTGTGCACCGGTGCGTTTCCCGCAAACCGCACTTTCTCCGGACGGTGTGACCCGCCGGACCTACCGCACCCTGTCCGCACATCCTTTTTCCATCTGGCAGAAACGGAGGTGAGCCAATGGAGCAAACCGGATCATTCCGTGCCGCCGTGCCGCTCAGCGTTCTGACCGCGGTGCTGGGGCAGTGCATCACTTCCGGCAGCGCCATGTCAGCCCGGCTGTTGCTGCTGCAGGGGTTCCCCATGGCGCTGGGCATCGGCCTGCTTTCGTCCTGCTTGATGCCCGCCGAAGGGGAAGAGGGGCTTCGTTCCGAAACCGGCATCCGCCCCCGGCTGCTCTGCCTGCTTTTGTCCGTGTGGTTTGGTGCAGAGCTGTTGGAGACGCTTTGGCAGGCACAGCAGGTGTGCCGGGAGCAGTTTTCATCCATGGCAGTCCTCGGCGTTCTGCCGCTGCTGCTGTGGGCGGGCTGGCAGCTGAAGCCGGACGTCTTTTCCCGCAGTGCGGGGGTCTTGTGGTGGGCACTGGCGCTGGCGGGCCTTGCCTGCGTTGGGAGCCTGCACGGCCAGCTTCACTGGGAGAATCTTTTCCCCGCAGCGGAACCCACAGGAAATCTCCGTTTCCCGCTTTATGCGGAATCCATCGCGTGGCCGCTTCTATTTGGAAAACGCGGATGCACCGGGAGGCGCTGCTTCCTGCTGCCGTTTCTGACGCTGGCGGGGCTGTTCGGTTTTGCGCTGGGGCGTGAACTTCTGTTTGGGTCCGGCCGTCTGCTTCCGGGAAATGAGCTGCTGCGCACCGGGACGCTGGGACGTGTCTCCCGGCTGGATGCAGCCTTTCTGCTCGTCTGGCTGGCAGCGGCATTGTTCCGGGGCTGCTTTCTGGTGCGGGTCCTGCGGGAACTGCTCTGCCGCCCGGAGAAGCAGGAAAAGGGGGTACCGGAATGAGAGCTTCCCATGCACTGCGCTGGCTGGCAGGGGGTATTCTGGTACTCTGGTGCGGCGTCTTTCTGCGGATGGAGACCACCGAGAAAAGCATGGTGCGGGCACTCATCGTCCAGCCGAACCGCAGCGGCTGGGCGGTGCAGCTGCTCTATCAGTTCCCGGAAGCAGCTGCGGATGCCTCCGACGCCGTGGCAGAAATTCGAAGCTGTTCGGCCGAGGATGCCACGCTGCCGCTCGCGCTGCACAAAGCCGAACGGGAACTGCCCAAAGCTGCAAATTACCGACTGTGTGAATATCTTCTCTTTGACGAAACAGCGTCACAAACTGACATTCTGGAACTGGAGGAGTTCCTGCAAACGGAACCCGTCAGCCGCCTGTCGGCACGGGTGCTCTTTGTCGCTGGCATCGGGAAACTGGTGGAAGAAACTCCGCCGGACGGTCTGCCGGGCAGCGGGGCGGAACCGGAAGAGACCGATGCAGCCCCGGAAACGCTTCCGGGAGCGCTTTTACAGGCCGCCGAGGATACCGCCGCACGGGCACCGCATTTGTACGAGTGCGCAGCGGGGGCCGTGATCCCCATCTTAAAAATTGAGGAGAACGGGGTGACATGGCAGAAGGAGAGCTGCCTTTTGACGGCGCAGGGCTATACCCGGCTTTCCCCGAACGAGACGGCCATGGCGCAGCTCTTGCAGGAACGGACGATGCCGGTGGAGTTCGCACTGGAAGGGGAGACTGTCACCCTCCGGCGCTGTGTCGTTTCGGTGGAAGCGGAAGGGAACGGGTTTGCGGTCACGCTGACCGGCCAGCGCAGGGCTGGCACACCGCCGATTGCAGAAGGCGTGTGCCGCCAGCTGGAGGCGCTCTGCGAAGAGACCATCGTCCGGGCCTGGCAGTCGGGCGCAGACCTTCTCCGGCTGGGTGCAGTCCGTGCGCTGAAGGAAGGGCCGGGTGCCTTTTTTACAACAAAAAACGCCTGCCCGGAAGTGCGGGCAAGCGTGAAAATGCTGGATCTTTAATGGGCAATCTCAAAGACGACGGTGATGGTCGTGCCGACATTGATCTCGCTTTCCAGCCGGATGCGGGCGTTGTGGATGCGGGCAATGTGCTTGACGATGGCCAGCCCCAGCCCGGTGCCGCCAGTGGCCTTGCTCCGGCTCTTATCGACCCGGTAGAAGCGCTCGAACACGCTGGACTGGGCTTCTTTCGGGATGCCGATGCCGTTGTCCTTGACGGTCAGGGTGCAGTGCCCATCCCGTGCGCAGGCGGTGATGAGCTGGACCTTTCCGCCGGGGCGGTTGTACCGGATGGCGTTGTCACAAAGGTTCTGGCACAGCTCATCCAGCAGGCTCCGGCTGCCCAGCACAGGGGCGCTCTCGCCGAGGTAGGTCAGGGAGATGAACGACTTCTGTGCGTTCACCTTCTGGCGCTCGACGCACTCTTTGGCCACATCCAGCAGATCGACCGTCTCCATCTGGGGGGTGTCGTTGGTCTCCGAAACGTTGTCCAGATGGGACAGCTGCAAGATATCGTTGACCAGCTGGATCATCCGGCTGGCTTCTACATGGATCTTCCGGCCGAACTCCGGCACATCCGCAGACTTGGCAATGCCGGTCTCAATGAGTTCGGCATAACCGGAAATGCTGGTCAGGGGCGTTTTCAGCTCGTGGCTGACATTGGCCGTAAACTCCTGCCGCATCTTTTCGTTGTTCTCGCGGAGCAGGCGGTCCGAGTGGATGCTCTCGGCAAAGGGAATCAGCTCCTTGTACGGCACATTTTCCTGGATGTGTTCCAGATCGTCCGTCATCTTCAGAATGGGCTGGACGAGGCTCCGGGTCAGCAGACCGGCCATCATGGCGGCTGCGCCCATCATCACGATGCAGCTCAGCACAATGGCCGGCAGGGCCGCATCGTAGATGGACCAGATGGTCTCGGAATCCTGCGCCACACGGAGGATGTCGCCATCCGGCAGGAGCATGGCGTAGTAATACGTCTCATACCCCAGCGTCTGGGAGTCGCGGCGGTTGCGGCCGATGCCCTCCTGCTTGGCCTGCTGGATCTCCGGGCGGCCTAGGTGGTTCTCCATCTGCTGGCTGGTCGCGGATTCGAACAGGACGCTGCCGTCCGAGGCGATGAGCGTGATGCGCAGATCGCCGTTGACATAGGCAGAGAGCTGGGCCGGGTCGTCGATCTGTTCACACCCGGCGGCAACGAGGCTGGCCTCGTTTTCCAGCGCCGCCCATGCCTGCTCCCGGAAGGCTCTGTGAAATACGAAGATGCAGAGCACGGCGGTGCAGATCAGCCCGACAAAGCCCATCCAGAACAGCCGATAACTGATTTTTTCTTCCATGCTCCGTGGTTTCATTCTTCGTTTTCCTCCTCGTTGTCGGCCAGCTTGTAGCCGACCTTCCGCACGGTGCAGATGTATTTTCCGGCATCGCCCAGCTTTTTGCGCAGGGTGCGGATGTGCATATCCACGGTGCGGCTTTCCACCGAGATGTCGGTGCCCCACACCACCTGCAAAATGGTCTCGCGGGTCACAACCAGGTTGGTGTTTTCCAGCAGCAGGCGGAGCAGGCTGTATTCCTTGTAGGTCAGGTCGATGTGGGCGTCGTTCACCGTCACGATGTGGCGGGCGTTGTCCAGCAGGATCTCATGGAAGGCGTAGACGTTCGTCTTTTCCTCCGGGGCCGAGCGGCGCAGCGCAGCCCGCACCCGGCTCAAAAACTCCATGATGCCAAACGGCTTGGTGATGTAATCGTCTGCGCCGCAGTCCAGCCCGCGCACGGTGTCCAGCTCGCTGGATTTGGCCGTGACCATGATGATGGGCAGGCGCCGCAGGGAAGGGGTGTTGCGCAGCTTTTTCAGGATGGAAAAGCCATCCTCACCGGGAAGCATGACGTCCAGGATGACCAGCTCCGGCACGGCAACATTCATGGCCTGCCAGAAGCTCTCGGACGATTCAAAGCTCTGCACGTCGTATCCGCTGGACTGAAGTGCATACTGCTCCAGCTCCCGGATGGCGGCGTCATCTTCTACAATATAGATCATGCCTTGGGGTCCTCCTTTTCGCTTGCCACGGCGGGTTCACCGTCCGGGAAGAGATACCGCTCGCGGTAACGGTCCAGGCGGCGGCGGAACTGTTCGCTCTCCTTGGTGTCGTTGCCGTAGCGGAGATCGTTCAGATAGGCGTGGGTATCAAAGCTGTCCTGTGCGACTTCGATCTGGGCAACGGCAACATTGCTGCAGTGGTCGCAGACACGCTCATAGTTGGTCAGCAGGTCTTCCAGCACGAAGCCGTATTCGATGGAGCAGCTGCCAGCCTGCAGGCGGGCCACATGCCGTGCCTTGATGGCGCGGACCAGTTCGTCCACAACGGTCTCCATGGGTTCGACCTTGCTGGCCAGATGCAGGTCGGCCTTGCGGAACGCATCGGTCGTGCGGCTCAGCACATCCTGCACTGCGCCTTCCAGAACCTGCAGCTCCTCGTGCGCATCCTGGGAGAACGCGATGTTCTTGGCGTGGATCTCTTCGGCAGAGCTGAGCAGATTCACGGAATGGTCGCTGATGCGCTCGAAATCGCTGATGGTGTGGAGCAGGGTATTCACGCTCTGGCTGTCGGCATGGCTCAGCTCCCGGCTGGACAGCTTGACCAGATAGGTGCCGAGGGCATCTTCGTACTGGTCTACCTTGGCCTCTTCGTCCCGGACTTTCTGGGCCAGGGTGTCGTCCCACTGGTGGGTCAGGCTCATGGCCTGCACCACGCCCACGCGGGCCAGCTCGGCCATATCCGCAGTGGCGGCGCGGGCGCGTTCCACAGCAACGGCGGGCGTCTTGAGCAGACGCTCATCCAGCAGGGCGAAGCTCTCTTTCTCGGCATCGTCCGGGATGGTGAGGATGGCCAGCTTTTCCAGAACGTTGGCGAACGGCAGCAGGACCGCCGTGGCCGCAATGTTGAACACAGAGTGGATGACAGCGATGCCCCACGCCGTGACGGTATCGTTGACAAAGGTGAAGTGCAGGACCAGATTCAGGCCATAGTACATTGCCAGAAAAAGGGTCACACCGATGATGTTGAAGTACAGATGCACCATGGCGGCGCGGCGGGCGTTTTTGTTGGCACCCACAGAGGAGATCAGCGCGGTGACGCAGGTGCCGATGTTCTGGCCCATGATGATGGGGATGGCGCTGCCGTAGGTGATGACGCCGGTGGAGCTGAGCGCCTGCAGGATGCCGACGCTGGCGCTGGAGCTCTGGATGATGCCGGTGACGAGTGCGCCGACCAGAACACCCAGCAGCGGGTTGGAGAAGCGGATGAAGAGGTTGGTGAACCAGACTTCATCCTGCAGCGGGGTGACCGCATTGGACATGGCGGTCATGCCGGTCATCAGAACGGCAAAGCCGATGAGGATGGTGCCGATGCCCTTCCGCTTTTCGCTCTTGCCCATGTAGAGCAGGATGCCGATGAAGGCCAGCAGGGGGCTGAACGAGGTGGGCTTGAGCAGCTGGATGAAGAAGCTGTCGCCCTGCAGGCCGGAAAGGCTCAGGATCCAGCTGGTGACGGTGGTGCCCACATTGCTGCCCATGATGATGCCGATGGCCTGGTGCAGCTCCATGATGCCGCTGTTGACGAAACCGACCACCATAACGGTGGTGGCGCTGGAAGACTGGATCACGGCGGTGACGCCGAGGCCCAGGAAAAAGCCCTTGAGCGGGTTATCGGTCAGCTTGCTCAGGATCTTTTGCAGCTGGCCGCCCGCCTGCTTTTCCAGAGCCTTGCCCATGATGTCCATGCCGAACAGGAACAGGGCCAGGCCGCCCAGGAGCGAAAAAACGTTGAAGATTGTCATATGTGCGTTCCTCACTTTTCATTGACGTGAAATTCTCCTGATTCTGAGTATAGACACGCAATGTAAAATCGGAAATCGGCAGAGTGTAAAATTCATGTAAAGCGACAGACTTTTTCCGCTCTTCAGGGCTTACTTCCTATTATAAAGGAAAATCGGGTGGATGCAAGGTACACATCCGGAAAAGCAGCAAAAACAAAACCAGTCCGGTGGAATCTCCGCCAGGCTGGTTGGTTAGGATGTTTTCGGATATGGTTTCGGTTCATCGGTCAAGCCGAGAATATAATCTACGCTGGTATCGTAATATATGGCGAGTGCTTTGAGAACATCTGTTGGAATATCGCGCTTCCCCATTTCATAATTGGAGTAACAGACCTGTGTGCATTTCAAATAGGCCGCAAGGTCTTTCTGCATCAAATCCCGGTCTTCTCGCAAATCGCGGATGCGTTGGTACATAGGCATACACCTCTATTCATGGATGCGGTTAATAGAAGTATAAGGAAAACATTTTGTTATATTGACATGTAAAACAAAATGTTATATAATGGCGGCATGAAAAGATGATTGGAGCTCGAAATCATTAAAAAGTAAAATTGCTTGGAGGAGTAATCTTATGACTTTGAACGAACTGTTTGTGTCTGCGCTCTTTTTGCTTCCGCCGATTCTCATCGTGGTAGCGTTGGTGAAGTTTATTTTCAAAAAGTAAATAAACCAACGAACTCGGAAGTGCGAAACACCCTGTTCACTGCACAGTAGAAACTGTGCGGCGAGCAGGGTGTTTTGCTGTTTTGGATCATATTAGGAAGATGTCAACATTTGATAGGAACTTTTCCCAAAAGAATCATTGTAATCCGAAACCATCTCGTTTATAATAAGAGAAGGAATGCCTGCGGGAGGGTCTGCCCGCAGTTGAGGAATACACGCAGGAGGAAGAACGATGGCGAATTTTACCGTTTCGCTCAAGAAGCTGACCGAAAAGGTCAGCATGGATGTGGTCTATGCTCCGCAGGACCTCGAAAACATCAGCGTCGAGATCGCGGAAGTCAACCGTCCGGGTCTGTTCCTGGCGGGCTATTACGATTACTTTGATAAACTGCGGCTGCAGATCATGGGTCTGGCCGAGATGAACTTCCTGTCCGGCCTTTCGCCGGAAAAGCGCTACGAAGCGCTGGACCAGCTGTTCCGTCAGCAGCCGCCGGCTGTCATCGTGGGCCGCAGCGAGGAGCTGAAACCGTTCCCGGAGATGCAGGAGCTGGCCAGAAAGCACGGCGTGGCGCTGCTGCGCTCCAACGAAACGACCTGCACCCTGATGGGCAGCATCATCAGTGTGCTGAACCTGGAGCTGGCCCCCCGCATCACCCGCCACGGTGTGCTGGTGGAGGTGTACGGCGAGGGCATCCTCATTCTGGGCGACAGCGGCATCGGCAAGAGCGAGCTGGCGATCGAGCTGGTCAAGCGCGGCCACCGCCTTGTGGCCGACGATGCTGTGGAGCTGCGCAAGGTCTCGAACCGCCAGATCATGGGCACGGCCCCGGAGAACATCCGCCACTTCATTGAGCTGCGCGGCATCGGCATCGTCAATGTGGCCCGCGTGTTCGGTGTGGGCGCGGTCAAGGTGAGCGAGAGTCTGGACCTCGTGGTCCAGCTGGAAGCCTGGGACCCCACCAAAAACTATCAGCGCACCGGTCTCGAAAGCGAGTATTACGAGATCCTGGGCGTCAACATCCCCAGCACCAGCATCCCGGTCTCGCCGGGACGCAACCTCGCCGTTGTGCTGGAAACGGCAGCCATCAACAACCGCCAGAAGAAGATGGGCTACAACGCCGCCAAGGAGCTGCTCATCCGTCTGGGGCTCGAAGGCACCATCGAATAAGATTCTCATACGAAAAGGAACGAAGCGTTTATGGAACGATTGAAACAACAGCTGCTGGCCGAAGGCATTGCCTACCGGGCAGACGAGCCGCTGGCAGCCCACTGCACCTTTAAGATCGGCGGCCCGGCGGATGTGTTCGCCCTGCCGGAGACCGAAGAGCAGCTCTGCCGCGTGATCGCACTCTGCAAAGAGCAGGGCGTGAAGTACTACCTGCTGGGCAACGGCAGCAACATTCTGTTTGAGGATGCCGGTTACCGGGGCGTGGTCATTGGTACCATGGCCCTGAAAATGGGCATCGGCTTTCTGGAACAGGTCGCGCATCCGGGGGCAGCGCCGGGCGAGGTCTATGATGCTGTGGTTGCCGGTGCGGGCCTGAAGCTTTCGAGCCTGTGCACCGCTGCACTGGAAAACAGCCTGACCGGGCTGGAATTTGCCTACGGCATCCCCGGCACGGTGGGCGGTGCGGTCTATATGAACGCCGGAGCCTACGGCGGCGAGATGAAGGATGTGCTGCAGTCGGTGCGGTATCTGACGCAGGACGGCGACATCGTGGAGGCAGAGGCTGCCGTGCTCGGCCTTTCCTACCGGCACAGCATCTTTGAGGAAAACGGCGGCTGCATCCTGAGCGCAACGTTCCATCTGAAGCGGGGCGACCCGGACGCCATCAAAGCCCGGATGAACGAGCTGATGGCAAAGCGGGTGGAAAAGCAGCCGCTCGACAAGCCCAGCGCCGGCAGCACCTTCAAGCGCCCGGCGGGCGCGTTTGCGGCGGCCCTCATCGACCAGTGCGGCTTGCGTGGTTTCCGCCACGGCGGCGCAGCCGTCAGCGAGAAGCACTGCGGCTTCGTGGTGAATCTGGGCGGCGCGACCTGCGCCGATGTGCTGGCTCTGTGCGACGAGGTGCGGGCCATCGTAAAGGAAAAGACCGGGTTCGACCTGGAAAAAGAGATTCGTGTCGTGAAAGCATAAGAGGAAAGAAAAATGGATCTGCTGATCGTAAGCGGGCTTTCCGGCGCAGGAAAGTCTGTGGCTATGAATGCGCTGGAAGATATCGGCTTTTTCTGCATCGACAATGTCCCGGCGGAACTGCTGCCGAGCATCACCGCATTCTCCAAAGCCGGTGACAACAAGCTGAAGCGGGTGGCGCTGTCCATGGACGTGCGCGGCTGCCGTTCCAGCGAGGAGATCGAGAAGGCGCTCGACCTACTGGACCAGCAGGGGATCGCCTACGAGATCCTCTTCCTCGACGCACCGGACGATGTGCTGATGCGCCGTTACAGCGAGACCCGCCGCCGCCACCCGATCAGCATTGCGGAGGGCATCTCCACGCGGGAAGCTTTCCAAAAAGAACACCAGATCCTCCGCCCCTTTAAGGAACGTGCGAATTATATCGTGGATACGGCGCTGCTCTCCACCGCGCAGAACAAGGAGCGCATCTGCGAACTCTTTGTGCAGAACGGCGGGGCGCGGAGTGCGATGCGGCTGACGGTGATGTCGTTCGGCTTCAAGTTCGGCGTCCCGGCGGACGCAGACCTGGTGCTGGATGTGCGCTGCCTGCCCAATCCGTTCTATGTCCCGGATCTGAAGTTCAAGACCGGCCTGGATCAGGAGGTCGTGGATTTCGTCATGGGCAAACCGGAGGCGCAGGAACTGCTGCGCCGGTACGAAGCATTTCTGGAATATGCCCTGCCGCTCTACGTCAAGGAGGGCAAGAGCCAGCTGACCATTGCCGTGGGGTGCACGGGCGGCAAACACCGCTCCATCACCTTTGCGCGGAAGATCGCGGAATACTGCGAGGGCCTGGGCTACCAGCCCGGCGTCCAGCACCGCGATGCCTCCCGCTGAACGGCCAGATCAAAGAAGGAACGACAAGATGAGTTTTGCATCCCAGGCACGGGAAGAGATCGCGCAGCACAGCCTGCAATTGCAGAAAGACTGCTGCGTCCGCGCGGCGGCCTACGGCATTGCCTGCTTTGCCAAATATTTCGACGCCAAGGGCCTTGTGCTCCAGACGGAGCAGGAGCTGACCGCCCGCGTGGCCGAGCAGCTGTTTGCCCGCTGCGGCGTCCGGGGCACCATTCTGGAAAAGAGCCGCCCAAGCGGGGTGGTGTACGAGTTTGGCATCCGGGAGCCTGAACAGGTGGCGCGGCTGCATGAACTGTTCGGCACCACCGGCAGTGAGACGAGCTTGCAGATCGACCCCCGGATGATCCGCTGCCAGACCTGCGTCAGCGCCTATATCGGCATGGCGTTTCTCTGCGGCGGAACCGTCACAGACCCCAAAAAAGAATACAACATCGAATTTTTAACGAGCCGCACCAATCTCGCCAGAGACTTTGAAGCGTTGCTGGCCGAGCACGAGTTTGCGCCCCACCGCACCCGCCGCAACGGCGTGAACCTGGTTTACGTCAAGAGCTGCGCCAACGTGGAGCGCATTCTGGCGTTTATGGGGGCGGCCCAGGCGGCAGCGCAGATCAATGCGCAGAAAGCCGTGAAGCAGGTGCGGAACCAGATCAACCGCCACACCAACTGCGATACCGCCAACCTCGGCAAAACAGCCCGCGCCAATGCGCAGACGCTGAAAGCCATCCGCTTTTTGCAGGAGCAGAATGCGCTGGAGACCCTGCCGGAGGTGCTGCAGCAGGCGGCGGCCAAGCGGTTGGAAAATCCGGATCTCTCGTTGACGGCGCTCTGTGCCTGCTTTGACCCGCCGGTCAGCAAATCGGGGCTGTCGCATCGGATGAAAAAGCTGGAACTGCTGGCGCAGACCATGCGGGAACGGTTGGAACAGGAGGCAACGACGTGAGCGAGATCAGCGAAAACAATCATCTGGGGCGGGATTTCGTCCACCTCCATATCCATACGGAATACAGCCTGCTGGACGGTGCCTGCCGCATCGACCAGCTGATGGACCGCGTGAAGGAGTGCGGGCAGACGGCCATCGCCTGCACCGACCACGGCGTCATGTACGGCTGTGTGCAGTTTTACAAAGCGGCCAGAAAAGCGGGCATCAAGCCCATCATCGGCTGCGAAGTCTACGTTGCCACTCGCACCCGGTTCGATAAGGTCAACAAGATCGACGGTAACAACCATCTGATCCTGCTGTGCAAAAATGAGACCGGCTACAAGAATCTCATCAAGATGGTCTCCGCAGCCTTCACCGAGGGGTTCTACTCCAAGCCCCGCGTTGATAAGCAGCTGCTCGAACAATACCACGAAGGGCTCATCTGCCTTTCAGCCTGTCTGGCGGGCGAGATCCCGCAGGCCATTCTGGCGGGGGACTACGAGCGGGCTAAAAGCTCAGCGCTGTGGTACCGGGACCTGTTTGGCGAAGGCAATTACTACATTGAGCTGCAGGACCACGGCCTGGAAGAGGACACCATCGTTCTTCCCCAGCTCATCAAGCTGGCGCGGGAGACGGGCATCCCTATGGCCGCCACCAACGACTCTCACTATCTGCGCAGGGAAGACGCCAAAATGCAGAGCATCCTTCTCTGCATCCAGACCGGCAAGACCATGCAGGACGCCGATAAGATGGAGTTCCAGACCGATGAGTTTTACGTCAAGACGACGGATGAAATGTACGATCTGTTCGCCATGGTGCCGGAGGCCTGCGAGAACACCCAGAAGATCGCGGACCAGTGTAACTTTGATTTTGACTTCGGCCACACCAAGATCCCCTACTACAAAGCGCCCAACGGAATGGACAACCAGGCTTTTTTTGAAAAGCTCTGCTGGGAGGGTCTGGAGCGCCGCTACGGCCCCGATGTCCCGCAGGCCAACAAAGACCGCCTGACCTACGAGATCGGCGTGGTCAAGACGATGGGCTACACGAACTACTATCTGATCGTCTGGGATTATATCAACTACGCCAAGAGCCAGGGCATCCCGGTGGGGCCGGGCCGTGGTTCCGGTGCAGGCAGCATTGCGGCCTACAGCGTCGGCATCACCGACATCGACCCCATCCGCTACAACCTCATCTTCGAGCGTTTCCTGAACCCCGAACGTGTCAGTATGCCCGACTTCGACGTGGACTTCTGCTATGAGCGCCGTCAGGAAGTCATCGACTACGTCAACCGGAAATACGGTGCTGACCATGTGGCGCAGATCGTCACCTTTGGCACCATGGCCGCCCGCAACGCCATCCGTGACGTAGGCCGTGTGATGGGGATGCCCTACCAGGACGTGGATGTGGTCGCAAAGCAGGTCCCGATGGAACTGAAGATGACGCTGAAGCGCGCATTGGAAGTCTCGGCCGAGCTGAAGCGGATGTACGACACCGACCCGAAGGTCCAGGAACTGATCGACACGGCCCTCAAGGTGGAGGGAATGCCGCGCCATGCGTCCACCCACGCGGCGGGCGTCGTCATCACCCCGGAGCCGACTGACTACTATCTGCCCCTCGCCACCAACGACGGTCTGCCTGTGACCCAGTTCAACATGACCGAGATCGAGGAGCTTGGCCTGCTGAAGATGGACTTCCTCGGCCTGCGCACACTGACGGTCATTCGGGATGCGGAAACGGCCATCCAGAAAAAAGAGCCGGATTTCTCCGTTGCAGCGCTCGATTACGATGACCCAGAGACCTACAAAATGCTGGGTCAGGGCGAGACGGAGGGCGTGTTCCAGCTCGAATCTTCGGGCATGAAGCAGGTCCTCGTAGGGCTGCAGCCGCAGAACCTGGAAGATGTCATCGCACTCATCAGTCTGTACCGCCCCGGCCCGATGGATTCCATCCCGACCTATCTGCGCAACCGCCACGAGCCGGAAAAGATCAGCTACAAGACCCCGCAGCTGGCCCACATTCTGGATGTGACCAACGGCTGCATCGTCTATCAGGAGCAGGTCATGCAGA
>OMGH01001496.1_pt1 | contig 14129 bp, 9 predicted proteins | sample 1645841 | NCBI WGS metagenome assembly OMGH01 (sample SAMN00849584, study PRJEB25192) | human gut metagenome
GGGGTCAGCAAGCCCAGCGCCACGCTGGTGCTGGGCGGCGGGCACTCCATCGGCATCCCGCTGGCCGTGAGCGCACAGCGCAGCTTCATCGTGCCCACCGCCACCATGACGGTGCACCCGGTGCGTATGAACGGCCTGGTACTGGGCGTGCCCCAGACCTTGTCTTATTTTGAGAAAATGCAGGATCGGATCGTGCGCTTTATTGCGCATAATGCCAAGATCAGCGCAGACGATTTCCGTGCCCTGATGTTGAAGACCGGGGAACTGGTGATGGATGTAGGCACGGTGCTGGACGGTGCCGGTGCTGTGGACTGCGGGCTCATTGACCAAATGGGCGGTCTTAGTGACGCACTTGCGTTTCTCAACCGCACCATTGAGGAGGAGCACCATGCTGTGGACGGTCATTAGCCAGGCGGATGTGTTCTACCAGGCGGCGCAGGGCAGCCGGGCGCCACGCTCCAGTAACCCTTTTGACTACCTGAACAACGGGTACAGTCTGGAGGGCGCTTCTTTGTTCGGAGGGCAGGATCATGTGGTTTTTAACTGCGATATTTCAAGCCGTCGCACAGGCAGTCACCTGGGTACTCCCGGTGTCTGAAAGTGGGCATTCGGCGATCTTTCACGATTTTTCCGGTCGGTTCAGCGGCAATGGCAGCGAGCTGACCGGGCTGGTACATATTGGTATTGCACTGGGTATCTTCTTGGTGTTCATTAAGCTGTTTGTGCGGCTGTTTGGCGAGTTTATCGCCTTTTTCAAAGATGCGTTTGCAAAGCAAAATCCCTTTGTAAACCCAGGCGGTGTACGCCAGTTTATGTTCGGCACGGTACTGGGCTTTTTGCCGATGGTTTTGCTGTTGGTGCCGGCAGGCAAGTACGGCAATGTGTACGGCCTGTTTCGCAGCATGGGTTATAACGGCACACTGCTGGACGAGGGTGTGTTTTTCGCCCTCACAGGCGGGCTTATTCTGCTGGCGCTGCTGCAAATGAAAAAGCACGGTCCCCAAAAGAATGTGGACTGGTATGCCGCTTTAATCTTGGGGTTTGCCGCCGCCTTTTCCCTGCCCATTGCCGGGCTGTCCTATATGGGCGTGCTATTCTTCCTGGGCGTGATGATGGGCGTGGCACGCAAAATCTCTTACCGCTTTGCGGCGGTGTCCAGTGTGCTGACCCTGTTGGTGTTGGGCGTGGTGGAAATTTGCACCTGCGTGACTTATGTAAATGTCATTGCCGGTATTGTAGCAGTGGTACTCAGCGCGTCGGTAACCTATTTTATGGTGAAGCTGATGCTGTGGATCCTGCACGGGGGCAAGCTTAAGGCGTTTGCCTATTACGATTTTGCCCTGGCCGGTGTGTGCGTCGTGGTGGGTATTTTTGAACTGATTTTACGATAATTTTAGCTTTTAAGGACAGATAAAATGGCGAATGTACAAAAGAAGAATGCCCGGGGTCATCGCCGGGAAGAAAAGAAAGCTGCGGCCCGCGGGACTGCTCCGGCGCCAAAAAAGCGCACGAAGGCAGAACAGGCTCGTTGGGAGCAAATGGAGCTGGAAGCCCAAGCGGTTGCCGCCAAGCGTCAGGAGAACATCAGCCGTATTGTCGGCGTGGCAATTTTTGCCTTGTCGGTGATATTTTTCTTCGTTGCGGTGATCGGTGGCGACGGCGCATGGAAAGTGGTACATAATGTGTACTTAGGGCTGTTTGGCATGTTGGCGGCCGTGTTGTTTCCCATACTGGCGGTGGCGATCATTCTCCTTTATTCTTACAAGGAGAACAAGGCCAAAAAACGCGCGGCTGAAGAGGGGACAGCGGCACAAAAGTCCCCGGTGTCTCCCCGAGAGCTGATCGCCAAGGGCGTGGAGAGCGTGATTATCGTGCTGCTGATTGCAGCACTGATCCATATTATTGAGAACCCTACCGGGTTGAAATTTGCAGACAGCGTGAAGTTGGGCTACACCCAGGCGCCTTATGAATTTAACGGCGGCTTTTTCGGTGCGCTTATCGGTTGGGCACTGCTGACCTTTGGAAAGGCACCGGCCATTATCGTGGATTTGGTGCTGCTGGTGGTGGACTTTATGCTGCTGGCACGGCTGACGGTGATGCAGTTCTTAAACGGCGCGGCACAACCCGCAAAGAAAGCCTATGAAAAGGCAGGGGATGCCATTGAGGTGTACCGGGAGCGCCGCCAGGCCAATATTGATGTGCCCCTGGACGCGCACGCCCCCGGCGAACAGGAGACGGAGGAGGAGCCGCCTGCGCAAAAAGGCAAAAAGAAGAATACGGACGCTGTGGATACAGACAGTATTGTAAAAGAACTGAATCAGAAGCACAGCAAAAAAATAGCAGAGAAAAAACAGTCTGCCCCGGAAAAGGCCAAGTCCTTGGATGAGATTGTGGACAAGGCCACCGAGGAGGCCGATCCGAAGAAAACGGATCCGTCGGAAGTCTTTACCGTCACGGATGCCCAAATGGAAGCGGGTGTGGCGGATTATAAGCTGCCGCCGGTATCACTGCTGACCCCTGCCCAGCATAAGTCTGTAAAAGATGTGAGCGGGGAGCTGAAATCCAATGCGGAGCGGCTGATCGACACCCTCCATTCCTTTAATGTGGACGCCACCATTACGGACATTAGCCGCGGTCCCACCGTGACCCGGTATGAGCTGAAACCGGCTGCCGGTGTGCGTATTTCTAAAATCACCAATTTGTCCGACGATATTGCTCTGAATTTGGCGGCCACCCATGTGCGTATTGAGGCCCCCATTCCCGGCAAAGCGGCGGTGGGTATCGAGGTGCCCAATTCCGTAAAAAGCGGCGTATCTATGCGCGAGCTGATCGACACGCCGGAGTTTGGCAAGCAGCGGTCGATGCTGTCTGTGGGCCTTGGGCGGGATATTTCCGGCGATGCGGTGTACTGCGATGTGGCAAAGATGCCCCATCTGCTGATCGCCGGTACCACCGGTTCCGGTAAGTCCGTGTGTATGAACAGCATTATTGTGTCTATTTTGTATCGTGCCAAGCCGGATGAGGTGAAGTTGGTACTGATTGACCCTAAAAAAGTGGAGTTTAGCAAATATTCCGGCATTCCCCATTTGTTGGTGCCGGTGGTGACCGATCCCCGCAAGGCGGCAGGTGCGCTGGGCTGGGCTGTGTCTGAGATGCTCAAGCGTTACCAGACCTTTAGTGACACCGGCGTACGGGATATTGAGGGTTATAACAAATATGTGAAGAAGCATGAGGATATGCAGCCCATGCCTAAGATCGTCATTTGCATTGATGAGTTATCCGACCTGATGATGGCGGCACCTAAGGAGATCGAGGACTCTATCTGCCGGTTGGCCCAGATGGCACGTGCAGCGGGTATGCACCTGGTGATCGCCACCCAGCGCCCCTCCGTAGATGTAATTACCGGTCTGATTAAGGCCAACATTTCGTCTCGAATTGCGCTGACCGTCAGCTCACAGATTGACTCCCGTACCATTTTGGACGCCTCCGGCGCCGAGAAGCTGCTGGGCTACGGCGATATGCTGTATGCGCCTATCGGCTCCTCCAAGCCCATTCGTGTGCAGGGCTGCTATATCAGCGATGAAGAAGTGGAGTCCCTGTGCGAATTTGTAAAGAGCCAGGGCGAGAGCCAGTACAGTGACGAAATTCAAAAAGAGATTGAGGCTAAGGCCGTGCAGGATAAAAAAAGTCCCTTTGAGGGCGACGAGAGTTCGGAACAGCTGGATCCCCGCTTTGAGGAAGCGGTGGAGATCGTGCTGGAGACCGGCACCGCGTCCACCTCTTTTTTGCAGCGCAAGCTGTCCGTAGGGTATGCCCGCGGGGCAAAAATTATGGACCAGCTGGAAGAGAAGGGGATCATCGGTCCCCAGGACGGCGCTAAAAAGCGTGAAGTGCGGATCAACAAACAGCAGTGGCTGGAAATGCAGAACCAAGGCCCGGCACCGAAAATGAATGCAGAGACCGCTGAGCAAATGCGCTTTGAGGACGCGGAGTCAGACGAGGACCAAACCGATGCAGAATGATTTTTTACCCATTACTCCGGCAGAAATGCGCGAGCGAGGGTGGAAACAACCGGATTTTGTGTATGTGACGGGTGACGCCTATGTGGATCACCCGTCCTTTGGTGCTGCCATCATTACCCGCTTGCTGGAGAGCCAGGGGTTCAAGGTGGTGGTGCTCAGCCAGCCGGACTGGCACAGCGTGCGGGACTTTCAGAAATTCGGGCGGCCCAAGTATGCTTTTTTGATCACTGCCGGGAATATTGACTCTATGGTGGCCCACTATACCGCCGCTAAGAAGCTGCGCCACGACGACGCATATACTGCCGGTGGCAAGCACGGCAAGCGTCCGGATCGGGCGGTGAATGTGTACACTCGCCTGGCAAAAGAAGCCTACCCGGACTGTCCGGTGATTTTAGGCGGGCTGGAGGCGTCCCTGCGCCGCTTTGCGCATTACGATTACTGGAACGACGCCATTCGACCCTCTGCGCTGGTGGACTCCGGCGCTGATCTGCTGATCTACGGTATGGGAGAGAAGCAGATAACGGAGATTGCCCGCCGCCTGCGAGAGGGTGAGCCGGTGGGCAGTATGCATGACATTCGGGGCACCATGTATGCGGTGCCCACCAAAGACACACCTTTTGGCGGGGTGGAGTGTCCCTCCTTTGAGAATGTGTGTGCCTCTAAAAAGGAATATGCCCGCTCTTGCCGACTGGAGCAGGACGAGCAGGATCATGTGCGTGGCAAGCTGCTCAAGCAGCGCCACGGCAAGGTGATGGTGGTGCAAAATCCGCCTATGGAGCCGCTGACCACCTCGGAGCTGGACCGGGTGTACAGCCTGCCGTATATGCGGGCGTACCATCCCAGTTATGAGAAGTTGGGCGGTGTGCCGGGTATTGAAGAAGTGCGCTTTTCCATTACCCACAATCGGGGATGTTTCGGCGCTTGCAATTTCTGTTCCATTGCATTCCACCAAGGGCGCTATGTGACCTCTCGCAGCAAAAAAAGCCTGCTGATTGAAGCACAAAAGATTACCCAAATGCCGGACTTCAAGGGCTATATTCATGATGTGGGCGGCCCCACCGCCAACTTCCGCCACCCTAGCTGTGCCTTGCAGGAGCAGCACGGCCTGTGCAAGGGCAAAAAATGCTTGGCACCGAAACCATGCCCCAATTTGCAGGCGGACCACCGGGAATATTTGGATATTCTTCGGGCGCTGCGGCAGGTGGATGGAGTCAAGAAAGTGTTTATCCGCAGCGGTATTCGCTATGATTATCTGCTTTGTGACCCGGACGACAGCTTCTTCCGGGAGTTGGTGCAGCACCATGTGAGCGGCCAGCTGAAAGTGGCACCGGAGCACTGCTCCGCTGCGGTGCTGGACAAAATGGGCAAGCCCCATATTGAAGCGTATATTGAGTTTTCCCGCCGATATTTTACTTACACCGGCCAAATCCAAAAGGAGCAGTACCTGGTGCCGTATCTGATGAGTTCGCACCCCGGCTCCCGGTTGGACGATGCCATTGAACTGGCGTGTTTCTTAAAGAAAAATCACATTCGCCCGGAGCAGGTGCAGGACTTTTATCCCACCCCGGGCACCATCTCCACCTGTATGTTCTATACGGAGCTGGATCCATGCACCATGGAGCCGGTCTATGTGGCAAAGAACGCCCACGACAAGGCACTTCAGCGGGCACTGCTTCAGTATTATAATCCTAAGAACTATGCGTTGTGCGCCCAGGCACTGCGTCGAGCCCATCGTACAGATTTGATCGGCAATGGCCCTAAGTGTCTGATCCCGGCAGCACCGCCCGGCGGACGACCGGATCACCGCTCCGGTGGTAAAGCAAAGGGGAGCGTGCGCGGTTACGGAAAGCCGGTTGGCGGAAACAATCGCTTTGACGGAAAGTCTGCAAAGCGTAAACCCTATGGCAACCGATCCGGAAAAAAGAAATAGAAATGAAAAAAGCACGACAGCCGAAACTGTCGTGCTTTTTGGTGCGGGTAACAGGGGTCGAACCTGCACGGTTGCCCACAGGAACCTAAATCCTGCGTGTCTGCCAATTCCACCATACCCGCATAACGGCTCTTATTTTAGCATTTTGTGCCAAAAAAATCAAGTATAAAAAAAGCGAAGCCGCAAAGCTCCGCTCTTTATTCCACCCAGCCGCCGTGTGACGAGAATAACCTGCATCTCAAGCAGGTGGGTGACCGCCGTTCGGTTTTGTGCTTCCATCGTCCCCGCAGGGGAGGCCTGCATACCTGCCGACCGAGCAGGAAACCCTTGTAAAAAATTGTTCGGGTTATTAAATCACACGGTTGTCGAGAAGGGCTGAACAGATGTTCTGTTCTTTATTCTTACTGCTCCGGCTCAAAATATTCTACATCATATTTCTTTTCTACCATAGCCATCAGAATATCGGAGACCTGCTCAAATTCCATCTCGTCCTCGATCTCGGCCAGATATTCCTCGCCGTTTTCCTCCAGCACTTTCAGAATAATGACCTCGTTGTCTGCCTCTACGATTTCTTCCGCCTCATCGTGGTACTCGGTGATGGCCACATACACATCGTCGTCCGTCTCGTACCGCTCCAGCAGTTCAAATACAATCTCGTTGCCGTCGTCGTCGGTCACGGAGATCAGGTCCGGTTCGTACAGTTCATTGTTATCGCTCATAGTTCTCACGCCTTTCTTTTTGCATTATACTCTATTTGCCCATTGCCGTCAATGGCTATTTTGTGGTTGGCGGGGAACAAACCCCATATTTTGCGTAATGTGGAAAATCATTATCAGTAATGTACAAAAAAATCAAAAAAATATGCAAAAACCTATTGACAACTGCTAACTTTGGTGCTACTATGTAGTTGAACACAGGAGATAAGCCTTAGGATGTAGTTAAGGCGTGTTCAATCTAATAAGGAGGTCGGTCCAATGGAGAGTGAACCCTTTCAGCAGACCGCCTGTACCGCTCGTCAATAGAGTATAACGGATTTGTGTATGGACAGAGTGCAAATCGGAATTGCACGGCGCACACAAGCTCAAGTGAGCAAAGTAAAAGTTATCATGCAGGATTGATTGGAACGGCAGGCGCTGATTCAACTGAATAGTAAAGGTATATATCGGTCATCTACCTGCAAGTGACCTGGGAGTGCCGCCGGGCGGTGCTTTCATAGATGATGTATTTTACGACCAGGTGAATTCCAATGGAGAAGTAAATTTCGTTTTTTCAACTTTAATATTTGTCAAAATCTAAAAAACGAGGTACGGTCCAATGGGCTAAACAGTGTGTACGTTATGTGCCGAAAATAAAAACTAAATAATAAGTGGACATACGCTCCGGGTGTTGCAAGGCATCCGGAGTCGTTTTTTGTTTGCGGCTGTTGTTGTTGTTTTATCCGTGTTATGTGATTTCTTTAACCGATTTGCATACTTTTGTGGGCGCAAAATCTCGGCTGCCGCTTGACAAGGGGCGGCGGTTTTGGTACTATAATACCAATAGAAAACGGCTTGGAACGGAAGGAGTACCCCAGGACGGCGGCATAGAGAGCTTGTGGTCGGTGCAAACAGGCGCGCCCAGTGCGGGAAGGTAGTCCGGGAGCCGGTGCGGTGAAAGGCAGTAGTCGCACCCGTGTGCCGCGTTAAGGCAAGAGCGGCGCGCTTTGGCGCGCAATTTGAGTGGTACCGCGGAAGTTCAGTTCCGTCTCATTATGAGACGGGGCTTTTTTATTTTTGTAAGGAGCAAAAAAATATGGCAAAAGAGTTGGACAAACAGTACAGCCCCCAAAATGTGGAGGACCGCACCTATAAATTCTGGTGCGATCACAAGTATTTTCACGCTGAGGTGAACCCGGACAAGAAACCCTACACCATCGTGATCCCGCCGCCGAACATTACCGGCCAGCTGCACATGGGTCACGCGTTGGACGAGACTTTGCAGGATATTCTCATCCGCTGGCGCCGTATGGAGGGTTACGAGACCCTGTGGCTGCCGGGCACGGACCACGCGTCCATTGCAACGGAGGCCAAGATCGTAGAGGCCATGCGCAAAGAGGGCATCACCAAAGAGGAGATCGGCCGGGAGAAGTTCTTGGAGCGTGCCTGGGAGTGGAAAGCCCAGTACGGCGGCCGCATTGTGGAGCAGCTTAAAAAGCTTGGCTCCTCCTGCGACTGGGATCGGGAGCGTTTTACTCTGGACGAAGGCTGCAGCAAGGCCGTGCGCGAGGTCTTTTGCAAGCTGTACGATAAGGGTCTGATTTACCGGGGTGAGCGCATCATTAACTGGTGCCCCCACTGCCTGACCTCGATCTCTGACGCAGAGGTGGAGTACGAGGATCAGGCCGGTCACTTTTGGCACCTGCGCTATCCCTTTAAGGACGGCAGCGGCTACCTGGAGCTGGCCACCACCCGACCGGAGACCCTGCTGGGCGATACAGCCGTGGCGGTAAACCCCAATGACGAGCGTTATAAAGATATGGTCGGCAAGACCCTGATCCTGCCCATCGTGCATAGAGAGATTCCCGTGATTGCCGATGATTATGTGGATATTGAGTTCGGTACAGGCGTGGTGAAGATCACCCCGGCCCATGATCCCAACGACTTTGAGGTGGGGCTGCGCCACAATTTAGAGGTCATCAATGTTCTGACCCCGGACGCCAAGATCGTGGATGATTATCCCAAGTACGCCGGTATGGATCGCTACGAGGCTCGTAAGGCCATTGTCGAGGACCTGCAATCCGAGGGCGCTTTGGTGGAGATTGAGGATTACAGCCACAATGTAGGCACGTGCTACCGCTGCGGCACCACCGTGGAGCCGCGGGTTAGTAAGCAGTGGTTCGTGAAGATGGAGCCGCTGGCAAAACCGGCTGTGGAGGTGGTCAGAAACGGGGAAGTGAAGTTTGTTCCCGAGCGGTTTGACAAGACCTACTTCCACTGGATGGAAAATATTAAGGACTGGTGTATCTCTCGCCAGCTGTGGTGGGGTCATCGTATTCCCGCCTATTACTGCGACGATTGCGGTGAGGTGATGGTGTCTGCCCAGGAAGTGCATACTTGCTCTAAGTGCGGTGGCCACCATGTGCACCAGGATCCGGATACCCTGGATACCTGGTTCTCCTCCGCCTTGTGGCCGTTTTCTACCCTTGGTTATCCGGACGATACCAAGGAACTGGAGTATTTCTATCCCACGGATACGCTGGTCACCGGCTACGACATTATCTTCTTCTGGGTAGCCAGAATGATCTTCTCCGGCGTGGAGCACATGGGCCAGGTGCCCTTCCACACGGTGCTGATCCACGGCCTGGTGCGTGACGCACAGGGTCGCAAGATGAGTAAGTCCCTGGGCAACGGTATTGATCCGCTGCTGGTGATCGACCAGTACGGCGCCGATGCCTTGCGCTTTACTTTGGCTACCGGCAATGCGCCGGGCAACGATATGCGCTTCTCCGACGAGAAGGTAAAGGCCTCCCGCAACTTTGCAAACAAGCTGTGGAACGCCGCCCGCTTTGTGCTGATGTATCTGGGCAATGATTACAGCTATCCGGGCCTACCGAAGGATCTGGCTATTGAGGACAAGTGGATCCTCTCCAAGGTCAATACCCTGGCTAAGGAAGTGACGGACAACCTGGAGCGGTTTGAACTGGGTATCGCTGTTGCCAAGCTGTATGATTTTATTTGGGATGTGTTCTGCGACTGGTATATTGAGATCGCCAAGATCCGTTTGCAGTCCGGCGAGGGCGCCGATACCGCCAAGGCCGTGCTGGTGTATGTGCTGACGGATATTCTGAAGCTGCTGCACCCCTTTATGCCCTTTATCACAGAAGAGATTTATCAGGCTATTCCGCACGATACGGAGTCCATTATGATCTCCAAGTGGCCGGAATATGACCCGACGCTGTCCTTTGCGGATGAGGAAGCCCAGATGGAGAAGATTATGGACGCCATTCGGGCCATCCGTAACCGCCGGGCGGAGATGAATATTCCTCCCAGCAAAAAGTCCAAGGTCTATGTGGAGACCGCCTTTTCCGATGTGTTCACCGTAGGCAGTGAGTTTATCAAGCGGTTGGCCTATGCTTCCGATGTGGAGATCGCAGACGCTTTTGGTGACCTGGGCAACACGGTGACCATTGTTACCAACGACGCCAAGATTTATATTCCCTTGGGCGATCTGGTGGACTTTGAGGCAGAGGCCAAGCGCCTGCAAAAGGAACTGGCTGCTGCCGAGGAAAAGTTGGCCTTTATCAACAAGAAGCTGGACAACCCGGGCTTTGTGAACAAGGCACCGGAGAAAGTGGTCCAGCAGAACCGGGATGAGGCTGCCAAGTTGACGGAAAAGATCGCTAACTTGCGCTCCTCCTTGGAAAATTTGGGCAAGTAAAATGACCTACGAAGCAGCAATTCAACTGATCAAACAAAAGCAAAGCCTCGGCGTGCAGCCGGGGCTTTCCCGCATGTTGGCGGCTATGGAAAAGACCGGCAGTGTGCAAAACAAATTGCAGGTGATCCATGTGGCGGGCACCAACGGCAAGGGCACCGTCTGTGCTGCTGTGGCCGATGGCCTGTACCGTGCCGGGTACCGGGTGGGCGTGTTCAGCTCCCCCTGGGTCACGGACTTTCGCGAGCAGATCACCGTGGACGGCCTTATGATTTCCAAGCAGGACTTTGCGGACTGTGTAGAGGTCTTTGTCAAGGAACCGTTGACGGAATTTGAGCTGATTACCGCCGTGATGTACCTGTACTTCTACCGTTGCGGGGTAGATTACGCTGTGGTAGAGTGCGGTATGGGCGGTGCCGGGGATTGCACCAATGTGCTGGCTCACCCCACAGTGTGTGCCTTTGCCAAGGTGGCGCTGGACCATACGGCGTTTTTGGGTGATACGGTAGAAGCCATCGCTCGGGAAAAGAGCGGCATTATTAAGCCCGGTTGCCCGGTGGTGTTGTACCCCCATATTGCCGCCAAAGATGTATTTTTGGAGCAGTGTCGTGCGCTGAATTGCCCTGTGACGGAAGCTGCCCAGCAGGGCGACCCGATTGCGGATGACTTGGCGGTGGCCGGGGAAGTGCTGCGCCTGCTGGGAGTGGACACCACGCCGGGGCTGCCTATGTTGCCCGCCCGGCGGGAGCACTTTGGCGAAAATTTGTTACTGGACGGGGCGCACAATCCGGACGGTGCTGCGGCGCTGCTGCCCCATTTGCCCACCGATCATACAATCACTGCCGTACTGGCGATGATGGAGGATAAGGACATTGACGGCTATCTCTGTCAAGTGCTGCCCCGGTGTCGTCGAGTGATTGCCACCACCGTGCCCGGTATGGGGCGTGCATTGTCTGCGGAAGATTTGGCGGCGGCGGCGCGAAAGTATTGCCCCGATGTGACCGCAGAGCCGAATCCACACCGGGCGCTGGCGGCAGCCAAGGCGGACGGCGACTTTGTTTTGGTCTGCGGTTCTTTTTATTTAGCACGGGAGATCAGAAAAGATTTGATCTAAAACACAATACGGCAAATTCTGCAAAACCGGTCTGTTACAGTGTAAACAGACCGGTATTTTTTTGGAGTGATGGTATGAATGTAACTTTAGAGAGCAGCGGCAATTTGCTCATTGCCTATCTGTTTGGCGAGATCGACCACCATACCGCCGTTGCGGTGCGCAGCCAGATCGACAGCGCCATACAGGACAAGCTGCCCGGCCACCTGATCTTGGATTTTAAGAATGTCACATTTATGGATTCCAGCGGTATTGGGCTGGTGATGGGTCGCTATCGGCTGGTGCACAGCTATCAAGGCACGGTGGAGATCAAAAATGTGACCGCTCGCACCAAAAAGATTATGGAGCTGGCGGGGCTGGGGAGCATTGCACTGATAAAGGAGAACGAAGATGAAAAAGACCAATGAATTTCGCTTGACTTTGGACGCTCGTAGTGTCAATGAGGGCTTTGCAAGAGTGGCGGTGTCTGCCTTTGCGGCACCGCTGGACCCCACCTTGGAGGAGCTGGCGGACTTGAAAACCGCCGTGTCAGAGGCGGTGACCAACTGCATTGTTCACGGCTATAAGGATTGCTGCGGCAAGATCTATATACATACGGTACTGCTGGATCCGCCGGCGGTGCGGGTAACTGTGCGGGACAAGGGCTGTGGTATCGCCGACGTGCCGCAAGCCATGACCCCGCTTTATACCACCGGGGAGGGAGAGCGCGCCGGGCTGGGCTTTACAGTGATGGAGAGCTTTTGCGACAAGCTGCGAGTCACTTCTAAGCCGGGTAGAGGCACCACTGTGGTGCTGGAAAAACGCATTACCGGCAAGCAAAAATGGTAACTGCGGAGCGGGAGCGGCAAATCCGAGAGAACCTGGGGCTGGTGCATACCGTTGCCAATCGTTTTCGCGGGCGGGGCATTGAGTACGACGATCTGTACCAGTCCGGCTGTGTGGGACTGATCAAGGCGGTGGATCGATTTGACCCGACCCTGGGGTATGCGTTCTCTACCTATGCAGTGCCGGTGATCATCGGCGAGATCAAGCGCCTGTTTCGGGACGGCGGCGCTGTGAAGGTTAGCAGGGCACTTAAGGAAAAGGCGCTCCACGCCGCGCGACTGCGTGAGGACTTTTTGCGCCGGGAGGGGCGGGAGCCGACCATTGGCGAACTGGCGGAGCTGCTGTCTTGCGACCCGGCAGAGGCGGCGGAGATCGTGGGTGTTATGCAGCCTACGGTGTCCATCAACAGTGCCGGTGAGGACGGCGATACCACACTGGATATTCCGGTGGACGACAGCGAACAACTGTTTGATCGGCTGACCGTTTTGCAAGCCATGGACGGTCTGGAAAAAAGCGAGCAAATGCTGGTGGAGCTGCGCTATTATAAGGGTCTGACCCAGTGCAAAACGGCGGAAATTCTGGGGCTGTCCCAAGTGCAGGTCTCCCGTAAAGAAAAAGCCGTCCTGCAAAAAATGCGCCGGGTCATGGACGGATAAGATACAAAAAGCGACAGCCACTGCCCATAGTGGTTGCCGTTTTTTCTATTTCCACGCATCGTGGACGGATTTCCCTATGCGGTCACTTGAACAAACCCTTGGCGTGTGGTATGTTAACGGTAGAAAGTCTTAGGCCTAGAAAGAGGCGGGGCTTATTCTTTCGGCGAGGTGTGCATTTATGGAAAAAAGGCGTAAGCAAGCCATTGTCATCAAGTGCCTGTTTTTGGCGGTTGTTCTTGGCTTTGTTATGATGTTTGTAGTCGGTATGTGTCGGTCGGACACCCGGTTCTTTTCGTTGAATCAAACGCGTATCCGTACGGATTCAGTTGATTCTTACACCGTGGTGGATGATCAAGGCCGGTCAGCGATTTATCGGGAGCAGGACGAAAAATATAAAACGATAACGAAAATCCTTTCCAGCGCAGAAGTACGCCATGACAAAGATAATATCTATCAATATGACAATACGTCCGCGCGCATTGTTTTGACGGGCAAACATCATAGCGTGACTTTTATTACCCACGATATACAGTCGGACGGCAGTGTGCTGCTGATACTGAAAGACTATTGCAAAGACAAAAGCACCGTTTATATGCTGGATCATCACGATTATTTGATTACATACTTATCGGAAAAAGACTATAATTGCATTTTTAATTAGGGTAAAACGGCAACAAAAAAGGCACAGCGTAATGCTGTGCCTTTTGGTGTATATCCATTAGTTTTTCAGGCTATGGAGCGGAGCGGGGATCTTGCCGCCGCGGTTGATGAACTTGGCGGGGGAGCCGGTGTTCACTTTCATTACAGGGCCGGCGCCCAGCAGGCCGCCGAACTCCAGCTCGTCGCCTACCTGCTTGCCGATGGCGGGAATCACGCGTACGGCGGTGGTCTTGCAGTTGACCATACCGATGGCAGCCTCGTCGGCGATAATGCCGCTGATCACCTCCGGCGTGGTGTCGCCGGGAATGACGATCATATCCAGACCCACGGAGCAAACGGCGGTCATGGCTTCCAGCTTTTCAATGGTCAGGCAGCCGATCTCGGCGGCATGGATCATGCCGGCATCCTCACTGACCGGGATAAAGGCACCGGACAGGCCGCCCACATGGTTGGAGGCCATCACGCCGCCCTTCTTCACGGCATCGTTCAGCAGGGCCAGACAGGCGGTGGTG
>OMGH01001497.1_pt1 | contig 14124 bp, 9 predicted proteins | sample 1645841 | NCBI WGS metagenome assembly OMGH01 (sample SAMN00849584, study PRJEB25192) | human gut metagenome
GGGTTCTTCGGGGCTGCTCCATGCGGTTGCGGTCTGTTTCTTTCATAGTAAAACCTTCTACCTTGCTTGTCCACGCTGTCGATTGTCCGAACGACACTGTTGATCTTCGTCCGGCACGGTATCCAGCACAATATCCTTTTCGTTCAGGTTCAAAAGTGCCTCCAGCTCGGCAAGGCGCTTGCTCTTTTCAGCCAGCTCGTCCGCCTGTGCGAAGGGCTGCGCAAGCTGTTCCTTGGCGTTTTCCAGCTGTTTTTGCAGCTGCACCAATTTGGATTCAAGGTCGGTCACGCTCTGCGGCAGGTTGTGCAGGCAGTTGTCCAAGCGTACCGTATTGCCGACCGCATCCGCGCCCAGCTGCACCGGGTTGATACCGCTGCCCACAAGATACGCCAGATACATTTTATCCATTGCAAAATAGGCAATCTGCAAATCAAAGCCCTTGTACTGCCCGATGGAAACCGGCTCGGTGCGGTTCATTGCCATACCCAGCAAACCCAGCAGGGCTTTGCCCGCATCCTCGCGCTTGGTGTAAACCGTGTCCATCAAGGTAATGGTAAAAATATTCTTGCCGTCCGCATCGCGCTTGGTATTTTGCTGCAATCGTATGGTGTCGGCTTTGGCGTTTTCCAGCTGCTGGACGGTCTTGCGCATTTCTGCGGGGAATCCCTGCGTAATAGCATCTTCCAGCCGGTAATGCTCGTTGTTGTAGGCGGTTTTCAGGGTTTTGAGCCGCGCCACCTGAATATCAAGGTCCATTTTCTCTTTGATCATCGGATTGCCTGCTGCCAGCGCCTTGACCTCGGCATAAGATAGCGCTGCATCGTCCAAATCATCCGCACTGCGGGCAGGGCTTTTGCTGGTCATGACCTGCCCGATGAACTTCTGTTTTGTTTCCAAAAGCTGCCACATATAGCTGTCAAACGAAGATTCTGTGACGTAACGATACTCATATACTTCGGCATTGGTGTTGCCTTGGCGAATCATACGACCGTTGCGCTGCTCAATGTCAGAGGGTTTCCACCCGCAGTCCAGATGATGCGTTGCCACAAGTAAGCGCTGCACATTGGTGCCTGCGCCCATCTTGCCGGTGCTGCCCATCAGCACACGCACATCACCGCTGCGCACCTTGGCAAACAGCTCGGCTTTTTTCACCTCGGTGTTGGCGCTGTGGATGAACTGCACCTCGTTTTCCGGGATGCCCATAGTAATCAGCAGATTGCGCAAATCATCGTACACATTAAAGCCGTCCGGTTTCGGGGTGGATAAGTCGCAAAACACTAACTGTGTCAGGCGTTTTTCCTTGGTATCGTTCCAGATGCGGTACACATTCTCGGCGCAGGCGTGGACTTTATCGTTTTGGTTTTCGGGCAGATTGGGGTCGATCAACCGCTGGTCCAGCGCCAGTTTTCTGCCGTCGTTGGTCACCTTGAGCATATTGTCCTCGGTGGGGTCTACATTTCCCGCGCGAATCTCCTCGGCGCGGTCGGCAAGGTCAGCCACCATCTGCTTTTGCTGGGGGCTTGGCGGCAGTGCCACATTGATGGGCTTGCCGCCCACCAGTTTAGGCACCGGCAGGTTGAGCATATCCGCCGTCTGCACATCTGCCACCTGTTTGAACATACTCATCAATTCCGGCAGATTATAGAATTTGGAGAATCTCGTTTTTGTGCGGTAGCCGGTGCCTTCCGGCGCAAGCTCCACGGCTGTCACGGTTTCCCCAAAGGTGGATGCCCATGCATCAAAGGAGGAAAGTCCGTGCTGCTCCAAGGTTTCCCGCTGCAAATACCGCTGCATCGTGTACAGCTCTGCCATAGAGTTGCTGATGGGCGTACCTGTGGCAAACACCACGCCGCGGCTGCCGGTGATTTCGTCAAGGTAGCGGCATTTCATATATAGGTCACTGGCGCGCTGGCTCTCGGTTTGGCTGATACCGGCTACATTGCGCATTTTGGAAAGCACCGCAAGGTTCTTGAAAGCGTGGGCTTCGTCCACCATCAAGCTGTCTACGCCCAGCTGTTCAAAGGTCACTACATCATCCTTGCGGGATTGGTCGTTGAGCTTATCCAGCTTTTTCTCCAGCTGCTTTCGCATACGCTCCATCTGTTTGACGGTGAAGTTCTCGGCGCGTTCTTCTTTCAGTTGTGCGACCTGGTTAATCACATCATGAATCTGGCTTTGCAGGTATTCGACCTGCCGTTCCTGCGACAATGGGATGCGCTCAAACTGGCTGTGTCCGATCACGATGATGTCATAATTGCCGGTTGCAATTTTGGCACAGAACCGTTTTCGGTTGGCTTTTTCAAAATCCGTCCTGCGCGCTACAAGAATATTTGCGTTGGGGTACAGCTGCAAAGCCTCTCCGGCAAGCTGCTCGGTCAGGTGGTTGGGGACGCAGATCAGGGTCTTGGTGCAAAGCCCAAGGCGTTTCTTTTCCATCGCGGCCCCTACCATTTCAAACGTCTTGCCCGCGCCCACCTCATGGGCCAACAGCGTGTTGCCGCCGTACAGAATATGTGCGATGGCGTTTTTCTGGTGTGGGCGCAGCGTGATTTCAGGTGACATACCGTGGAACAGGATATGGCTGCCGTCGTATTCGCGGGGGCGCAGGGAATTGAACCGTTCGTTGTATTCCTTTACCAGCATCTGGCGGCGGGTCGGGTCTTTCCAGATCCAGTCCTTGAAAGCGTCCTCGATCTGCTGCTGTTTCATCTGGGCTTCCTGCGTGGCAGCGGCGTTCAGCACCCGAATCTTGTTGCCCTGCATATCCTCTTTGGTGTCAAAGATGCGCACATCCCGCAGGTTCAGGCTTTCCTCCAAGATATGGTAGAAGTTGGCGCGCTGTGTGCCGTAGGTCACGGTAGCTTTAATGTTGCCGCCTGTAAAGCTCTTGTTGGTCACATTCCAGACGCCGGTCAGCGGTATGTACAGCACCTTCACGCGGTCTCGCACATAGTAGGGCGCGTCCACCAGCTCATCGGCAAACTGCTTGATAATTTCAGGTGCCAGCCAAGTGGCACCCAGACGCACGGCAATTTCGCTGGCCTCCAAGTCCTTCGGCTGCACGGTTTCCAGTGCCTGTACATTCACGGCAAAAGCGGGGTTATTCTGCGCCGCCAGCTTTGCTACCTGTAATTTGTGGCGCACATCGCCGGAAAGATATTCATCGGCGGTATAATAGCGCGGTTCACCATCAGAATTCTTTTCCAAGGGGTCGGCAAAGATAACGCCTTGCAAATCCTGAATCAGTGTTTCTTTGTCCTTGCCGGTCAGCTGCTGCATATACCCAAAGTCGATGCCAGCGCGCTCACCGACACTCAGCGCCAGTGCCTCGCTGGCGGTTTCCACGCGCTCAGCAGGGCGGGCGGCGCGGATGGTGCGCTTTGAAAACATATCCGATTTGCCAATGAAATTGCCCTCGCTGTCGAGGTTTTCCAAGGAACACAGCAAAAAATATCCGCTGTCATCCCGCATATCCAGCGATGCGCCGCGGCTGTTGATGAGTCCAAACTTATTGTGGTAGTAGTCGTACTGGCGGTTGAGTTTGGCTTGTAGCTCCGTGATGACTTCATCCGGCATATCTTCCAGCTGAGCTTGAATCAGTTCCCGCGTGGTGTCCCGCAGTTCGATCAGCAAGCGCATACGCGCTGCGGAGGTAGCACCAAGGGAAACCTCGCGCATAATGGCGTTCTCGCGGTAATAGAATTTTCCGTTACGGATACAGAAGCTGAAATTGCGCACATCGGGTTCGGCGGGGATGCTGGCATCCACAGCGCCGGATTCCTGCAGTTCGATGTCCTGAAAGTGAAATTCAGCGTGCAGGTGGGACATGGCCTCTTTCAGCACATCGGCAAGAGGTTTGTCGGCAAACGCTTCGCAGGTCAGGGTCGGGCCATACGGACCGCTGACGGTTTTCAGTGTGCCGCAGACCATTTCGGGGTGTTCGGCAAAATAGCTGTTGAGGGAAAGCCCGTCCTCCGTCTGGGTGGTGTGCAGCCAGCTCGCGTCCTGCTCCAGAATGCGGTCACGCTTTTGCAGGAAGATGATGTCCGCCATAGCCTTGGTTCCGGCTGACTTAAAGGTGGAATCCGGCAGACGCACGGCACCGATAAAGTCGCATCGGGCGTTGATGTACCTGCGCACTTCCTCGCTCTTTTTGTCCAGCGTGCCGCTGGTGGTGATAAAGGCGATGATGCCGCCCGTGCGCAGCTTGTCGATGGATTTGGCAAAAAAGTAATCGTGGATCTTGAAGTGCAGCCGATTGTACTGCGGGTCAACCACGCTGTAATCCCCGAACGGCACATTGCCGATGACCACATCGAAAAAGCTGTCGGGCAGGTCGGCTTTCTCAAAGCCGGTGATTTGGATGTTTGCTTTCTGATACAGCTGGCGGGCGATTCTGCCGGTCAGGCTGTCCAACTCCACACCAAACAATCTGGTGGTCGGCTCATACAAATAGCTGTGGCTTTGCCCGAAAAACGCGCCCACACCCATACTGGGTTCCAGAATCGTACCGGCACCCACGCCCATTTTGCGCAGGGTGGTGTACATTGCGTCAATGACTTCGGGCGGGGTATAAAAGGCGGTCAGGGTACTGCTGCGGGCAGCGGCGTATTCTTCCTCTGTCAGCAGGCTTTTTAACTCGGTATATTCGCTGTGCCAGCTGTCCTTGTTGGGTTCAAAGGCATCGGACAAACCGCCCCAGCCGGAGTATTGGGCTAAGATTTCCTGCTCCTCACCGTTTGCGTGGGGACCGCCGTCCGCCATACGCTTTTCGATGGATTTCAAAGTGCGAATTGCGGTGATGTTGACGGCAAACTTTTCGCGCGGTGTGCGCGGGGGTGCAGGGTCCTGCGGCGGGATGTAGTTGTTCGGCAAATAGGCTTCCTTGAGGGCAATGAGCTCCGCAGCCTGCAAGACCTGCTCGCCAAAACCAGACGAGGTTTCTTCTGCGAGTTCGTCTGACGGTTCTTCCGGTGTGTCTGTTTCCTCAATGACCTGCCCCTCAACCACCGTGTCGGGTGCCGCCAGAGCTTGGTTTTTTGGATTCGCCGCCAGCAGCCTTGCGAATTCCGCACGGTTGATGGCGCGCCCAATCAGCGGGAAATCCTCATCGCGCAGGTGTACATCGAAGATACCGATCTCCTCCACCGTAAAGGGGTGGTCGTTTTCCAGATAAACGGTATCTCCGGCAGCCAGCGGGCGCTTTTCCACGGGCTTAGGCTTGTGGCGTTCCTGATATGCTTCATACGCTGCTTCCGCATCATCAATGAACTGCGAAAATTCAACATCCTCAATGCCTTCCTTGGCAAGCGCCCTTGTGTTGTCGAAGCGCGCACTGTCCACAAAAGAGCCGTCAACCAGATACACAATTTCATTTCGCAAGAAGTTGGCGTACACCTGAATTTCGTGTTCGCCGTCCCCAGTGGTGGAATAGGCAAGGTCGATGTGCGTAAGGTTCGAAAAATCCGGTTCGCCCAGCCCCTCGCGTTCACAAAAATCCGCGATTGTTTTCTCCGCATAGTCTATCTCGGCTTGACGGGCGTCGCGTTTGGCTTGCTGTTCCGCTTCCCATTTTTCATATCCCTGCTTGTTGTTTTCATCCAGATATTGGTTGTTGTGGACCAGCAGGTGCAAACGGCGGGCAACCTCGTTCCACGGCAGCAAGCGGAAATAATCCGGGGCGTTATCGGATGCATAGCGCTTGATTCTCAGCCCCTTGGCATCATAATCCAGAAACCCTCTTTCGCCATCTCGGAAGTCCCAAGTGCGCCCGCCGATGCCGTATTCTTTTTTCAGCCAGTCGGCTTGCTCCTTTACTGTAGGCAATACTGTGGCAGAGAAAAATTCCTGTATGCGAAAACGCCCCTCACAAAAACCGCTGCCCATGACAAGAACATCGACAATGTCCTGCTCGTCGATATGGGTGCCGTCATCCTTGATGGGCGGCTGCCAGCTTGCGCGGGGCTGTAATTGGCGGATGGTTTCCTGCTGCTGTTCGAGGGAGGGCAGACCCATTGCGGCGGCAGTTTCCTCGGCAAGGTCGCCGCGCCCCACGCTTTCCGGCAGTTCAATCTCATTGGAAACAGAAACAGCGGAGGGCGATGGTTCGCTCTCCGCTGTTGTGGGTTCGGTATTTACAGGCTCGTCACGATGGGCATCGCCAGTTCCGCCGCCTGCGCTTGCAGACTGTTCATGTGCGACGTCCAGCCCAACGGGTCGTTGTTCTTGTCCGGTGCCGGGTTGCTGACCAGCAGCTTCGTGATGGTCTGCTCCACCTGCTCCCAATAGCGCTGCTCGGTCTGTTTCAGGTCGCTGTACAGCGTCCCGTCCAGCAGCATCTTGTCGTACAGCAGGGAGTGGTTCTCTTGCAGGAACTTCTCCCGCTGCAGACCGATTCTCCCGACCGGCGGTCTGTGCGTTTCCTTCATTGCCATCTTGGGCACCAGATACCCGTTCAGATTCGTCATATCCATGATCCTGCACCTCCTGTTGGTTCGTATTGCTTACATTCTCATCATACTGTTTCGGCTGAGTCTTTGCAACACTGTCGATGCTCTTGACGACAGCGCCGATTTCGGCAAACATCTGCCGCCCCGCGCGGTTGACGGCATTGCCAAGTGCCAGAACGGCGGATTCGGTATCAAAGCGGTCAATGTCCGCAAAGGCGTCCTGCGGTACGGCGCTGTCGCCCAAACCGCAGCGCACTGCCGCCATATAGACGGCGCTCTGCGTGATGAGGTTGGCAAAAATCGCTGTTTGCTCCTGCGGCTTTGCCCATTCCAGCGTGCTGCCGATCACGGCATTTTGCAAATCGTCGTCCAGTTGTTTGCCGTGCTGTGCCACAAACAAGGCTGCCTGCAGGCCGAAGATTTCCGGCAGACTCTCGGCGTTGTGCTTTTCCTGCAAGGCTTGCAGGGTCGGATAGCGGTTGGCATCGGTGATTTGCCAGCCCAATGGTTTGGAGGCTTTGCCGGAAGGGTGGGTGTCCTTGATGTCAAACAGATACCGCACATTGCCCGCCATATTACCGGTGCCAAGGGACGCTACGCCGTGCGCACCGCGGTTGACCCAGCGCCCGGCAGCACGGTTCCAAGTGTCGATGTCCGCCAGCATGGTGGCTCCGGGGCGCTGGCTGTAAATCAGCGCCTGATTCGGAAAGGCGTAATGCGTTGTATACGCGGCTGAGCGCAAAAACGCCCGCCAGCTGTCGGCATTGTCAGCCACATCGGCAATCGCCTGATGCGCCTGCCGTAAAATATTTTGGTAATTCGCCAATCGGTTTCATCTCCTTTGCGGTAATAAAAAAGCCCTGCACATGGCTGTGCAGAGCTTTCCATTCGCGTGATTAAATTTTATGCGGGGCGGTTGTTACTGCGTTCGCTGCGTTTGATGCCCATAAACGGGGGAACCGAGGAACGGTTCAGCCCTTTTTCGTGCGCTTGTTTCATGGAAAATTCGTGTGCTGCAACCGCATCGATGAACGCACGCTGTTTTTCAGTGGCGTGGTAGTAATCAACCTTATACCGTTTGCATACGGCAAAAAAGACATCCAGATACTGAATGTTTTCCTTAGTCATTCGCGTGACCTCAAGCTCGGTTTTATCCTTTTGCATAAGCGTTCCTCCTTTATGAAAGATAGGTGCTGAAAATCTCCTGTGCGCTTTCGTCAGTAATCATTTACAACTTAGGTATTATATCGAATTACCATAAAAAAATCAACAAACGAAATGTGAATGATTTCATGATAGAAAAACCAATAAAGAAAATCCAATTCATTTATGGGTGTATTTTCCTTTGCCGAGCTGATTTTGTTATCGTTCTTCGCGTGCAACGCTGCGTTTCTTGGTTTGTTCCAGCCCCGGCAGCAAGTCATCCACCTGTTTATATCCAATCGGTTCCACATAATAGGCGTGTGCCTGACCGTCCTCATGCATTACAATAATATCGCTGACAGACAAAGAGCGCATCTTTCTGCCATTGGGGCGGTTTTCCTGATTGTGCAGGCAGTAAAGGCTGTCCAGCGTCTGCCAGCATTCCATCTGCCCGCGGTACACCAGCTTATAGGATGCGGCATTTATATGATCTTTGGTGTAGTCATACCGTAAAAACGCAATCTCACGGTTGTTTGTCTGGTAGATTTCATACGGCAGCAGCTCGTACTTCTTTCTTCGCAATCCCCATGGAAAAATGGTGCCCTTTTCAAAGAGAAGAGGCTGGCTCAGATTCTCCGGAAACAAAACCGGAATGATGGGTTCGCCGCAATACAAAGAAGCGTAAATTCTGGTTTTGAATTTCTCTGCATCGACATACGGAATGCGCTCCCGAACGCATCCGTTGCAGTCAAGATATTCGATATAGCCAATGACCGTATCGTGTTTGTTCATCTCGGTGATTCTCCTTTATAATTAACGGCTCAACCTTTCCCAAAAAGAGATTTTACTTCCAAAGCGCTCATCCGGCGGGCGAACCTTGGCAACCGGCAAATCACCGGACAGCATATCCTCTACCTGCGGAAAGAACAGCAGCCGATTGTAGCGCTCCGCCTGTTCTTTTGAAAGCCCCAACATTTTGGACTCACTGAGTCCACAAACCAGAAACCGCCCGCGTATGGTGCAGCCATCCTCCAGTTGTCTGTTGTATTTCAGCCGGCTTTGGTTTTTACTGCACACAACGCCGATTTTCGATGTGCCGAACGGTTTCAGCAGCAAACTGTCGCCCTCGATCACCTCGGAAATCGCCGCCTGCGGGCTGTCAAAGGCAGCCTGATAGGGGCAGTAGCCCGGTTCTACAATCAAAACTCTTGTCATACCGCCACCTCATCGTTCGTAATCCTGCCGCTTGCGGTAGTAGTTTTCCAGAAGTTTCAGGATGGTACTTTCCATCTGTTCGGAGGTACAGCCCTTCGGGAAATAGCGTTCGACCTTGGATACGGCAATCGTGAGCTGCGGTTCGCGCGGCTTTACGCTGGGGGAACGGGCAGACATGATCCCGTGAATCTTGTCTTTCGTCAGAACACTTTCCTTGCTGGCAGCTTTCAGCTTCTGCGCTTGGGATAATGACGGTGTGCAGCCTTCCTCTTCCATGTAAGAGAGAAATTCTTCCTGTTCCTCCGGCGTCAGGTAGCTCAGCTCCACCGCAGGGGTGGTCTTGAGTCTGCCGTCATCCACAAGCTGCATCAGGTCAGGGGTGAGTTTGTTCAGGCGGATAAAACGCTCTACTTGGCGGGTGCTATCACCAGCTTGTTCACCGACAATCTGTGCTGTTTTTGCGCCAGAAAAATTAGCGCCAACTTGGCGCTCATTTTCTTTTAACGGTCTACCGACTTTTCTTTTCACAGCCTCCAACTTCATCTGGTACGCCTTTGCCTTTTCGCTTGGCAGAATATGCTCACGCTGGCAGTTGGAATCCACCATCAATATAATGGCGGTATCATCGTCCATATCCCGCACAATGCAGGGCATAGTATCCACTCCGGCGCGCCGGCTGGCGTGGCAGCGGCGGTGCCCGGCTACAATTTCATATCCACCGTCCCGTCGCGGGCGAACGATGGCGGGCGTCATCACGCCATATTCTTTGACGCTATCCACCATCTTGTCCATTTCTTCATCGTCGCGCACCTGAAACGGATGCCCCTCAAAGGGGTGCAGCTCAGACAGCGGCAGGATCTGGATTTTCTCCAACTTGGCATCCTGCCGTTCTTCCTCAGTGGAAAACAAGTCATCTATCGAGGGCAGTCGGATGTTTTTCGCGAGATCTCTCACCCTTTTCCACCTCCTTTGCCAATGCTCTGTAAGCAGTGCTCGCCGGGCATTGCTTACTATAACGAAGTACGCTCTCCGATTTAGTAAGGCTTTCACCGACTCTGGTGCAGCGCGGAACGATTGCCTGATAAATGCGCGTGTGCGGACCATAGCTTGTGTGAATGGCTTTGATCATATCCCGTGTCATATTTGTACGATGGTCTGCCATGGTAATCAGGACACCGTCAATCTCCAGTTTAGGATTGATTTTCCTGCGAATTTTACGGATGGTGCCAATGATACTGGCAAGACCTTCGACATCAAGAATCAGCGGCTGTACGGGAATCAAAACTCTGTCTGCGGCTGCAAGAGAGGCGGTGACAAGGTTGCCGAGTTCCGGCATACAGTCAATCAGACAATAGTCGTATTGCCCTTGAAATGGTTCCAGCGCCCATTGCATTACGCATTCACGCATAAAGGTATTTGTCAAACTTCGCTGCAAATCAGAAAGTTGAATGTTGGCGGGAATGACATCTACTTTTTCATCGGTATGGATAACAACATCGGGCGGGTCTACCTCGTTGCAGGCAGCCTCAATCAGCTCTTTCAGGGACGCACCTTCGTTCCCCTGCGAACAGCCAAGGTATCGGCTCAGGCTGGCCTGCGGGTCGGCGTCCACCAGCAGAACTTTATAACCCATATCTGCCAATGCTACGCCCAAGTTTACAGCGGTCGTAGTTTTGCCCACACCGCCTTTTTGGTTGGCAATCGCTATTGTTTTCATACGCGCTCTCCTCGCTGTTTTTCAATCTTTGACTTGTACCAGACAAGGCTTTCGTTGTAGTCCTTACCTACGGCAGGCAGCCGTTTTTCCACATTGAATCCGCGCTCGGCAAGGCGCTGGGCAACCGTATCGGCAAAGCGAAGCCCCGGCTCATCACGGTCAAAGCAGAGCACCACATTTTTCACCTGCGGATGCTGCTGCAAAAAGTAGTCGATGGGCAGATAGTTCAGCCCGCCCAGCGCCAGATAATGCACACTGCGCCACTTTCCGATGTCCGTATACTGCCGCAAGGTCGCGCCGGACATAGCATCAATCGGGGCCTCGTACAGCTCCACGGTATCGCAGTCCGGGTTTTCCGCTTGCATCAGAAATCCGTACTTCTTTTGGCTGCCGGTGACATCACCGCGGTAGGTGCCTTGGCAGCCACGCTGAAAAGCAGAACGCGGAACGCCGCCTTCATCCTTGCCCACAAAAACGCAGTTGCGGTAGTTGCCGCGCGTGGTCTGGTACAGAATCCCTTCGTTCAGGCAATATCGCAGCACCTTGGGGCTGATACCGCGGTGCATCAGGTAGGCGGTCGCTGCCTGTGCATTTTTGTCGGGACGCGGCAGTGTAAAGTCGTGCGTTCGGCTGCTTTCCACGGTGGCAGCTCTGACCTGCTGAAAAGGAATAAGCTCCATCTCGTTCAAAAGCATTACTGCCGAGCGAAAGCTCATTCCTTCGACCGTCAGCAGATAATCCAGCGCGCCTCTGCCGCCCTTGCTCTGGGAGCACCAGTGGAACAGGTTCTTGCTCGGCGTGATCCGCAAGCTGCTGTGCGATTTTGTGCAGTACTCGTCTCTGGATTTGCGCACGAGCTCTCCGGGACGGTAGGTGTTTAAGAAATCCACGAGCTGAACCTCGCGGGCGGCTTTGATGTTCTCTGCGGGTAATCTCATTGCTGACTTCCTCCGTTGGTGTAAATAAAAAACGCCCTTACCGATAGTAAAGGCGTAGAGTAACGATATTCTTGTTTCAGCAGGCTTTTTGTCACTTCAGCTGGCTGAAAGGGGGTGTGGGGGAAAACACAGACGGCACCCCATTTCCCGAAAAAAGATATACTTCCCCCTTGGTGTATAGAAAAGAATTGACGCTGCGACAAAAACGCAGATTGCAAAGCCCCGCCGGATAGAGTATAATCGTTCTATAAGGTAAGGCAGGTGAGCAGAATGCGATTTTTCCTGATGCAGCGCAATCATCAAGTGGCTGTTATTGAAATAGCTGAAAAGACCGGCGACATTATTGATGTGGCGGAGGTTCTTTCGGCGCAGAGGATTCCCCTTGGCGCAAAGCATAGCGATGGCAGCTTTGATGTCCTGTCCCTGCGCAAATGGTGGGCAGGGCGCGGTATCCCGGCAAGCCGTTCCGGGCTGGAGCACGCCTTGGAAACGCTGCATATTCCTTACGCCGAACTTCTGCTTGTCAAATGCAGCGGGCTGAGCCTTTCAGACCAGTATTGGGTCACGCCCTGCGATGCCCCACAGAACTGGCGCGATGTAAATTTCTACGAGAACGACTTTTCTGACGATGTGGGACGCGCTTTGTTTGGCGAGGGGGCTCTCTCGGCACAGCCGGATTTGTGTTCCCCCTGCAATACCTCAGACGGCTTTTTACAAAAGCGCTGGCGCATTGCGGACGGAAAACGAGTCCTCTTAAAAGCAGGATCGGGCATTTACAAGCAGGAGCCTTACAACGAAATTGTTGCCTCAGCTCTGTATGATGCGCTTGGTATGCCGCACGTTCCCTACTGGCTTATAGAGCAGGGCGGGCAGGTCATGTCCGCCTGCGCGTGCTTTACCAATGACCACACCGAGCTTGTCACCGCCGCCCAATTTATGCGGCTGCTGCCGCAAGCGCAGGGCGTTTCCAATTGGGAACACTTCAACGCCTGCTGCCGGACCGTCGGAATCCCTGATGCAAGGAAAGCGGTCTGCAATATGCTGGCTGCCGATTTCATCTTAGCCAACACGGATCGCCATCTTGGCAATTTCGGTTTCCTGCGTGATTCCGAAACGCTGGAATGGAAAGGAACAGCGCCCATCTATGACAGCGGCACAAGCCTTTGGCAGATGACCCTCACCCGCGCGATCAATGCGGAAGCCATGGTTCCCGCAAAACCGTTTGAAACCTCGCAGCAATCCCAGCTAAAGCTGATTGCGCCTTATGTGGATCTGCCGCTGGAGCGCCTCGATGGATTTTCCAATAAAGTAGAAGAAATCTTCCGAACAGCCGCCCAGTTTGATGATGGACGAGCCGCGAAAATTGCCGCCGCTGTTAGTGGCCGAATTCAAATGCTTCGATTTAATAGGGCATAATCTGAAATAGTTCCAAAGCATACGGTTTGTGAAATGACTACAAATTGTAGGCAGTTAAAAATTACAGAAGCTATATGTCGCTGCCTAATGCCGATGACAGTCATGCGCCAACTGGTGACAAATTGTCAGCAGTTGAAATAGGGCTATAAAAACAGCGTCCTCCGTTTTACATTCGGGGGACGCTGCTTTTCTCTATAGCACTCATTTGGCGGTGGGCTTTTTTGTCGATTTGCCCTGTCGGCTGAATTCTTTCGCAAGGTCAACCATCTTTTTAGAAGGTCGATAGCTGTCCAGAATATGAGGACTAAGCAGAAAATTCAGCAGACAAGATTTGGGAATCATATACCCACCACTGATTTCAAAGTATCGGATGTAACCGTTATGGCACCAATTCGTCAGGGTGTTGTGGTGATAGCCGGTAAGCCGGCTTGCTTCGGCAACACTCAGCACATCGCTGTAGGGCTGCGTTTTCAGGGTAAGAAAGTCCTGAAACTTCTTTCTGCTTTTGGCGGTATCCAGATTTGCCCATTCCCGTAAGGTCAGCATTTTGGGCTTGCCGCCTTTGTTCCAGCTCGCTGAGTAATACCCGGTCGGTGCCGAGAATTTTTCCGGTTGGGATTGACGCTTTTTAAGATACGTGATAACATCTTTTGTATTGATGATGTACTGGCGGGTTTTCTTGCCGGTATCTATGCAGGGAACAAGCCCGCTTGTCAGCAGGTAACGCGCCGTCTTTTTGCTGATATGGCAGATGACGCGCATCTGCTCCAGCCCGATTTTTTCAGGGTAGTTTGCCTTGATTTTTGCAAAGTCGTAACTGTAATCCACTAGAATCACCGTCCATTATTCGAACTCATCAACAGCAGGCAGGGACGGTTTGATTTTTGAGGCAAGGGGGAATTTGCATAAAATTTAGTCAACACACTTTTGTAAATGCCCATAACAATAAGGAAAATTGAGCTTTTTTGTTCTCTCCTGTTTTTCTCTCCAACATCTCTCCAACGTGCCAAAAATGCCTGTTTTTCTCTCATTTTTCCCGAAAATTCGGCATTTCGAAATGGGTTCGAATTGCGACGTTCTGACGTTAAAAAGGACTTCTTTTTCAACATTTTTCGTCGTAGGTAGGTCGAATCATCTTCCGACAACTTCCGCTTTTTTCCGATAAATACCGTCAGTTGCGATATATACCAAAAAACTCGAAATCAATTTGACAGCAATGTCACGTGGGTTCGAATCCCACCGTCTG
>OMGH01001500.1_pt1 | contig 14096 bp, 10 predicted proteins | sample 1645841 | NCBI WGS metagenome assembly OMGH01 (sample SAMN00849584, study PRJEB25192) | human gut metagenome
ATGACGGGGGAGCATATCTACCCGTTCGAATACAAATGCCCAGGGTACATCGGTCGGGTTACCGATAATTTCGGAGTTCATCAGATTCGCCAGACGGATGAAGCAGGCGGTGATCGGAGTAGCGACGGCAATCATGTCCACCACATCCATATAATGAAGTTTCGTCTTGCGGCAATACAACCAAAGGGCGATCATCAATCCGAGTGTACCTCCGTGACTGGCAAGTCCTTCATAACCGGTGAATTTCCATCCGCCGCCTGCCAGGAACTTGATCGGCAGAAGCATTTCCACAAATCCCTTTCCGCTGGTCAGGTACTGTCCCGGATCGTAGAACAGGCAGTGCCCCAGACGTGCTCCAATCAGAATACCGAAGAAACAATAAAAGAAGAGGGGATCGAATTTCTTCTCGTCTATTTTTTTGTCGCGAAACTGGTAATGGACAATGATGTAAGCAAAGAAGATTCCTACTGCCCATAATAATCCGTAGTAACGGATAGAAATGCCGAACAGGTTGAATAGTTCGGGATTCGGATTCCAGTTGATTGATAATAAAAGGGTATTCATGTTGGATAACGGTTTACGGTTTGTAATTAGTGTTTTGTGAATTTTTCGGCAACCATCCGGTAAGTTGGTATGTCGATACCTTGCTCCTCGGCTGCTGCAATCATGTCAAACAGCAAACCTTGTATTTCCGATTCATGTCCCCGTGCCAAGTCCTTTTGCATGGATGCGGTACTGTCGGGATCGAGTTTATCAATGACTTTCAAATTGTAGCTGACAGGGTCTTCGGGAAATTCGACTCCCAGCTTACGCCCCAGTGCGGCACTCTCGGTAGAAAGGCCGATGAACGTATCACGTACTTTCCCCGGCTTCTGAACTTCACCCATCGGCACGTCATAGTAAGCACCGGTGACGGCCATTGCCGAGATGAACGACCATTTGACGAATGTATCCCGATTGATGTCCGGAGAAATCTCTGCTTTGATTCCACTTTCCTGAAGGTCTTTCTGAATGGCTTCCATAATGCCCGGAGCCACCTGTGTCCCTTTGTGGGCGCCATACACCAGACGGAAGATTTTCCCCATCTGAGTGATCTCTCCCGTGCCGGAAACAAAGCCTACGATGTAGATGCAACCATCGAGCACCGTTACACCCGGAACGAGACGCTGAATGCGTGGTCCTGTCCCGTAAACATTCAGGATAGGGATGACGACTGTCTTCTCATGCGATGCTCTTTTGATGAGTTCGGTAATCGAATCGACGGAATATCCTTTCACGCAGACGAAGATCACATCCGCTTTCCCGTTAAATTCCTCCGCATTCATGGTAGGGATAACCAGCGTATGCTCTCCCTTTAAATCTGATTTCAGTTTCAGACCGTCTTTCTGTATAGCCTGCAGATGAGCTCCGCGGGCAATACAAGTAACATCTTTTCCGGCTAGCGACAAGAATCCTGCGATACTGCCACCGACGCCTCCGGTTCCTGCAATAAGATATTTCATACTGTTTGAGTTTAAACGTTGAATCGGAAGTGCATGATGTCGCCGTCCTGCACCACGTACTCCTTACCCTCAACCCCGATCTTGCCCTGGTCGCGGCAAGCCTTTTCGGAACCCAGCGCCACATAGTCGTCGTACTTGATGACTTCGGCACGGATGAAGCCCCGCTCGAAATCGGTGTGGATGATGCCGGCGGTCTGGGGCGCTTTCATGCCCCGGCGGAAAGTCCAGGCACGGCTCTCGTCGGCACCGGTCGTGAAGAACGTCTGCAAATCCAGCAATTTATAGGCCGCTTTAATCAGACGCGCCACGCCCGACTCCTTCAGGCCGATCTCTTCGAGGAACATCTGGCGCTCCTCGTACTCGTCCAGCTCGGCGATGTCGGCCTCGGTAGCTGCGGCGACGATCAGCATCTCGGCCCGCTCGTCGGCAATGGCGGCCTCGACGGCCCGGGTATGTTCGTTGCCCGTCACGGCGCTCTTCTCATCAACGTTGCAGACGTAGAGCACCGGTTTGTCGGTCAGCAGGTTCAGGTCGGCGACCAGCTTGCGGTCCTCTTTCTCGAGCTCCACGGTCCGGGCGCTCAAACCCTGCTCCAGGACGGCCTTGTACTGCAACAGGATCTCCACGGCACGTTTGGCCTGCTTGTCCCCGCCCACGACAGCCTGCTTCTGGGTCTTGGCAAGGCGGTTCTCGATGGTTTCGAGGTCCTTGAGCTGCAACTCGGTATCGATGATACCCTTGTCGCGCACAGGGTCGATCGAACCATCGACATGGGTAATGTTATCGTTCTCGAAACAACGGAGCACATGAATAATGGCGTTCGTGTTGCGGATGTTGGCCAGAAACTTGTTGCCCAGCCCCTCGCCTTTCGAGGCACCTTTCACCAGTCCGGCGATATCGACGATCTCGATAGTGGTGGGAACCACCCGCTTGGGATTGTCGATCTCCGCGAGCCGAATGAGCCGCTCGTCGGGAACGGTGATGACGCCCACGTTGGGCTCGATCGTACAGAAAGGAAAATTCGCCGCCTGCGCCTTGGCGTTGGACAGGCAGTTGAAAAGGGTCGATTTACCCACGTTGGGCAGCCCCACGATACCGCATTGTAAAGCCATTGAATATCTTTCGTTTTTAATATTATCCGTTCGACAGGCATCGGCAAAATGCAGGTGCCCCCGCGAAGACGGTCGATATACCGTCGTTCGGAAATGCAAAGATACGAATAAGCCGCGTGCAAAAGCAAATTTATTTGCATTTTGCCCAGGCGAAGTATTTTAGACGAAGTCAAAGATACGAAAATCTCCCCGATAACTTGCGTTTGACGAAGACTTTGTTCGTTGATTCCGAACAGACAAGCCCGGCACAGGACCCGGGACTAAAGACCGAACAACAGCTCCGGTATAAATTATAAAACGGTAAAAACAGCCGGGTTTCGACAAGACGACAAGCGCGGAGCAAGAGGGTAACCGATTACAATCTTGTCAGGTACGCAACCGATGCGCCGATAAAAAACCATACTCACCCTTTCGCATTCCGAGAAAGAGTTCCGCAGCGCCACAGGAGGCGGCAATTTCAGCAAGAGTGCGCAGCAACGCCGCCCGCTGCGGGTGCAAACCGTCCCCGTTGCAACGGCGATGGAATATGCGACGAAGGCCGGAAATCCATGTGGATTCCGGCCTTCGTCGCATAATACGATCAAATCAGACGATATTGCACGAACACAACGGATAGCTCTCCCGCTTGAGGAACTCCTCCGAAACCACGATCCGAACAGCTCGGTGCAATACGGAAAACTCCAACGGAGACTCCCCCAACAATTCGCCATCGACCTCGACGCTGATCTCCGGCGAAGATTCGATGCGGATACGGCTGCCCCTCTCCTGCAGGATATGCCGAATCCGGTAAATCCCGCCGTTGAACAGATAACGGAAGCGGAACAGGATATGCCAGAAATGGACGGGACGGATCAGCGACACGTCCAGCAGTCCGTCGTCGGCCACCGCCTCGGGCAACTGCTGCATACCGCCGCCGTTGTATTTGCAGACACCGATGGCGATGCTCATCAACAGGTTGTTGTAAACCAGCCGGTCGTCGATCCAAACCTTCACGCCCGTCGATTTGTAGCTGAAGAACGAACGGATCATGCACCACGTATAGAGCCACTTGTTGCTGTGTCCTTTCTTCTTGAGATGGGCGTATTTCTTGACTACCATCGCATCGAACCCCATACCGGCCACATTAGCCATATAACGGTGCTGACGGTAGTGAGCCTCTTCGTAAGAAACGACTCCGACATCCTGTAAAAACGAATGTCCCTCCTTGATAGCGCGGATCGCATCCTGATAGCGATTCGGCACGCCGAACGTGCGGATCCAGTCGTTCCCCGCTCCCACGGCGACAACGGCCAGCAGCACCTCGCGGGGATCGACCGTCTGCTGAATAAAAAGACCGTTCACGACTTCGTGCAGCGTACCGTCGCCCCCTACGGCGATAATGCGGCGGAATCCCTGCTTCACGGCCGACACGGTCAGTTCCGTCGCATGGAACTTATGTTCGGTGAAGACCGGTTCGGTCTGGATTCCGGCATCCCGCAGGAGCTTGGAGATCAGGGGAAAATGGTCAAGCCCGCGGCCACCTCCGGCCACGGGATTGACAATGACGAACCAACGCCGACCACCGCCGGGCAAGGACATCTCCTCCAAAACGACTTATTTTAGGGGAGCGTTCTTCAGCGTATCGACCAGGAATTCATAGAACTTGCCGACGGAAGCGATGTTCACCTTTTCGTCCGGAGAGTGGGGATAGCAAATGGTCGGGCCGAAAGAAATCATATCAAGCTTAGGGTAATTCGTACCGATGATGCCGCACTCCAGACCGGCGTGAATGGCCGTAACCGCAGGTTCCTTGCCGAAAAGCGCTTTGTAGGAAGCCTTCATCGCAGCCAGAATCGGCGAATCCAGATTGGGTTTCCAACCGTTGTAGGCACCCGTGAGTTCCACCTTAGCGCCGGCCAGCTCGAACACGGCGGAGATCGCCTCGCCCAGCTCCTCCTTCTCGGAGTTCACCGAACTGCGGAGCAGACACTGCAACTTCACCGTCTTGCCGTCGGATACCACGCGGGCCAGGTTGCTCGACGTCTGCACCAGTCCGGGCATCGACACCGACATCTTCTGCACCCCGTTCGGGCAGCCTACGACCGCACGGATCAGATTCTCCGCCACCTCCTTGGCGATCATCGTTTCAGGGGCTTCGGTTTCGGTCAGTTTGATGGAAACAGCGTCCTCGATCCCGGCGAACTCGGCCTTCACGACCTTTTCATACGCTTTCAGCTCTTTGGTCAGCTGCTCGAGATCCTTGGTGCGGACCATCAGCGTAGCGGTCGCCTCGCGCGGAATCGCATTGCGCAGACCGCCGCCGTCCACCGAGCAAAGCAGGATGTCCATCGACTTCTTCTGCTCACGGATGAAACGGAACAGCAATTTGTTGGCATTGGCACGCTGTTCGACAATCTGGATACCGGAGTGCCCACCCTTAAGACCTTTGACAACCAGCTTCACGGCCCGGTAATTCCGTGCCGGAGTCGGCTCCGCCTTATACTTGAACGTGATGTTGGCATCCACGCCGCCGGCGCAGCCTACATACAACTCGCCCTCCTCCTCGGAATCGAGGTTAAGCAGGATGTCACCGTGCAGCACCCCTTTCTTCAGGCCGAACGCACCGTCCATACCCGTCTCCTCGGTCGCTGTGAAAAGCGCTTCGAGAGGACCGTGTTCGAGCGTATCGTCCTCCAGGACGGCAAGAATAGCCGCCGCACCGATACCGTTGTCCGCACCGAGCGTCGTACCGTTGGCCGTCACCCATTCGCCGTCGATATACGCCTCGATCGGGTCCTTGGTAAAGTCGAACTTCTTATCGTTGTTCTTCTGAGGAACCATATCCAGATGCGCCTGCAGAACGATACCTTTGCGGTTCTCCATCCCTTTGGAGGCAGGCTTGCGGACATAGACATTGTGGGCCGCATCCTCCTTGCACTCCAGGCCGAGACTCTTGGCCACGCCGATCACGTACGCACGGATCTTCTCCTCGTGGGAGGAAGGACGGGGTATTTTGGCGATTTCTGCAAAATGCTTCCAAACCAACGCGGGTTTCAAAGCGGTCAAATTCTTATCCATAGTAGTTCTATTTTAATTGGTTATCGTTTCTATTTTCCAGTTTCCGGAGCAGGTGCCGCTTCGACGGCAGCGCTGCGGTCGAAAGCCTCGACGATCTGCTTGACGAGCGGATGCCGCACGATGTCGCGGCGGTCGAACTCCACGATGCCGATCCCCTCGACACCGCGCAAAATCTCCATCGCCCGCGTCAATCCGCTGTCGGAACGACGGGGCAGGTCGATCTGCGTCACGTCGCCCGTGACGATGAATTTGGCATTACGTCCCATGCGCGTAAGGAACATCTTGATCTGCGGCAGGGTCGTATTCTGCGCCTCGTCCAGAATGACGAAAGCGTTGTCGAGCGTACGGCCGCGCATGTAGGCCAGCGGCGCGATCTGCACGGTCCCCTCCTCGATGTATTTTTGCAGCTTGGCGGGCGGAATCATATCGTTGAGCGCATCGTACAGAGGTTGCAGATAGGGATCGAGCTTCTCCTTCATGTCGCCCGGCAGGAAACCCAGCTTCTCGCCCGCTTCGACGGCCGGACGCGTCAGGATGATCCGCTTGACGTGTTTTTCTTTCAAAGCCCGCACCGCCAGGGCGATGGCCGTATAGGTCTTGCCCGAACCTGCGGGGCCGATGGCCAGCAGCAGGTCGTTGCGGTCGTAGGACTGCACCAGCTTGAGCTGATTGACCGTGCGGGCCCGGACGATCGTGCCGTTGTTGCCATAGACGATCACGTCCTTATCGACGGGAGCGTCGTGTTCGATCACCCCGGTCGAAAAAGCCTGTTGTACCGACTCTTTGGAGATATAGCCGTATTTGAGGTAGTAAGCGATCAACCCGTCCAGTCGTTTCCGAAACTGTTCGGAATCGCTTCGGGGGCCGAGCACCGTGAGCGCAGATCCGCGAGCGATGATTTTGAGGTTGGGATGCAACTCCTGCATCTGTTCGAGGTAAATATTCTGGGGGCCGTACAGCTCCCGGGGATCCACCCCCTCGATGTCGATCTTCTTATCTTCGGAATCCATCATAAGCTAAAAAACAAATCCTACGCTCAATGCCAGGGAGTAAGAGCGCATGTTGAACCCGACCGCCTCTTCGGTGGGATAATAACACTTTTTCGAATCGAACTGCCCGTTGTAACGGAAGTCGATCAGTGTATGTCCGAAATTCAACCCCAGGCCCAACATATAGGAAACCGTCGGGCGCATACTGCCGAAGAACATCTCGTTGTTGCCCTCGGCATACTTGCAATCGTTCATCACCGTAAAGACGGGACCGACGTTGATCCGCAGCATCGGAAGCGCCCGAAGCGAGAAGATGAGGGGAATATCGATCGAATTGGTTTTGATTTTCAGAGTTCCGTAGTCGGCATGGCTCAACTTGATCGACTGCCGCACGTAAAGCACCTCGGGGCCGATGGTGAAATAGCGGAATTTCAAGCCGATCTGGAGTCCGGCCTGCCAACCGAGCCGGTTATCTATACCGAAATCCGGACCGGAAGTCGAAAAATGGGGAAAGTTGAGTCCGGCCAGTACGCCCCACTCCACTCCCTTGATCGCCGATCCGCTGCGGCTGCTGCGTCCATAATCGTCGTATCTGCGGGACTGACCCGAAGAAGGGAGAGTCAAAATACTAAACAACAACGCTATAATCAGTAATTTACAGTTTTTCATAACTCTATTTCTTGGTATCGGATTTCAATACGGTTGCGGCCCAGAGCAGGTAGCAGACACAAGCCGTCACCCAGATCAAGCCCGCCTGGGGATGACCGAAACTGCGGATCAGCGCACCGCAGATCGGGCCCGAAAGGGCACCGGCGGAAATGGCCAGGATCATCAGTCCGGCGACTTCGTTCGAACGGCCCGGAGCACTCTTGGTCGCCACGGCATAAAACGTGGCGAAAACGCAGGCCATCGTGAAGCCGAGGATGCCGACCAGCGCATAAACGACCGCTTCGGAACGCACCGCGAAAAGGGCGATGCAGAGCGCCAATGCCAGCAGCATATTCCAGCGCAAGTATTTGACATCGACGACACGAATCAGCACCCAGGCACCGACGAGCGTACCCACGATGCGCAAAGCGTAAAATCCGGTAGTCGTAAGAATCGAATCGGGATTGTCGATCAGCCGCACCGAAACGAAGCCGATACCGACATCCGCAGCGATGAAACAGGCCACGCCGAGCGTACATAGCAACACGGTGCGATTGCGCAGCAGACGGAAACACTCGGCCATACCGACCGCACGGGACGATTGCGCCGGTTCTGCGACCGCAGTCACCTGTAACCAGACGGCCCCGACGAGCGTAAGCCCCGCATAAATCGGCAACAACAGACGCCAGTCGCCGAAAAGCGAAACCAGCCCCGTGATGATCGGGGCGAGCAGCAACAGAGCAGTATTGCGGAAGATCTGTCCGACGGTCAGGTAGCTGGTCATCCGCTCCTCGGGCACGATGGTCGCCAGCAGCGGATTGACCGCCACCTGGATAGCGGTATTGCCGATGCCCAGCAGACCGAAGCCGATGAAATACCAACTCAAGGCACTGCCGACGCCCGCAGCATAGGGCACGAGCAACCCGGCGATGGTAAAGGCATAGCCGATCATTGCCGTTCTCTTGCGGCCGATGCGGTTCATCAGCGCCGCGACAGGCGTGGAAAGAAGCAGGAACCAAAGGAAAACCATCGACGGCAGAAAACTCACGGCACTCTGCTGGCTCTCGGCAAATTCACCGCTGATGATGTTGGTCACCGGAGCCACGATATCGCAGAAGCCCATGATAAAGAACCCCATCAGCACAGGTGCCAGCAATCGTTTGTCCACTCTCCTTTCCGTCATAGCACGTCCTTCAACATTCATTATTTGGTCAAAGTTAAGTTTTTTTCTCGGAATACACAGAGAAAACCGTGCATTTTTTTATCCGGAATCCCTGTTTTTCGGCAAAAAAAGCATTGCTATTCCCCATTTTTTGTTATTTTTGTAGAAAATAGGATACGCCTCTGAAAACTGTGAGCAAGCTCCCGTTTTCTTTTCGGCTTTCACTATCTTTGTTTCCGTTAAATTTTCATGCAGCCAGGTCGCTCCCGACAAAACGAATGCCGTCCCGGTCGGAATACGATCAGCCCGCACGAAAACAACTTCAAGCCAATAGCCCGCCGAGCCTTACGGATTTTTCCGACAGGCGGGCACTTTGAGAAATATTACCCGATCGGCCCCCGCTCCGGCGAACACGAACACGTCCCGGTTCGCAGACGGTCCCGATCACTTAACCCTAATTCCGACTCCGCATGATGCTTCTATTCGCCGGCATAACCCTCCCGCTCGAGGATCCGATTCTCAAATTCCTGCTGATTCTGGTCATCATCCTCGCCGCTCCCCTGCTGCTCAACAAGCTGAAAATTCCCTACCTGCTGGGGCTTATCATCGCCGGTGCGGTGATCGGACCGCACGGCCTCAACCTGGTGTTGCGCGACAGCAGCATCATCCTCTCCGGTACGGCCGGACTGCTCTACATCATGTTCCTCTCCGGCCTGGATATGGACATGTCGGATTTCCGCAAGAACGGCACCCGAAGCCTCGTATTCGGACTCTATACGTTCTGTGTTCCGCTCCTGCTCGGTATTCTGGCGGGATATTACATCCTGGGATTTTCGATCTACTCCTCGATCCTGCTGGCCGGGCTCTTCGCCTCGCAGACCCTGATCGCCTACCCCATCGTCAGCAAACTGGGCATCGCCCGCGACAAAGCCGTCACGATCGCCGTCGGAGGCACGGTCATTACCGATACGCTGGCCCTGCTGCTGCTGACGGTCATAGTAGGCATGGTCACCGGAAACACGGACGACATGTTCTGGTACCGGCTCGGCATCTCGGTCGTGCTCTGCATCGCATTCATCATGCTGCTCTTCCCGCTGATCGGGCACTGGTTCTTCAAGCATTGCAGCGACAACATCTCCCAATACATTTTCGTGCTGGTCATGGTCTTTCTGGGCGCCTACCTGGCACATCTGGCCGGACTGGAGCCGATCATCGGCGCCTTCCTCGCGGGTCTGGCCCTCAACCGCCTCATCCCGCGCACCTCGCCCCTGATGAACCGCATCGAATTCGTCGGCAACGCCATCTTCATCCCCTTCTTTCTGATCGGCGTAGGCATGCTGATCGACTACCGGGCTTTCTTCCGCGACTGGGAGAGTATCAAGGTCGCTGCCGTGATGATCGTCCTGATCACCGCCGCCAAATACATCGCCGCGCTGCTCACTCAAAAAACGTTCAAACTCTCCAGCGACCAGCGGACGGTCATCTTCGGCCTGAGCAGCGCCCACGTAGCCGCCACGCTCGCAGCCGTGATGGTGGGCTACAACGTCATCGTCGGCCAGACACCCGACGGAGAACCGATCCGTCTGCTGGGCGAGAGCGTGCTGAACGGCACGATCCTGATGATCCTGGCCACCTGCACCATTTCGACCTTCGCCACCCAGCGCGGCGCTCACAACATCGCCATCAAAGGGGTCCGCGAAAACGACGAAAGCACCGAACATCAGGACGAACACATCCTGATCCCGGTGTCGAACGAAGAGAGCGTCAGGGAACTCGTAACTCTGGGCAACGTGCTCAAATCGAAGAAAAACCACAACGGATTCTACGCGCTGCACGCCATAGACAACAAGGTGGAAGACAGCGGGCTGGAAAAACGGGCCCGCAAAATTCTCGAAACGGCGGCGACGGCCGCTGCCGCATCGGACATCTACCTCCACGAGTTGCTGCGCTACGACGTCAATATCTCGAACGCAATCGCAAGCGTCGCCAAAGAACAGAGTATCACGGACATCGTAATGGGACTCCATCGGGACAAATCCCCCGCGATCTTCCTCGGCAAGATCACGGGCGACCTGCTGGGCGAAAGCAACGTCACGACCTACATTTACAAACCGGTACAACCGCTGGCGACCATAAAGCGACATATCGTAATCATTCCCTCCCAAGCCGAAAAAGAGGCCGGATTTCTCATGTGGCTGCATAAAATCGGAAATCTGGCCCGCAATACCGGGACCAAAATCGTCGTCTATGCCCCGGAAACAACGCTCAAGTACATCGAACCGCTGCGGCGCAAGCAGACCGCAACCGTAGAAACGGTACTTTTCAAAGACTGGGAAAAACTGCCGGCCCTGCTGCGCGAATTGCGCACGGACGACTGTCTGTGGCTGGTAATGAGCCGCCGCGAACGCATCTCCTACCAACCGGCGATGAACAAGATCCCGGCTTACCTGGATCAATACCTCGGGCGAAACAGTTTCGTGCTGATCTATCCCGTACAGGCCGGTGATCCGGAAAGCCGCTATTTATAACCCATAATACGTGCCGCATACCTCCTGTACGAACCGCTCCCTTTTACCGCTGTAACGGAGACATCCGCCGGATGTCGGAACATGGCCTGTCCGCAGACGAAGAGACGCTGCACCCCCGTTGAAAAGGCATCGCGGCTGTTCGGAAAACCTTCGGAAGCCGCATCTCCCGATCGGAAAAGGATAAGATGTGCACATCCGGCCCCCACCCCTTATGCACCGACAATCGGGTAAAATCGACACCGGGTTTGGTTTTACCCGTAACTTGCACTATCTTTGACCTTGTTTTAGACCGGCCGCATCCATCGATGTCCGAATAAATTCGGCCTCGCTCTCGGCCCGCACCGCATAATTCGTTTCGCATAAACATAAACGTAAAATAACATTATGAGTCTTGTAGCGATCGTAGGACGCCCGAACGTGGGCAAAAGCACACTGTTCAACCGCCTGGTCGGGCAGCGCAAAGCCATCGTCGATGCGACGGCAGGCACGACACGCGACCGCCATTACGGTAAAACCGACTGGAACGGACGTGAATTTTCGGTGATCGACACCGGCGGCTATTCGGTCAATTCGGACGACATTTTCGAAGACGACATCCGCCGTCAGGTGATGCTCGCCATCGAAGAGGCGGACGTCATCCTGTTCCTGGTCGAAGTCAATACGGGCATCACGGATCTCGATCAGATGATGGCCGACATCTTGAGGCGCACTTCGAAAAAAGTGCTGCTGGTCTGCAACAAGGTCGATAACTACGACCTGATCTACTCCTCGCACGAATTTTATTCGCTGGGACTGGGAGAACCCTACTGCATCAGCTCGATGAGCGGCAGCGGCACGGGCGACCTGATGGACGAAATCGTGCGCGACCTGCCCCCGGAAACCAAGAACGAGGAAGAAGAGCTGCCCCGCATCACCATCGTAGGCCGTCCGAACGTGGGCAAGTCGTCGCTCACCAACGCCCTGCTGGGCGAAGAGCGCAACATCGTCACGCCGATCGCCGGCACCACGCGCGACGCCATTCACTCGCGCTACAACAAGTACGGACTCGATTTCTACCTGGTCGATACGGCCGGCATGCGCAAAAAAGGCAAGGTGACCGAAGACCTCGAATTCTACTCCGTGATGCGTTCGATCCGCGCCATCGAGGAGTCCGACGTCTGCATCCTGATGCTCGATGCGCAGCAAGGCCTCGAATCCCAGGACCTGAACATCCATAACCTGATCGTCCGCAACCGCAAAGGCTGCGTGATCGTGGTCAATAAATGGGATCTGGTGGAGAAAGGCAACAACACGATGAAGGAGTGGAAGGAGGCCCTGGCAAAAAAACTGGCGCCCTTCAACGACATTCCGATCATCTTCACCTCGGTACTCAACAAACAGCGCATCCTCGAAGTGCTCCAGACCGCCATCCGGGTTTACGAAAACCGCAAGCGGCGCGTGGCCACCTCGGCGCTGAACGACTACCTGCTGCCGATCATCGAGAACTACCCGCCCCCGGCGACCAAAGGCAAATACATCAAAATCAAATACGTGATGCAGCTGCCGACACCCACGCCCCAGTTCGCCTGCTTCGTCAATCTGCCCCAATATATCAAGGATCCCTACCGCCGCTTCCTGGAGAATAAGATTCGGGAGGAATGGGATTTCTCGGGAGTACCGATCCAGATCTATTTCCGACAAAAATAGAGATCACCGGATATCCTCGACACCATATTCAGGGATCCGGCGGCGCACCCATAAAGAATAATTTATCTCATTTACAATCGATAAAACCTTTATTCCAAACCGTTTATCTTTTCGCTATGAAAAAATTCTTACTATTCGCTTTCGCGGCCGTAATGCTGGGATTCGCGGGATGCAACGACGATGAGAACAAGGACAACATACCTCCCACTTTGAGGGAATACGAAGCTCCCGTATTCATGTACGGCAAGACACGGGAGGAAGTGAAAGCTTCGGTGCCCTACGCCTACAGCGGAGCATCGGAAACCTCGCTGTATTTCGAAGGCAAGGGCATCGTTAAAGAGTACATATATATATTCGAAGACGACAAAGTATATTCCTGCGGATCGATACTTTCAGACCTGTACATCGACGACCTGCACACCTACCTCTCGCAGCTGTACATCTACCTCGAATACCGTCCGGGACAAAGAATGTACGTATATGAAAGCGAAGACAAATCGCTGAGCATCGGCCTCTATCCCCTCAACGACGGTCTGGCGGCAGTAGAATACCTGAAAAACTGACCCTCGGGATCAGCCGGGAAAACTTCCGACGGAAGCGTCCGAACTCCGCCCATAAAAGACATACTATCAAACAAGAAACAGCCGCATGAAATCATGCGGCTGTTTCTTGTTTGGTGGAGAATACGAGGCTCGAACTCGTGACCTCTTGCATGCCATGCAAGCCTATACCAATCCGATATAACATACTAACATCTTCTATTATAACCGCTTACAAACACACATCACCGCAATAAATTTCAAAGCGTAAAACATTCGAAAATCAAATGCGGAATTTCGCCCATTTGACGGCATCCCACGCCGGCACAAAGATAGGACAATTTATTTCCGTATCGTTATAAATTCTGCGTCGATAATTTCGGCGTGCGGGTTGTGGTTGACGATGGACTGGTCGCGGGACTTTACGCGCTTCGTGCGCCAAAGAAACCCGAGGAACCGGGCGTACTGCACACGCTCCACATAGGTAATCCGGTCGCGGCTGTTGATCTCGGCCTTGTAGCTATTATCGGGGAAAATGCAGCACGAGAAATCGAGCCATTCGTCGTGATGTTCGGCGCACCTCGCCGGAACCTCGGCGGACCCGTCGGGCGTTACCTCGACAAAAACGGTATCACGAGCTTGCCCCTGCAAGCGGTAGATGGTTTGCTGTTGCACCTTGGTCAACTGCTCCAGCTCCCGTTTTTTGACCCCCATGTCTTTGATCAATGCGGCATCGTCGGCGCGGTACCGCTCCAATTCCGCCACCCGCAACTGCAACTCACCCACCCGGACGGCCTGCTCGCCGCTCTTTGTTTCGTAGCGTTCGATCTCTCCCAGCAACACCTCGGTGTTGTTGCGGTATGCGTCCCGCTC
>OMGH01001504.1_pt1 | contig 14063 bp, 16 predicted proteins | sample 1645841 | NCBI WGS metagenome assembly OMGH01 (sample SAMN00849584, study PRJEB25192) | human gut metagenome
TTACAGAGAATAATTCCTAAACAAAAAGCGTTAGTCTTTGTAGAGTTTGAATAACTCCGCTACCTCGATAACGCCCTATTTACAAGGCATTTGGGAGCTTTGCAACGCCAAATTGGCAACATTTTGGCAACAATAAAATATTCACAAAAGATTAAGAGCTATCAGACATCAAGTCCGATAGCTCTTTTTTGTTTTATGATTCTTCTATATCTTTGATTGTTTTATGTTCTTCATTTTTGCAAACAACCTATTGTTACGGCAGAGCTGATTTTCACGACATAAGAAGAGCGACGGCAGGGATTACTCCCTGCCGATTTTAGTCGTACAATCATTAAAACGATTGACAATATAAAACAAATGGTTTATAATATAAACATATAGATCTTTGTGAGGGAAAATTATGACCACATCGGAACAAATTCGTGTTTTATGTGTAAGAACTGGTGTTAGTTTATCAGAACTTGCACGTAGGATTGACCAAACTCCACAGAATTTTAATGCAAAACTTAAAAGAAATACAGTAACTCAAGATGAACTTAACCAGATTGCAAAAGCTTTGAATGTTAAATACGAACAATATTTTGTTTTGGGTAATGGTGAACTTGTTAAGTAGGAAGGATTTTACTATGACCGAACATAAAATAATATTTGGCGATAGTCGTTCGCTCAATCAAATTAAGGACAAATCTGTACAATTGATTATAACCTCGCCTCCATACTGGCAGTTAAAGGATTACGGTACGGAAAATCAAATTGGCTTTAATGACAGTTATGAAGAGTACATAAATAATTTAAACTTGGTATGGAAAGAGTGCAGTCGTGTCTTATGTGATGGCTGTAGATTGTGTATCAATATTGGAGATCAGTTTGCTCGTTCTGTATATTATGGCAGATATAAAGTAATTCCAATAAGAACGGAAATTATTCGCTTTTGTGAATCCCTTGGTATGGATTACATGGGTGCTATCATTTGGCAAAAAAACACTACGATGAACACATCCGGTGGTGGTGCCGTTATGGGAAGCTTTCCTTATCCTCGAAATGGCATATTAAAAATAGATTACGAGTTTATTTTGATTTTTAAAAAGTTAGGGAATGCTCCAAAGCCCACCAAGCAACAAAAAGAACAGTCTGTTATGACAAAAGAAGAGTGGCGAGAGTATTTTTCCTCTCATTGGAACTTTAATGGTGTTAAACAAATCGGACATATAGCAATGTTTCCGGAGGAACTTCCCAAAAGACTGATTAAGATGTTTTCTTTCGTTGGGGAAACTGTTCTTGATCCGTTTGCCGGTAGTGGCACGACATCGCTTGCTGCAAAAAATCTCGGGAGAAATTCTATAGGCTATGAAATTAATAGGAATTTTGAACCTATTATTCGTGAAAAATTAGGAGTAACTCAAATAAAATTTGATGACGCAACAGTCATTTTTGAGAAAGATGAAACAGGCAATATTTCTTCGATTGATGACCTCCCTTATATCTTTAACGATCCGCATAGAATGGATAAGAAAGTCGATATAAAAAAACTTCAATTTGGTTCCAAGATTGATCAGACTAAAGTAAGCCGTGAAAATTTGTTCGGAGTAAAAAAAGTCATTTCATCTGATAAAATTGAACTAAGCAATGGGATTGTTGTTCGTTTATTAGGAATAAAGCCAAATTTGACATATCAGAAACAAGCCATTTTCTATCTTCAAGAAAAATTTAAAAAACGAAAGGTTTTTTTGAAGTATGATACAGTAAAATATGATTCCGACAATAATTTAATGTGCTATGTATATCTTGATAATAAAACATTTGTAAATAATCATTTAGTTAGAACGGGGTATGTATATGTTGACACTTCTTTTGATTATCGCTGTCAAAAGAAATTTCTCGATTCAGTCCCTAATTAAAATATGCAGAGGCTTAAACCTCTGCATATTTTAATCCTCAACTTCTATTTTTAATCCGGTTTTTGTCTTAGTGTAGTAAATCATTTTAACGTTAATTGCTTCAGACAGACGACCCATAGTTCTATAGGTATCAGGTTTTATTGAATAAGGAATATTACCAACATAGCCATCTATGCCTTGTGATTCTTCCTCAGGAACAGCCAGTCTATATGAATTTCCTGATTTTTCGGCTAATTTTGATAGAATTGCGTCCTGAACGTATAATCCGTTATATGTCTTGGTTATTACTAAGTCTTCAACCCATTTTCTAACTAAATCTTTGTCTATCAATTTAATGGCTTCACTAAGATTTGTTACTTGTGAATAGATTTTATTTGTTGCATTTTTAATGGCATCAGGATGTCTTTCCAAATACCATTCTCGCCAGCCATTTAATGAAATATTATCACTCGCAGTCTCATATTCAGGAAATAAATCTGAAAGTTGACCAACGACTTTTGGGCGAGTGCCTTGCGCATTTTGATTTGCCCAGTTAATTAATTGAGAAGTATATTTTGGAAAATTGACAGATGTGCTTCCGTTGAGTATAGTTAATTCCTCGTTTTTTATTGTAAATTTCATTATTATTTCTCCTTATAGTTGTCAGTTATGATTTTTTTGCGTTCTTCAATTCCAGCAATCCTTGAGTCTAAGTTTTTAATGTATTCATCATATTCAGTTTTGGTGTTGATAAGATAGTAGCCACGATTATTGGCAGCTAATGGCAACTTGTATTTCTTTGCTGTTTTAAGAATAAGTGCGCGAGTTTTTGCGTGAGTTGCATTTTCATTAATATTTATTTTTTTAGCTATTTGTGAAGATGTCACCTTATTTGACTTGCCAACATGTTGCCTAAGTATATCACGTATCGCTTCTAAATTGTCCATTTTTATTCCTCCAAAAATAATTTATAAGTTTCTATTTCGAGCGCATCCGCAATGCGCTGAATATTCTCAAGTGAAATACTTCTTCGATAGCATTCAACAGCACTAATATACGTACGGTGCATACCGCACTTTTCGGCGAATGCTTCTTGAGATATTCCCATAGCTGTACGATATTTTTTTAGGTTGTCACCAAATACTTTTATAATATCCATAGTTGCAAACCTCCATAATTTATAGTATAATCAAAATGAATACAAAAAGTCTACATACAATAAGTATATGGAAAGGAGTCAAAGCAGACAATGAAAAAGCATTAATAGTTGGACTAAATAACTACCCAGGTTGCGAACTGGCATGGTGAGATAACGATGCAATTGCCATGAAAGAATTGATTATCAAAGAGCAACACAACTGCAAAGCAACGGGATATTGGAAAACAAATAGCGTAAAATATAATTTTTTACTGATTGCACACGAGTATTTATTTGTGTTTAGAAAATGAATTATTGATAAGGAGGTATACATTTGAAAAACAATGAGGTTTCATTTGCTGAGAAACATCCAAAGTTGAATATGTTTTTAGGACTGGTATTAATTGTTGCGATAGGCGCTTTTTTGATATGGATACTAAAACTGTTATATAATTTAATTATAAACGGAATTATAAAGTTAACAGACGTTGCTTCAAAATTAGACGCAGTAATAATAGTAGCCTTGATAACCGGTGTGGTTTCTATAATAGGCGTAATTATAAGTTCTGTTGTTGCTAAAATAGTTGACTACCGAAAAAGCAGGCAAGAATATTTAACTCAAAAAAGAGAAAAACCTTATGGTGAATTTGTAGAAATGATTTATCGAGTTCAAAAGAACACAAAAGATCCTGGTACATATTCTGATGAGCAAATGTTAGAAGATTTATCCAAATTTTCAAAACAAATTACTTTATGGGGTTCTTCTCGAGTAATTAATAAATGGATTGAATTTCGTGAAAATGGTTCAGATCCCAAAAAGGCAAAAGATAATCTGTTCTTAATGGAAGAAATTATGAATGATATGCGAAAAGACTTGGGATTAAAAAAGGTCAAAAAGGGGAATTTATTAGGCTTTTTTGTAAATAATATAAAGAGCGAATTAAAAAAATAGTTCGTTAATTTTTGATAATCTGTACCAAATTAAATTTGAATTTCAAGTAAGGGGACAGTTAAAGTCTAAAAACAACTTTGTTATTTCAATCAATATCATATTTATAAGTTCTTTAGCTTTTTGTGAAATTAAACAGCAATGCAATAAGCATAAAAGATTAAGAGCTATCAGACATCAAGTCCGATAGCTCTTTTGCTACTTTTTGCTTTGTTCTTCGTTCTGTATTATAATCAATTTTGCCGTTAGAATTTCTTTCTGCATATCAAGTTCAGCAACGATTTGCTCGTCTGTTGACATACTAAAAGGTATAGAAAATGTTGCAAGTTTGGCTATTGTAATTTCTTCAACTTCTTTATCTTTTATTCTTAATTCTTGAATTTTATTGATTGCTTTATCTCTATCTAAAATGCCATATTTTTTATAGTCGGAAATGATTTTTTCTCTTTCAGCTATGTCCTTAATTAGAGACTCTTTATTGTTTTTATAATCAGTCGACGTGTTAATCATACATTTCCTCCTATCTGTTAAGCAATACTTCCATAATGTTCATAAGATTCTTATAAACACCCATTTCCTTTGCATATTTTGAAAGATTTGTAAGATTCTTTTTTGAATCTAAAGCGTAGGCATTAACCGCTTTATTAAATATTTCATTGTCAAGTTTAGTTCGATACTTAAAGCAGTCGCAGATTGTTCGTTCTCGATCATAAACTTTTAATGCAACACCATTAAACTCTTCGATGGTAACGCCGTAACGGTAAAACTCGTTTTGGATATAATATGCTTTTACCGGTACTTCATGCATAGCTTTAATTGCTCTCGAAAACGAACGAGGAACAGCTACTGACCATTCACGAGGAGCAAAATCGCTATATCCGTAATGAAACAATGCAGACTCAACGCAGACTATCCCCTGAGGTAACAGCTTTGAAATGAGAATTTCTTCGGATGGTTCATCAGTATTCGGCAATTTATAAAAACCGTTTCTGATTCGCTCAACATAGCCTCGATTGCATAGGGAAACAACCTCATAATTTTTAAGCCCAGCAGCAACAAAATCGGCTGTTTTTGCAACGCTTCCGACTTTATTAAAAACCTCAATTGAAATTTCTTGTTTATTCAACCGTTCACCGACTTTCCACGCACACATTTATGTAATAGCATAATTACATTATATCAGTAAGCATTAAAAAATACAACTATATATACACGATTGATATAAAATATGCGTGTAAAAAATCAAAAATATATTGCGAAAAAAGGATACTTATGTTATACTGTTAGTAACGAACCAATCCGGTTGCGATTATTCTTTTCTTGCAACCATCGGTTTTATCGCACCTGATAAGAAAATGATAAATTCTCGTCGTACAGGCAGTATAATATGGATTATCAAAATACCACGAAGACTACACAATACATTTTATAAACAAAATGCGTTAAGTTTAGCCTTTCGGCAACGAGTGGGAGTAACTCCGATACCTCGATAAACGCCCTATTTATAAGGCATTCAGGAGTTTTGTAACCCAAAATGGCAACATTTTGGCAACAATATAATATGCACAAAAGATTAAGAGCTATCAGACATTATGAACAAGTCCGATAGCTCTCATTATATTTAATATATATAAATTAGAAATCGCCAATTAAAAAAATAATCTTTCTAACTTTAAATTGCGATTTCAATAATAAATTCCAACTAAAAAACGCATTAAGTAACAGACAATACTTATATAAAACTTAACAATCAATTATTTGTTTGTTCTTTTGGAAGTGTTACAAGCATTACTGTTCCATTTTTGTCGCTCTTTTCAGCTTTTACCGTACCGTTGTGCAAAAGTACAATTTCCCATACAAGTGATAGTCCAAGACCTACACCGCCGTATGCTCTGCTACGAGATTTATCAACACGGAAAAATGGTTGAAAGATACTTTCTCTGTACTGCTCCGGTATACCATAACCGTTATCTTTAACTCGTATATAAAGCTGATTATTCTTTTCGTCAACAGTTATAATTACAGAAGCGTTTTCTCTGTTGTAGCGTATTGCGTTTTCAGTTAAATTGAATAATAAACGATAAATTAAGGTGTCACTGCCTATCATCATACCATTGCCGTTGTATTCAAGGCGAATATTCTTTTTTTCTGCAAGGGGAGCAAGGTCGGTAAATATTTCTTCAATCATAGGGGCAATTTCTATTGTATCTTTGCACTCAACTGTACGAAGTTCACTCATTTCAAGCAGAGTTTTTGTCATTTGTGACATTCTTTCGTTTTGCTCTTGTAGCAGTGCAAGAAATTCTGCTGTATCGTTGCTCATATTTGGGTGCTCAACAGAAAAAAGTTCAATTTGTGCTTGAGTTAAGGCAAGTGGTGTTCTTAACTCGTGCGCTGCATTTCCTGTGAATTGCCGTTGAGCAGTAAAACCGTTGTCGAGTCGGTCAAGCATGTTGTTAAAGGATTGACAAAACTGTTTGAATTCAGGCAAAACATCGGCGCTTATTTTCATATCTGCCAAATTGTTGGGCTGTACATTCTCTACTTGAGAGGCAAAACTTTTTAGCGACTTTAAAGCACGACCACTGACAAAATATGCAAGTATACCACCAAGTACGCTTACGGCAATTGTTATGTACCAATTAGTCGTATTGAATGAAGCTTGTGCACCACTGATAATAATGGTAAGCTCACGGTCGAGATTTTCATTTTCCGGATTAAATGAACTCGGTTTTCCTTTATCAATTTCACTATATGCTGATATTCCGTTGCCTATTGAATCCATATATCGTTTGCCTGAACAACCGATTAAACAATTCATTAGCACACAAGTTATGCAAATTAAAACGGTGGTCATTAAGGTTATTCGCCATTGTAAAGAAAGTTTTTTCATTTTTTCTCCTCCATTACATAACCCTCGCTTATACGGTTGTGAATAGGGTCATAGCCTAATGCATTACGAAGCTTTTTTCTTAATGATGAAATGTGCACTCTTATTGAGTTGCTGAAATTGTCAACACTGCTGTCCCATACGTGTTCAATCAACTCCTCTTGACTGACAGGTCTGCCTTGATTTAACATTAGATATTCAAGTATTCCTGTTTCCTTGCGAGTTAAAGATAATTCTTCATCCTTTACATCTGCTTTGCGTGTTTTTGTGTTAAATGAAAGATTTGAACATTTTAAAACAATATCGTTTTGAGTGAACTTCCTAAGGGTAAGGCTTCGTATTCTTGCCGAAAGCTCATCTAAGTGAAATGGTTTTGTTAAATAATCATTTGCACCTTCATCTAATCCTAAAACCTTGTCTGCTACCTCACAACGGGCCGATAAAATTAAAACCTTTGTGTCAATGTCTGTTTGCCTCAGAGTTTTCAATACGGTCATTCCGTCAACATTAGGTAGGTTTAAATCGAGCACAACAAGGTCGAAACTTTCAACACTAAGCATATCTAATGCCTTTTGACCGTCATAGCAATAATCAACACTGTAAGCAAGACGCTTAAGACTTCTTACGATTGTGTCACAAAGAGCAACCTCGTCTTCAACAACTAAAATATGCATAAATATCTCCTGTCACTTGGAAAAATATCTTTAATATAGATTATAACACAAAAGAATAAAATCTTTGTTAAATTTCTTTCTTAACAAGGATTTTATATCGTTCGTGATATAATAAGGCAAAAATGAAGGGAGTGGCTAAATTGTTCAAAGTAAAAAAAGCAATATCTCAAATCGGTTTCCTTGCTGCCGGAGTGGTTATGCTGTGCTATGGAGCAATGCGTGGTGAGGCAGACACTGTGCTTAGTAAAGCCATAAGATTATGCTTGGAGTGTATTGGAATTGGATAAAAGAAAAAAGAATATTTCAAAGCTTGTAAGCCGTTTTCGTACTTGTATTCAGGCAGGTGCAACGCTTTTGACAAATATTCATTTACCTAATTTTTTTAAAGGCGGAATATATCAGGGCAATGGCAAGGCTGTGTGCGTACCGGGGCTAAATTGCTACTCTTGTCCTGCTGCGTCGGGTGCGTGTCCAATCGGCTCGTTTCAGGCTGTTGTAGGCTCATCAAAATTTAAGTTTTCCTATTATGTAACAGGATTTTTAATTTTGCTTGGCGTGTTGCTTGGTCGATTTATTTGTGGCTTTTTGTGTCCGTTTGGTTGGATTCAAGATTTGCTTCATAAAATACCGTGTAAAAAGCTTTCAACAAAAAAACTAAAGCCTTTAACATATTTAAAATATATCATCTTGCTGTTGACGGTTGTATTGCTGCCTGTACTTGTGGTTAATGATGTTGGAATGGGCGACCCGTTCTTTTGTAAATATATATGCCCACAGGGTGTGCTTGAGGGTGCAATTCCATTGTCTGCTATTGATGAGGGTATACGCTCGGCTTTAGGAAATAAATTTATTCAAAAGCTTATTATTTTGATTATTGTAGTTGTACTGAGTGTGGTTTTCTATCGTCCGTTTTGCAAGTGGATTTGTCCACTCGGTGCTTTTTATGCATTGATGAACAAGGTGTCGTTGCTTGGCATAAAGGTTGATGAGCATAAATGCGTGTCTTGTGGCAAATGCGCAAGAGCGTGTAAAATGGATGTTGATGTAATAAAAACACCAAACAGCACTGAGTGTATTCGTTGTGGTAAGTGTATAACTGCTTGTCCTACGGATGCACTAAGCTTTCACTACGGATTTGGTATGCCTGAAAAAAATCTTTGCAACACTGTAAAAGAAAATAACAAAACAGATATGAAAACAAATAACAAAAAAGATATAACAACGGAGGAATAATAATTATGAAAAAATCAAAAATATTAACTATACTTATGGTTTTAGTGCTTATGGTTAGCCTTGTTGCTTGTTCAACAACTAAAAATAACGATAAATCCAAGTCAAATAATACTGCTGATATTTCATCTTTAATGAAAAGTGAACCAAGCGATTTAGATGACGCAACTGCACTTTATCAAAAGCTTATGCAAAAAGAAAATGAAATTTTATCAAGTAATTCACAGCTTTGGGAAAAAGTGTTTATGTCAGCAAATAAGGACTCTTCTAAGATTGAAGACGGAACAAATTATGGCGACTTTTTGCTCAATACTATTGAAAACGGTAAAGATAACTTTACTGCAGATGAGTTGAAAATTCTTAAAGACGGTGCAAATCAAATTAAAGAAATTGAGGGTAAACTTACAATTTTAGAACAAAAATATCCGGGCTGTGGCAGTAAGCCGAGCGAGGGTGAAAGTGTTGACGCTGAAAGTGCAGGTATGGTAAGTAACAATAGCAAACTTACTAAGTTCCCAAGCTTTAAGGGTAAGGACCTTGACGGAAATGATGTTAGCAGTGATGACATCTTCTCATCTAACAAAGTAACGGTTATAAATTTTTGGTTTACTACTTGTAATCCTTGTGTAGGCGAACTTGGCGATTTGGAAAAGCTTAATAAAGAACTTGCACAAAAAGGTGGTACCGTTATAGGTATTAACTCATTTACTCTTGGCGGTGACAAGACTGCTATATCTGAGGCTAAGGATGTTTTGACCAAAAAAGGTATTACCTACAAAAATATTTGGTTTGATTCAAACAGTGAGGCCGGTAAATTTGCTTCAGGTCTTTATTCATATCCAACAACGTATGTAGTTGATAAAAACGGAAATATTGTAGGCCAACCAATTGTTGGTGCAATAACTTCATCGTCACAAGCAAAGCAACTTAATAAACTTATTGATCAAGCAATTGAAAACAGTAATAAATAAAGATTTTAAATATCTCGGTTCGGGGGTGCAGACATATTCTTGGACTGTTTAAACAGCGAATCCAAGACGATGTCTGTACTCTACCGGGCTCATACATCCCAAAGATTGTTTCATACGTTTGGTGCTATACCAGATGATATAATTATTAATTTCACCTATAAAAGTCTGCGCAAAAATTCTTCCTGACAAAAGAGTTGTAAACAAAGTTGATCACTTCTTCCACTTGCCTGCGCCTTATTCTTTAATCGGGAGTAAATGGTGCCCGATGACTTGCAGGTAAAAACGATAATACATTTAAGGCTTCCGCTTTTGCGGGAGCCTTTTTTGTGTGGATTTATTGCTGGTGGTTGTTTTTTGTGGCGAAAAACAGAAAAAATTCTCCAAATCCCTTGACGAAAAAGGGAGAAATGGGTAGAATAAAACTAATTAGAAAGTTTTTTAGAGAGAGAAGAGGTAGGACTATGGGTCGGCGAATTTTGGCTGTGTTGGCGGCGCTTTTGGTGCTTTTGTGGGCAGCGGTGCCGGCCTATGCAGCTTCGCCGGCGGTGGACCGCGCCTACCTGACCCGGGAGCCTTGGCAGAATGTGCCGGTTACAGAATTCCAAGGGGACGGAGTGGTTGGCACATACAAGATCTATGCCGACACGGACAATCATTGTCTGTATTTTGCGGTGAGTATGCAAGATCAGCAGGTGGAGCCGGGGGCGAATACCGCCGCCGTTGCGCTGAATTTGCAGGTGTCCTCTGCCAAATTCTCCACGAGGAAATTTACATTTACAACCGGCGCGGACAAGGCACTGCAAAGCTACGACGGCATTGCCAGCGCTTGCAATATGCAGGTGGAAATACTGGAAAACAGCGGCGGTTACGGCATCGCAGACGGTAATGCCTATTTTGCCATTGCGCTGGATAAAAGCCTGTGCGGGTCGTTGACGGTGCGGCTGGATTATAACTGCGGCGAGCGGGGCATTTGCCTTTTGAAGCACGCTGCTTTTGATTACACTTTGCCGGAAAAGACGACCAAAAGTCGCAATGCGCGCTCTGGGACAAAGCAATCAACCCGGCAAACTACAACGAAAAAGAAGAAAGAGACCACCACCAAATTTACCTACACCGGCACAGTGCCCCACACGGCCAAAAGCGCACGGAAAAGCAGCGCCCAAACAGTGACCAAGTTTGCGTACACCGGCGGGACAAGCACCGGTGATACGGAGGAAGAACTGCCAGTACAAACCGGCGGCACAGCCGTGCTCACCGACGGTGCATACACCGCAGCGGTGACGCCTACGCACCGCTCTACCGTGGCGAATATTTTAATTTATCTTGCCATTGCCTTAGCCACAGTAGCCGTGATTGCATTGGTAGGGGGGATCATCAAATCCCGCAAAGCCAAGGGGGAAGAAGCGCAGGAAAAACAGAGACAAGAGGAAGAACAGGAAATCGAGGATTACGACGAATAGCAAAGCAGAAAGCCACCGATCACCGGTGGCTTTTTGTTACAAGTCAAACCGCGCTTTGGTCTGCGCCGCGGTAGCGGCAGCAGACAAGTGGGCGTTGTCGATTTTCATATAATTGGCAAGGGGCAGTTCGCCGGGGCGGCTGACCATCCGATGGTCGCGGTCGTCCCGGCGCAGCAGTTGGTTGGAGAGGGCGATATTTCGCTTAGACGGTTTGTGCCGCAGCGCCGAATAAAAGTACCAACTTCATACATTTCCTGCAAAAAAAGAACCCGCTGATGACAGTTCATCAACGGGTTTGTCGGTTTAGGACGATTTTAATCCGGGTCACAGAGAGGACAGGGCGCTGAAAGCGGCGGTGCCGACGACGGCATAAAACAGCGACAATACCACTACGGAGATGACCCACATAATAATGTTGGCCCAAATAAAGTTCTTTTTGTTCTTATTGGTGTTGGGGCTGCACAGCCACACGATCCAGCAGATCAAATTCACCACCGGCAGGGCGGAGAGAATGAACATACCCACATACTGGCCAATGCTCATCACCTGGGTGGTGGGATCATAGGCCGGGGGCGCCGGTTGATAGGGCGGCTGATAGGGTTGTTGATAATTGCCCTGAGGGTTCGGGTTTTGCTGATTGTACTGGTCCATTTGGTACTTCCTCTTTTCTTAAAAAATGTGCAGAATTCTGCACCCATAGCATACCATACTTGGCATTAGCTGTCAATTCTTGCCTTTGCCGGGCAAATTTACAGCGCAGATCCCAACGGTAACCAGTGCGCCGGACAGCAGATAGCGCCAGGAGAAAGGCTCCCCCAGCAGCAGGCAGGAGAGTACCACCCCCAGTACCGGAATAAAGGCGTTATAAATGGCAATCTGCCCCACCGGGTGGTAGCGCAGCAGTTGGTTGTAAAACGAAAAACCCACGGCAGACACTGCCACCAGCGCCGCCAGGATCAGCAAACCCTTCGGGTGTACACCGGCCGGGTGGGCGCCCATCAGCAGCCCGGCAGGGATCAGCAGCGCGCCGCCCAGTGCCAGGGAATGGCCGGTAGCTACCAGCGGGTCCATTTTGCGGGTGACCACCCGGGTCAGCAGTCCACCTGCCATGGCGCACACACTGCTACACAGCAGCATACCGTCGCCGGAGAGGGTGAACTGCCCGGCGGTGCTGCCCAGGTTGATGAGCACAATGCCGGAGAACCCCAACAGGCAGCCAAAAATTGACCGTAGGGTGAGCTTTTCCCGGAACACCACCGCGGCTGCCAGGATCAGCAGAAAAGTGCCCAGGCTGTCCAGGATAGACGCCCGGCCGCCGGGGGAATTGGATACGCCCAGATAAAAGAAAAAGTAGTGCAGCGCCGTGTTGACCAGACCAAAGAGCACCAGCTGCCACCGTGTCTTGCCCCGGGGCACCGCAAAGGAGCGGCCGCACAGCTTGGCTACCGCCAGCACCACCAGACCGGCCAGCAAGAACCGCGCTCCGGCGAACAGCGCCTTGCCGCCGGTGTCTGTGCCGGCAATGCCAAAGTCCGCCAAACCCAGCTTGATAAGGGGAAAGGCGCAGGCCCAGCTTAGCGCCGCGCTGCCGGCAAACAGGGGCACCCATTTTCGATTTTCAAACACAGAGGCTCGGCCCATTTTGTTCTCCGTTCTCGGCACACAGCCGCAGATCATCCTTTGTTTTTGCCGGATTCCGGATTATTGTATAATAGCCGCCGCCAAAAGTCAACAAACGCGCAGGGCAACGGCTCTGCGCGTTCTTGCTATATTTGCTTTACAGCCCGCTGTCATTGGGGTCGTCTTTATGGTTCTTATCGGAATAAATAACGGAAAGACATATTTGATATTCCTGACTCGTTAACCCCAACCGAATGATGGTTCTGCCTTTTTTCCATTCTGAAAGATAAGTTACATACCCATACTCCAATGCATGGCTGCCGGCTGCATCAATTAAATCTTGATCTACATTATTGACCACAGTGCTGGTATCTGGCTTTCCATATTTGGCTGTTAAGGATTTTTTAAAGTTGTCGTAATCCTTTTTCCACTGACCAAACGAAGCATGTTCTTTTTGACTACCATATTGCGCCATGTAAAGCTTATCATGACTGTCAAAGTAATAAAACAGATACATTTCCTCAAGATCGACAGTTGCAGAATACATGAGCAAATGATCGTCCTCGGTTATCAGTTCCGCTTTTTCTTCTTTTTTCACTTTGGCTGCGCTGTCACCCCAGCATACATTCCTAAAATCCGTCTTGCGTTTTTTGGTCGTCGAGGTAGTTGTGGTGACCGTGGTGGTCTCTTTGCTTTTCGTCCCATTTTGGCCGGTACAAGCGCACAAACCAAAGAGCAGGCAGCCGCAAAGCAAAATCAATAGTCCTTTTTTCATTGTGCATTCTCCTTTTCCGGTTTTTGTATAATTGCACCTATATAAGTGCATTCTAAGGATAGCACGCAGATACAATAAAGTCAACGCAAATTGTTCTTAAATAGGTGCAAGAGGTTGACTATGAATATTGAATTTGAAAAGCAAATGGGGCGGAATATCCGCCATATTCGGGAAGAAAAGGGCATGACCCAGGAGCTGCTCTCCGCCAAATTGCAGCTGGCCGGGTGCGACATTACTCGCAGCGCCGTTGCCAAGATCGAGGTGGGGCAGCGGCATATTTATCCGGACGAAATCCGCCACATTCGGCAGATTTTGGGCACTACCTATGAAGCGCTGTTTGAAGGCCGGTGGCAGTAGCCGCTTTTTATTGCATTTTCAGCCGGGGTATGGTAGAGTTATAATAGGTATAGAAAATAGACAGACGGCGCGGGCCGGGAAGGAGAATGGTATGAAAGGTATAATTTTGGCAGGGGGGGGGG
>OMGH01001505.1_pt1 | contig 14050 bp, 10 predicted proteins | sample 1645841 | NCBI WGS metagenome assembly OMGH01 (sample SAMN00849584, study PRJEB25192) | human gut metagenome
GTATCGGTATCGATGTAGAGGCTCCCGAAGGCAACATGATTGTTGACATAGGTGGTGGTTCTACGGAAATTGCCGTTATCTCTTTGGGAGGTATCGTAAGTAACAACTCCATCCGCATTGCCGGTGACGACTTGACTGCCGATATTCAGGAATACATGAGCCGCCAGCACAACGTGAAGGTCAGCGAGCGTATGGCTGAGCGTATTAAGATTAATGTGGGTGCTGCCTTGACGGAACTCGGTGAGGATGCTCCTGAAGACTATATCGTTCATGGTCCGAACCGCATCACGGCATTGCCCATGGAAGTGCCGGTATGCTATCAGGAAGTGGCGCATTGCTTGGAGAAGTCTATCTCTAAGATTGAGACAGCCATCTTGAGCGCATTGGAAAATACGCCTCCCGAATTGTATGCCGACATCGTTCACAACGGTATCTACCTTGCCGGTGGCGGTGCATTGCTTCGTGGACTGGATAAGCGTCTGACTGATAAAATAAACATACCGTTCCACATTGCGGAAGACCCCTTGCATGCCGTTGCCAAAGGTACGGGCGTGGCATTGAAGAACGTTGACCGCTTCTCATTCTTGATGCGGTAATGCGGAATTTATTAAACTTTCTCATTAAATATAATTACTGGTTCCTCTTTCTTCTGTTAGAGGTTGCCAGTTTTATTTTATTATTTCGCTTTAATCATTACCAGCAGAGTGTGTATTTCACCTCTGCCAATGGCGTGGCGGGGAAGGTTTATGAAATATCGGGTGGCATCACTTCTTATTTCCATCTGAAGACGGCCAATGAGGACCTGCTCGACCGTAATATGTGGTTGGAGCAGCGGCTTTCCTTTCTGGAAAATGTATTGAAAGAAAAAGGACTGGACTCCGCCAGACTGTACAGCATGGAACGGCTTGCTCCTACGGAGTATCAGATATTTAAGGCGAATGTCATAAAGAACAGCTTGAACAAGGCTGACAATTATATCACTTTAGACCGTGGAACAACAGAAGGTATCCGTCCTGAGATGGGAGTTGTAGATGCCAATGGCGTGGTGGGTATTGTGTATAAGACCTCTCCCCATTACTCGTTGGTTATTCCGTTGCTGAACAGTAAGTCAAGCATCAGCTGTAAGATTGTAGGCAGTGATTATTTCGGTTATCTGAAGTGGGAGGGAGGTGACTCCCGTTTTGCCTATCTGAAGGATTTGCCCCGGCATGCCGAATTCAATCTGGGAGATACAGTAGTGACCAGCGGCTATTCCACCGTGTTTCCCGAAGGTGTCATGGTGGGGACAGTGGATGACATGTCTGACTCGCACGACGGACTTTCGTATCTGTTGAAGATAAAGCTGGCTACGGACTTTGGAAAGGTGAGCAATGTGCGCGTCATTTCCCGCAACGGGCAGGATGAACAAAAGGCATTGGAGTCGAGGGCAGACGAGAAGTGACTAAGAAATTAGGGATTAGGGGTTAAGGATTAGGGATTAATCATCTTTATATCTTATAACTTATACACTCAATAACTTGTAACTCGTAACTTATAACTCATTAGCGTTGTTAATTAATTATCTGCATAAAATAGGATGGTTCATAGGCTTGGTACTGTTGCAGGTGCTGATATTGAACAATGTGCATATTGCAGGATATGCCACTCCATTTCTGTATATCTACTTGATACTGAAGTTTGAGTCGGACACTCCCCGCAATGCGTTGATGTTGTGGGCATTCTTTTTAGGGCTGGCTGTCGACGTCTTTTCCGACACACCGGGGATGAACGCTGCCGCTACGGTGTTGCTGGCTTTCTTGCGCCCCACTTTCCTGCGGCTGTTCGTGCCTCGTGACACGCTGGATACACTGGTTCCGGCCATCCGTACAATGGGGATTCTTCCTTTCCTGAAATATCTGGTTGTGAGTGTGCTGATACATCACGGCTTGTTGCTTACCCTCGAATTCTTCTCTTTTGCCCATATTGGTACGCTGTTGTTGAGAATTGCGGCAAGTACCCTGCTTACTGTGACCTGCATTATGGCTGTTGAGGGAATAAGAAAGAAAGGATAAAGGGATTAAGGATTAGGAATTGATGAAAGACTATACACTGGAAAAGCGGAAATATGTAATTGGAGCGGCGGCTATTGTCATCGTTCTTATTTACGTGTTCCGGCTGTTCGACCTGCAAATCATGACTGATGACTACAAGAAGAACGCGGACAGTAACGCTTTTCTGAACAAGATACAATATCCATCACGGGGGGCTATCTACGACCGTAACGGTAAGTTGCTCGTGTTTAACCAGCCTGCCTATGATATTACGTTTGTGCCTCGGGAGGTGACGCAGCTGGATACACTCGACCTTTGCAGTGCCTTGAACATTACCCGTGAACAGTTTGACAAACGGATGAAGGACGTCAAGAACCGCTGGATGAACCCCGGTTATTCCAAATACACCCATCAGGTGTTCATGACGCAGCTTTCTGCCGAAGAGTGCGGTGTGTTTCAGGAGAAGCTGTTCAAATTTCCAGGTTTCTATATTCAGCGGCGTACTATCCGCCAATATACCTATAACTCTGCCGGCCATTTGCTGGGAGACATCGGCGAAGTGTCCAAGAAAGACATTGAGAACGATGACTATTATATTCGCGGAGACTATATAGGCAAGCAAGGCATCGAGAAATCCTATGAAAAGTATCTGCGTGGAGAGAAGGGGGTGGAGATTCTGCTTCGTGACGCTCACGGGCGCATCCAGGGACACTACATGGACGGACAGTTGGACCGTTCCTCCGTACCCGGCAAGAACCTGACACTAGGCATCGACATTGACCTCCAGATGTTGGGCGAACGGCTGCTTCAACACAAAATCGGTGCCATTGTGGCCATCGAACCGGCTACGGGTGAGATTCTGTGCATGGTTTCCTCGCCTACCTTTGACCCTCATCTGATGATAGGGCGCCAGCGGGGAAAGAACCACCGCCTGCTGCAGATGGACAAGCGGAAGCCTTTGTTGAACCGTGCCATCATGGGAGCTTATCCGCCGGGCTCCACCTTCAAGACGGCGCAGGCACTGACTTTCCTTCAGGAAGAGATTATCCACGAAGATTATCCGACTTTCCCTTGTGCGCATGGTTTCAATCATAAAGGCCTTCATGTGGGATGTCACGGACATGGTTCGCCTCTGTCGCTGATTCCTGCCATCGCTACCTCTTGTAATTCCTATTTCTGTTGGGGATTGTATCGCATGTTCGGTGATAAAAAATACGGTTCGCCGCAGAATGCCATTACCGTATGGAAAGACCACATGGTATCGCAGGGCTTCGGCTATCGGCTCGGTACCGACCTCCCCGGCGAACAGCGTGGACTGATACCGAATGCAAAGTTCTACGACAAGCCCTATCGGGGTTCGTGGAATGGTCTGACGGTGATTAGTATCTCCATCGGGCAGGGAGAGATTCTCGCCACCCCGTTGCAGATAGCCAATCTGGGTGCCACCATTGCCAACCGGGGGCATTTCATTACTCCGCACATCGTGAAGGAGATAGAAGACAATGAACTGGACAGCATCTATCGCAATCCCCGTTATCCCACCATCGACCGCGAATATTATGAAATGGTGGTGAAAGGCATGCGTGCCGCTGTAGACGGAAGTACGGGTAGCGCCACTTGCCGCATGGCGGGAGCCATCCTGCCGGGTGTGGAGGTCTGCGGAAAGACGGGCACGGCACAGAACCGCGGCAAGGACCATTCTGTCTTTATGGGCTTTGCCCCGATGGACAACCCTAAGATAGCCATTGCCGTCTATGTGGAGAACGGTGGTTTCGGTGCCACGTATGGCGTACCTATCGGTGCCATGATGATGGACCAGTACCTGCATGGAAAGCTGTCGCCCGAGAATGAGATACGGGCGGAAGAATTCAGTAACCGGGTGATACTTTACGGAGATGAGGAGAGATGATGATTAGGGGTTGGAGATTAAGGATTAGGGATTAGGGGTTAGGGATAAACTGTGGGTGGTTTCAATAGTAAATAGTAAATCGTAAAATCGTAAATAAATTGGTGACAAGGAGAGATAGCATATGGAAATCATTGGACTGGGTGACGATTGTCGTTTACCTGCTGCTGATTGTATTCGGCTGGTTCAGTGTCTGTGGGGCGAGTTATGATTATGGTGACCGTGACTTTCTGGACTTCTCTACGCGTGCCGGCAAGCAGTTTGTCTGGATTATATGTTCCTTCGGGCTGGGGTTTGTGCTGCTGATGCTGGATGATTCCCTCTATGACATGTTCTCCTACCTTATATATATAGGGCTGATGCTGTTGCTGATTGTCACGATATTCATTGCGCCCGACACGAAAGGGTCGCGGTCGTGGCTCATTCTGGGGCCGGTCAGTTTGCAGCCGGCGGAGTTTGCCAAGTTTGCCACGGCGCTGGCGCTTGCCAAGTATATGAGCGCCTACTCGTTTACGATGAAGAATTGGAAAAGCTCCCTTATGTTGGCTTTCCTGATTCTCTTCCCCATGTTGCTGATTATCCTACAGCGGGAGACGGGTTCGGCATTGGTGTACTCTGCATTTTTCCTGATGCTTTATCGGGAGGGAATGCCGGGCGTGGTACTGTTCTCGGGTATATGTGCAGTGGCCTACTTTGTGGTGGGCATCCGTTTTGATGCGGTGATGATTGCCGATACACCGACGCCTATCGGAGAATTTGCCGTGCTGCTGATGGTACTGCTCTTTGCCGGAGGCATGGTGTGGGTCTATAAAAAGCGCTGGGAGCCCACGCGGAATATTATCGGCGGTTCGCTGGGAGTGCTGCTCGTGGCTTATCTGATTTCGGAATACGTGGTACCCTTCAACTTGGTGTGGGTGCAGTGGGAGCTTTGTGCACTTGTTGTCGGGTATCTTGTCTTTCTTTCTTTAAGCGAGCGCCATTTATCTTATTTTCTGATTGGGCTGTTTGCTTTGGGTTCGATAGGTTTCCTCTACTCCAGCGACTACTTCTTCAATAAAGTGCTGGAGCCCCATCAACAGATACGTATCAAGGTGGTGCTCGGTATGGAAGAGGACCTTGCTGGTGCCGGCTATAACGTGAACCAGTCGAAGATAGCCATCGGCTCCGGGGGGCTGACCGGCAAAGGTTTCTTGAATGGTACGCAGACAAAGCTGAAGTATGTGCCGGAGCAAGATACGGACTTCATTTTTTGCACCGTGGGTGAGGAGGAAGGATTCGTAGGGTCTACGGCTGTACTGTTACTGTTCCTTATTCTTATTTTACGGCTGATTGTCGTGGCCGAGCGGCAGCAATCTCCCTTTGGCCGGGTGTATGGTTATTCTGTGCTTAGTATATTCTTGTTCCATCTATTCATCAATATAGGCATGGTGCTGGGGCTGACCCCCGTCATCGGTATCCCGTTGCCTTTCTTCAGTTACGGAGGTTCTTCTCTCTGGGGATTCACAATCTTGCTGTTTATCTTTCTGCGGATTGATGCGGGACGTAATCGTCGAATTTAGTTATGACCGTTTCCTTGTGGGACATACGAATGGACTTGATTATCATTACATTGCATTTACACATTGTTTACATCGTAATGTAACGGCCGTTACACCGCATTGTAACGTCCTTTACGCTGTATCGTAACGACTTTTACGCTATATTGTAACGCCCTTTACATGCTGGTGTAACGGCCGATACATTCTGGCGTAAAAGACGTAACGCTATGAGGTAAGAGGGCAAGTTATGATACCCCGCCCATTTCCGCTTCAAGGAGACGTGAGTGGGAGACTGAGATGGTTGTTAGAAGAAGGTGATAAAGAACAATAGGGAGTTCCTATCTCTTCAGTTTGATGCCGATGTCATTGATTCCTTGCAGCCTTTCGTCCGGTAGCGTATAGGCCACTTTAAAGAGGTAGGTGCCGGGTTTGCCGATTTGAACGCTTCCTGCGGAGACGGCAGTCTGATAGAGACCTCCCCAGCCGTCACCTTTCCAGATCCCTTCTTTGTCCGCCAGGATTAGCTGTATGGTGTCTGCGGGTGAAGAGATGGAATCTGCGGTGGTGTAGCAGATGGATAGAGGTAGATTCTGATAGGGGTAGTTGCTTCGGTTACGAACTTCCAGAGACAGTTTGTAGTAGGTCAGTGAGTCGGTGACCTTCACGTCGAAAGAGAGCGTGTCTTCGCGCAGCCAGCCTTCGGTGGGAAGGGATTGGAAGGAATGGTATACAGTCTGTTTGTCGCAAGCGCTCAGCAGGCTTGCGACAAACAGTAGTATGATACCTTTCAGGCAGAGATTCCTATTCTTGAGCCGGTTTGTCATTTTGGGCAGGTCTTTCACCTTGAGGTTTGGGCTTATTGTTACGGGGCGGACGACGGTTGTTATTGTTCCGTTGTTGACGTTCGCCTTGTTGCTGTTCACCTTGTTTGGGTGCTTGCCGGTCTTGTTTCTGTCTCGGTTGCCGGTCTTGCCTGGATTGTTCTCTCTGGTTGTTGGATTGGGGAGCACCCTGCTGCTCACCTCCTTGCGGACGACCGTTCCCACTCTTTTTCTTTCTCTTGTTACGGCTGTTGTTGCTGTTCTCGCCACCGTTGCCGTCACTGCCACTCTTGCCTTTCCGGCTGCGGTCAAAGCGGGTGAGGCTCTCTTGTTCCAGCAAGTCCACCGGCTTTTTGGGTTCGGAACGATGGGTTTCTTCTATCAGGCTGTCGGGCTTGATGCCACGTCTGTTCAAACCGATAATCTCGAAGGCGCGTCTGCCGCTGATGGTCACCAGGTTGGCGGGGATGTTCTTGTCGCTCGAGTAGGTTATCTGGTTGCTCAGAATGTCGGCTTTGAAGAAGAAGAACTCACCGTCTTTGGTCTCTAAGGTAATCTCGCGTGAGGGCAGGCGTTTCTGTGCTTCCACGTAGCAGTCTACTTCGTAGTTGAGGCAGCACTTCAGTTTGGCGCATTGTCCGGCAAGCTTCTGCGGATTCAGTGAAATGTCCTGGAAGCGCGCCGCGCTGGTGGATACCGATACGAAGGAGGTCATCCAGGTGGCGCAGCACAGCTCGCGTCCGCAGGGACCGATACCGCCGATGCGTCCGGCTTCCTGGCGGGCACCAATCTGTTTCATCTCGATACGCACGCGGAAAGCGTCGGCAAGTACCTTGATGAGCTGGCGGAAGTCCACCCGTTCGTCGGCTATGTAGTAGAAGATGGCCTTGTTGCCGTCTCCCTGATATTCCACGTCTCCAATCTTCATGTTGAGGTTGAGGTCCAGGGCTATCTGACGCGAGCGTATCATGGTGGAGTGTTCACGGGCTTTTGCCTCGTTGTACTTCTCCATATCCACAGGCTTCGCCTTGCGGTAGATGCGTTTGATGTCTGCCTCAGACTTGATATTGGCTTTCTTCATTTGCAGCGGCACGAGACGTCCGGTCAGGGTCACCACACCGATATCATGTCCGGGGGTGGCTTCTACGGCTACGATGTCGCCTTTTTCCAGAGGTATCTTGTTGCTGTTGCGGAAATATCCCTTGCGGGTATTCTTGAACTGAACCTCTACCAGCTCGCTCTCATCGGCATTGCCCGGAATGTCTGCCAGCCAGTCGTAGGTGTTCAGTTGCTTGTCCTGCCTGCCGCAACTCTTGCAGCAGAGACCTCCGCTTCCGTTATGTAGTTTAAATTCCATCATCTATTTATTTACTATTTGACTATTTACGATTTGATACTTTGCATTTCATTATTTTGCCACTTTTCATTGTTTCAATAAAACAATCATTTTGAGAGAGAAGTCGAAAAACACCATGCGGGCGTTTACGTTCTGCTCGATGTGGCGTTGCGCTTCACTTAGTTCGTCCATGATACCCATGACGTTCCGTTCGTTGACAAAGGGGGCGAAACGGGTGGCGAAGTTCTGTTCGGGCAGCGTCATGTAGTTCATCTCCTTGCGGTGCAGGTTGTAGATGAAGTTCTCGCGGGTCATGCGCTGGCAGTAGTCCAGGAAGTTCTTCTGCCGTTCGCGTCCCATGGCAGCAAGCTGCTCGCTCCATTGTTTCATTTCCCGTATCTTGCGCTGGTAGGAGAGTCGCATCAGGCTGACAAAGAGGTTGAAGAACAGTTCGTTCTCTTCGTTCAGATGGATGGTCTCCAATGCTTTGATGAAGTCTCCGTTTGCCAGGTGGGCTATCGTCTCGCTGTCGCGGGGCTGCACTCCGTACTTCTGCTGCAGGGCTTCGGCTATGTCGGCTTCTTCAATCTTAGGAATGTTGAAGCGCTGCGTGCGGCTGAGGATGGTGGGCAGTATCATTTCCGGAGCTTCGGAGATGAGGAGGAATATCGTTTTCTCGGGTGGCTCTTCCAGCAGTTTCAGCAGCTTGTTGGCGCATACTTCATGCAGCTTTTCGGGTAGCCATACGATGGTGACTTTGTAACCTCCTTCACTGGATTTCAGACTCAGCTTGCGGGTTATCTCGTCGCTTTCTTTGGCATAGATAATAGCTTGTCCGTTTTCGGCATCCATCTCGTTCAGCCAGTGGTTCAGCCCGAAGTAGGGGCTGTTCAGCAACAGGTGCCGCCAGTTGGCGATATAGTCGTCGCAGACTTCCTTTTTCCCTTTGGCGCTCTTGACGATAGGGTATACGAAGTGTACGTCCGGGTGCACCAGCTTATTCCATTTTACGCAGGAGGGACAAGTACCGCAGGCATCGGTTTCCGTCCGGTTGGGACAGCAGATGTAGCGGGCATAGGCAAGTGCCAATGGGAGTTTTCCTACTCCGGCAGGGCCACAGAAGAGTTGTGCGTGGGGGATACGTCCTTCCTGCACTTCTTGTATCAGCCTTTGCTTGGCTGCCTCTTGGCCTATTATGTCCTTGAAACTGAACACGGGTTAATTAGTTATAAGTTATTACTTGTGACACTGCCTATTGTCAATTGTCAACTGTTGATTGTCCATTGTTTAGTAGATTTGTTTGGCTACTTCCTTGATGCTGTCTGTAGCTCCTACCGAGTAGAAGTGGAGGCTTGGGACGCCATGGGCTATCAGCTCTTTGCACTGCTGCACGCACCATTCGATACCCACTTGCTGAGCTTCCGCATCGGTGTTGCACTTCAGAACCTCTTGGGTCAGTTCCTCGGGCAAATCTACTTTGAACGTCTTGGGTATCATGCTGAGTTGTGACAACTTCTTGAAGGGCTTGATGCCCGGGATAATCGGGATGGTGACACCGGCTTGACGGGCACGTTCCACGAAGTCGAAATATTTCCGGTTGTCGTAGAAGAGCTGGGTCACGGCATACTCTGCACCCATTTCCATTTTCTTCTTTAGCCAGTAGATGTCTGTATCCATGTTGGGGGCTTCTTCATGCTTTTCCGGATAGCACGCCACACCGTATGAAAACGGGGTATTGGTAACTTTCATCTCGGAGCCGTCCACAAAAATGCCTTTATTGAAGTTGTTGATTTGCTCTTGCAGTTCGACGGCGTGGTGGTAACCGTTGCCTACGGGGATAAACGAGGATTCGTGCTTTGCCTTGTCACCGCGAAGCACCAGCAGGTCGGTGATGCCGAGGAATTGCAGGTCGAGGAGCACGTACTCCGTCTCTTCGCGGGTGAAGCCGCTGCAAAGGATGTGCGGCACCATGGTGATGTTGTACTTGTTCTGGATGGCAGCAGCTACGGCTACGGTGCCGGGGCGGCGGCGCAGGCGGTTTCGCTGGAACAATCCGTTGCCGAGGTCTTTGTACACGTACTCGCTGCGGTGCGTGGTGATGTTGATGTATTTGGGGTCGAATTCCCGTAACGTATCTATGGTTTGATACAGCTTTTCGATGCCCGTACCTTTCAGTGGTGGCAATATTTCAAAGGAAAAAGCTGTTTTTTCGTTACTGTTTATCAGGTCGATTACTCTCATTTCTCTTTCGTTATCTTTGTCCGATTGGCAAAAATCTTGCACATTGGGAACAAAAATACAAAAAAGAAATGAGAAATGCCGAAATTGCCGGCTATTCTTTTATACAACGGATGGAAAGAGCTTTATAGTAGGGCTTGCCGGTGACATGGGCGGCGCTTGATACAAACTCGTCGCTTTCTCCGAGAAAATAAATGGTGCTTTCCGAAAGGGTATGCTTTGTATGATCCCAACTCCAAAAGGCGGTCATTTTATTGGGGCTGTTGTGTCCTTTGTTGTACCACATTCCTACCGGGAAAGCATTGAACCGGGTATGGTTGTTGACGGGGGCAACTTCACCGGATACCATTGCCTGCCATTCTCCTGCTTTTAGTATGGAGGCATCGTTGCCGGTGTAGTTTTTCAGCTGTTCCCAGTCTGCATCCGATGGAATTTTCCAGCCCTCGGGTGCCAGCTCTCCTGCCAGTATGGATTCTCCATTGTAAAAATAAATGTCATATTTGTCCGGCTTGTAATATCCGGCTTTGTCTGTTCCCAAGTCACTCTGTTTTTTCAAGGGAGCTCCGTCACGGTAGGTGGTGGCATGGAGCTCTTTACCCATCCAGTATTGGGCTCCAATCTTGACAATGGGGTATTCGGTAGACACTCCTTTTCTGATGTCTCGAAGGGTGTAGCATGCCACATTCACTTTGATGGCGTTTTCCGGTTTATCCAGAAGTAGCTTATGGTTATTGTCTATATAGAGCTTGTCTATGCCGGTATATTCCCCTTTAGTGTAGGTAAATCCATAGTCGTCTGTATTCCAGCTTATTCTTCCTCCGCAGATGGTGTCTTTACGGTCTGCAAGCTGTAGGATGACTCCATTGCTCAGGTCGGTCTTTTCATTTTCGCCTATGGGATAGGCTATAACGGCTCTGGAAGTCAATGACGCTGATTTGAGATATTCCTTGCAGACTTCTGCAATGGGTATCCCTTCGTGATAAATTCTGTACACATTTGAAAGAGAAAAGGAGAGAGCGGAGATATGTATGGCAGTGTAATCTTCCATATTGTCGGTGTCGATGGGAGGGAGGCTGCTCCATTCCTTGATTTTTCCGGCAAAACTGCTCAGTACGTTGCTGTTGCTCTGCATGGCTGATATGTTAATGATACATTGCGTGCTGCTACTCATTTCCACTTCGGGTATTGCACAACTGTATATACGTCCGCTCCACTCCATAATGAAGGATTGCTTGCCATCATTTATCGTTTGGGGTATGATGATGAATTCCTTGCCGGTAAGTTTGTTGTCTTTGACGCTCCATTCGCCGGAGGCTATGATGTCTTGTGTCCCCGTAAGATTACTGAAAGTCCCGTCTTCCAGATTATAATCGGCCGAGGTCTTGAGCCCGGTTGCGATGATACGCGGATTGGCTTTCAGCAAATCATTGGCAGAGTTGCTTGCGTCGGGTGTCAGAGAGATTGCCAGTTTGGACAGCTTGTGTTGGAACTCCAGGGTTACAGATTTGGTTTTACTGGTGATTCCTTGCGCTTTAGCTACCAAGAAGTCACTTTGTGCGCGGTTTTTCTCATTGCTCTGGTCTATCTGCACAGATACGGGAAGAACGGGTGTACCGGCAGCTACCCCTTCGGTTTGGTAAGGGTGGTAACTGATAAAGTCCAGTGACACATCTCCTTCCGGATAGAATACTGTCTTTTGGGGAACCAGTGTGGAGCCTTCCGTATATTCCAGGGCCAGATTGTCAATATACCGTTTTCCCTTGATGGAGCCGGAGGAAGTGGTTGCAAACAAGCCCATTCTGTCTCCTTTTTCAAAGGCGGTGTTTGTGACCTTGGTACTGGCTTTTTCCATTTTGATAGAGAACGTGATAGGTGTCGTCCCTTCCTCGATTTCCGCTTCTGATTCTTCGTCAATCCGGTTCACACAAGCTGTATTCCCTAAGGACATGCAGCAGAATAAAGAGGCAGCCAAGACTCCTCTTGCAAGAATAAGTTTCTTCATTGTATTATTATTGTGGGGCAACGGTTTTTCCGCTTTCCCAATTATACTCAATGAACCTTGTCTTAAAAATGTGGATTTAGCAGAGCTATAACCGGTATGGAAAAGTCTTTTACGCTTTTGGATGCTAATTATCAGTATCACGCTTGATGCCGCAGTGCTTTTTAATCTTATTTTTTAATAACTTTTAATAGGTTTCGGGTACAAATGTAATTAAACGTGTTAAATGAAGAGGGATAAATCGATAAAACTTTTATAATTTATTTATCACACTCTGATTTTTTGCCTAACTTTACACGCTAAAATCGTAGACAGTAATAAGTTAAACCATAGATATAAACTCATGCCTTTAAATTTACCCGATAAACTACCCGCTATCGAGTTGCTGAAAGAGGAGAATATATTTGTCATTGACAATTCCCGGGCAACCCAGCAGGATATCCGTCCGCTGCGTATCGTGATTCTGAACTTGATGCCGCTAAAGATTACAACGGAAACGGACCTGGTGCGTCTGCTTTCCAATACTCCGCTTCAGGTGGAAATCTCGTTCATGAAGATAAAAAGCCATACTTCCAAGAACACTCCGATAGAACACATGAAAACATTCTATACGGATTTCGACAAGATGCGCGGTGAAAAGTACGATGGCATGATTATCACCGGTGCTCCGGTAGAGCAGATGGATTTTGAGGAGGTGACTTATTGGGATGAGATTACTGAAATCTTCGACTGGGCGCGTACGCATGTCACCTCTACGCTCTACATCTGCTGGGCGGCGCAGGCAGGGCTCTATCATCATTATGGAGTGCCGAAGTATGCACTGGATAAGAAGATGTTCGGTATCTTTGAACATCGTACCTTGCAACCGTTGCATCCCATTTTCCGTGGATTTGATGATATGTTCTATGTGCCGCATAGCCGCCACACGGAAGTGCGCCGGGAAGATATACAGAAGGTTCCGGAATTGACGCTGCTTTCCGAGTCGGAGGATGCTGGTGTATATATGGCGGTGGCCCGTGGAGGGCGTGAGTTCTTCGTGACCGGCCATTCGGAATACTCCCCGCTGACATTGGATACAGAGTATCGCCGTGACTTGAATAAGGGCCTGCCCATTGAGATACCCCGTAACTACTATGTGGACGATGACCCGGACAAAGGAGTGCTGGTGCGTTGGCGTGCCCATGCCAATCTGTTGTTCTCCAATTGGCTGAATTATTTTGTATATCAGGAGACGCCGTATAATATTAATGAAATAGGGTGAGTTACTCGTAACTAAACGATGATAAAGCAACGTAAAATAGAGCTGCTGGCTCCTGCCAAGAATTTGGAGTGTGGCATAGAAGCTGTGAATCATGGGGCAGATGCGGTATACATCGGTGCACCCAAGTTCGGTGCGCGTGCGGCTGCTGTCAACTCTTTGGAGGATATTGCCGCTTTGGTGGAGCATGCCCATCTGTATAATGTCCGTATCTATGTGACGGTCAATACCATTCTGAAAGAAGAAGAGCTGAAAGAGACGGAGAGGATGATTTGGGAGCTGTACCGCATCGGTGTGGATGCACTGATTGTACAGGATATGGGGATTACGCGGTTGAATTTGCCGCCCATTCCGTTGCATGGCAGTACGCAGATGGATAACCGTACGCCGGAGAAAGTACGTTTCCTTGCCGATGCCGGTTTCCGTCAGGTGGTGTTGGCACGCGAACTTTCTTTGCAGGAGATACGCGGTATCCATGAGGCGTGTCCCGACGTGCCGCTCGAAGTCTTTGTACACGGGGCTCTTTGCGTCAGTTATAGCGGGCAGTGCTATGTCAGCCAGGCTTGTTTCGGACGGAGTGCCAACCGGGGGGAATGTGCGCAATTCTGCCGTTTACCCTTCAGTCTGGTAGATGCCGATGGCAAGACCATTGTGCGTAATAAGCATCTGCTTTCTTTGAAGGACCTCAACCAAAGCGAGGTGTTGGAAGAACTGCTGGATGCCGGAGCCACTTCGCTGAAGATAGAAGGCCGCTTGAAGGATGTGACCTATGTGAAGAATGTGACGGCGGCTTACCGTAGGAAGCTCGATGCCATTTTTGCCCGTCGCAAGGAATATGCCCGTGCTTCTTCGGGCACCTGCCGTTTCGATTTCCAGCCACAGTTGGACAAGAGTTTCAGCCGCGGTTTCACCCATTATTTCCTG
>OMGH01001534.1_pt1 | contig 13804 bp, 10 predicted proteins | sample 1645841 | NCBI WGS metagenome assembly OMGH01 (sample SAMN00849584, study PRJEB25192) | human gut metagenome
AGCTGGCTTACGCAGGCCAGATCCCGGGCGTAAAGAAAGCAAGCTGGTAGAAAGGAGACGTCAAAATGACAACGAACGATCCAATCGCAGATATGCTCACTAGAATCCGCAATGCGAACACTGCAAAGCATGATACCGTAGATGTACCGGTATCCAAGATGAAACTTGCGATCGCTGACATCCTGGTAGATGAGGGATATGTTGAGAAATACGATCTGGTAGATAACGGAAACTTCAAAGATATCCGTATCACCTTAAAATATGGAAAAGACAAAAGAATAAAACAATGGATTTTAAACAGGAGATAATCCTGTTTTTTTATGAAAAAAGAGTGATAAAACGTATGAAACTCTTCTTTTTTTCTCGTCAAAAAAGCAATGTTGGTGTACAATGGAAAAGAATTGAAAGGGAGTGTAAGTGATATGTATGATGTAATAGTTGTCGGAGGGGGACATGCTGGAATTGAAGCCAGTTTAGCACCTTCAAGAATGGGATTAAAAACATTACTTGTCACATCAAATATAAATAATATTGGGTCTATGCCATGTAATACTTCTATTGGTGGACCTGCTAAAGGAATCATTGTAAGAGAAATTGATGCTCTTGGTGGACAAATGTCTAAAACAGCGGATAAAACTTACTTACAAATGAAAATGTTAAATACCGCTAAAGGACCAGGAGTTCAATCTTTAAGAGCACAAGCTGATAAAAAAGCATATCCTCGTTATATGCAAAAAGTGGTTAAGGAACAAGAAAACTTAGATTTAATTGAAGGGATGGTTGAAGATTTAGTTGTTGAAGATCAAACAGTTAAAGGGGTTATTCTTGATGATGGAACAACTTATTTATCGAAAACTGTTATTCTAACAACAGGTACTTATTTAAAAGCAGAAATTCTTGTTGGACATAGTAAACATGCTAGTGGACCAGATCAACAAAAAGAATCAAAATTCTTATCTGGAAAATTAAAAGATTACGGTTTTAGAATTCAAAGATTAAAAACAGGAACACCACCACGTGTTGAAATCAATAGTATAGATTATTCAAAAACATCATTACAACCAGGAACAAATGCAAAACTTGCTTTTAGTTTTACTACTGATGAATATGTTCCTATCGAAAATCAAACACCTTGTTATTTAACATATACAAATGCAGAAACACATAAAATTATTAGAGAAAATTTACATAGATCACCTTTATATGCAGGAGTAATAGAAGGAACAGGTCCAAGATATTGTCCATCTATAGAAGATAAAGTAGTTAGATTTGCAGATAAAGAAAGACATCAGATATTTGTGGAGCCAATAGGTATAGATACAGATGAAATGTATATACAAGGTATGAGTTCATCTTTACCTGAAGATGTTCAAATAGCAATGTATAGGACTATACCAGGGCTAGAACATTGTGAATTTACAAGACCAGCATATGCAATTGAATATGATTGTATAGATCCAGCGGATTTAAAATTATCATTAGAATATAAAACAATTGATGGTTTATTCTTTGCAGGACAAACAAACGGAACATCTGGATATGAAGAAGCAGCATGTCAAGGATTAATTGCTGGAATAAATGCTTCACAGAAAATTAAAGGCAAAGAACCTTTGATTTTAGATAGAACAGATGCATATATTGGAGTATTAATAGATGACATTGTTACAAAAGGAACAAATGAACCATATAGAATGATGACATCAAGAGCAGAATATAGATTATTATTAAGACAAGACAATGCAGATTTGCGTTTAACGGAAAAAGGTCATGAAATTGGTTTGATTTCAGATGAAAGATATGCTAAATTTATTGAAAAGAAAGAATTAATAGAAAAAGAAAAAGAAAGATTGCAAAAAACAATTGTAAAACCAACAGAAAAAGTAAATAATTATCTAAAATCACAAGGAACATCAGAACTAACAACAGGATCAAAATTAGCAGAATTATTAAAAAGAACAGAAATAACATATGCTTCACTTGCAGAAATTGATGAAAATAGACCAGAATTACCAGAACAAGTAAAAGAAGAAGTAGAGATTCAAGTAAAATATGATGGATATATTAAATTACAAGAGATGCAGGTTGAAAAATTTAAGAAGATGGAGAAAAAATTAATACCAGATGATATAAATTATGATGATGTTAAAGGTATTTGCTTAGAAGCAAGACAAAAGTTAAATAAACATAGACCACATTCAATAGGACAAGCCTCTAGAATTTCTGGAGTTTCACCAGCAGATATATCAGTTTTATTAGTTTATTTACAAACAATTAAGCAAAAAAAGTAAAAAAAGGAGATATAAAGAGAAAAATATGGAAAAAATTGAATTTGAAGAGAAAATGAATGAAAAATCAAAGAATTTGAGTATTGATTTTTCTGTGGAGCAAATTTCAAAATTTTATAAATATATGAATATGTTAATTGAATGGAACGAAAAAATTAATTTAACTGCAATAATTGAACCAAATGAGATAATTTTGAAGCATTTTATAGATTCACTTACAATATATAAAGACATTCCTAATAAATCAAGTGTTGTTGATGTAGGAACAGGAGCTGGATTTCCTGGTATACCATTAGCAATAATGAACGAATCATTAAAAATTACTTTAGTTGATTCATTAAATAAGAGATTAATCTTTTTACAAGAAGTAATAAATGAGCTAAATTTGAAAAATGTTGAGTTAGTACATGCAAGAGCAGAGGAATTTGGACAAAATAAAAAATATAGAGAAAAATTTGATGTTGCTACATCAAGAGCAGTTGCAAATTTATCAACATTATCAGAATATTTAATTCCATTAGTTAAATTAAATGGAAAAATAGTATGTATGAAAGCCTCAGAAGCAGAAGAAGAAATTGAACAGGCCCAAAAGGCAATAAATGTACTTGGTGGAACAATAAAAAATGTAGAAACTTTTGATTTACCACAAAGTGATATAGGAAGAACAATTATAACAATAGAAAAAGCAAAAAAAACACCAGCTAAATATCCAAGAAAAGCTGGAACACCAAGCAAAGAGCCAATAAAATAAAATTTATTAAAAAATAAATGCTCCACATAAAATGTGGGGTAATTTTTTTTGTGAAATTTATACAAAAAACATTGACTTATTATCAAATTTTTTATATTATTATAGTGCTAGGAAAAATATTGAAGAAAGACATAAGAAAGAAGGGAAATGTAGAAAATGGGAAAAATAATATCAGTAGCAAACCAAAAAGGGGGAGTTGGAAAAACAACAACAACAGTTAATTTGAGTACTATTTTAGCCAAAAAAGGAAAAAAAGTCTTATTAATAGATACTGATCCACAAGGAAATGCAACAAGTGGACTAGGTGTTTCAAAAGATGTAGAACTATCAGTATATGATATATTAATTGGAGATACAGAATTTGATGAAACATTACAAGAAACAGCAATAAAAAATTTAAAAGTATGTCCATCAAATATTAGTTTAGCAGGGGCAGAGGTTCAATTAGTTTCAATGATGTCAAGAGAGCAAAGGTTAAAAACAAAGTTAGACAAAATAAAAGATCAATATGATTATATATTAATTGATTGTCCACCATCATTAGGATTAGTAACATTAAACGCATTTACAGCGTCTGATAGTGTATTAATTCCAGTACAATGTGAATATTTTGCACTTGAAGGATTGGGGCAATTATTAAATACAGTAAATTTAGTCAAGAAGCATTTAAACAAAAATCTTGAAATAGAAGGAGCTTTGCTTACAATGTATGATGCAAGAACAAATCTTTCAAATCAAGTAGTAAAAGAAGTAAAAAAATATTTTGAAGATAAAGTCTATAAGACAGTTATTCCAAGAAATGTTAGATTAAGTGAAGCACCAAGTTATGGAATGCCAATAACAGTATATGATCCAAGATCAAAAGGTGCAAAAGCTTATGAAAAATTTGCAAAAGAATTATTAAAAAATAATTAATCACAAAAACTAGTTTACATAATAATAAGGAGGCAATAAAATGGCACAACCAGAAAAATATTTATAATAGATTAGGGGGAAATAGAAATGGCAAAGGCAAAAATGACAGGATTAGGAAAAGGTTTAGATGCTCTTTTTGGAGGAGTATCAATAAATGAGCAACCACAAGAAACTGTTGTTGAAGAAAAAAGTGAAATAAATGATAATTTAAGATCATTAAAAATAACTGAAGTTGAACCAAACAGAGATCAACCAAGAAAACAATTTAAGCAAGAAGCATTAGAAGATTTAGCAGAATCAATAAAAACATATGGAATAATTCAACCAATAGTAGTAACAAAACAAGATGGATATTATGGAATTGTTGCAGGAGAAAGAAGATGGAGAGCTGCTAAATTAGCAGGATTAGAAGAGATTCCAGCTATAATAAGAGAAGATGATGAACAAAAAAACAGAGAAATTGCATTGATTGAAAATATCCAGAGAGAAGATTTAAATCCATATGAGAAAGCATTAGGAATTAGAAATTTAATGGATAAATATGGTTTAACACAAGAAGAAGTTTCAAAAAGAATAGGAAAAAGTAGAAGTGCAGTATCAAACACTGTTAGAATTTTAAACTTAGCACCAGATGTATTAGAACTTGTAAAAGAGGGAAAATTATCAGAAGGACATTGTAAAGCATTAGCTGCTATAACAGATCAAAAAAGACAATATGAAATGGCTATAAGAATGATAGAAAGAGGAGAATCTGTAAGACAAGCAGAACAAAAGAATTTAAGAGCTAAAAAAGAAAAATATTTAGATCCAAAGTATAAGATGTTATATGATGATATTGAAGATAGATTTCAAGGATTTTTTGGAACAAAAGTAAAATTAGACCAAGGAAAAAGAAAAGGAAAGATAATTATTGAATATAATGGAAATTCAGATTTAGAAAGAATTTTAGATTTATTAAAATAATTAAATCTTGTAAGTATAAGAAGAAAATTAACTTTTAAAAATTTTTAATTAAAACTATTGACAAGCGACATGAAAGTATGGTAATATTAGTAATGTCGTGAGACATGGAGAGGTGGTCGAGTTGGTTTATGGCACCAGTCTTGAAAATTGGCGTAGGTGTGAGCCTACCGTGGGTTCGAATCCCACCCTCTCCGCCATTTTTTTTATATTTATATATGTAGGTGTACCCAAGTGGTTGAAGGGGGCAGTTTGCTAAACTGCTAGGGTTCGATTTAGGGCCGCGGAGGTTCAAATCCTCTCACCTACGCCAGATAATATAAAACTTGATTTTATATTATAGTTTTATATTATTTTGTTCAACATTTCAAAAAAGAATTATTGTTTTATTTCAATAATTCTTTTTTGTTTTATTTAATTTATTTTTATTACTAATTTATTATTTTTAATTAAGATATTTTATTAATAATCTAGTTTATAATTTTTAATTAAATTATTTTTATTATTAATTAATTTATTATTTTTAATTAAAATATTATTAATTTATTTTATTATTTTTAATTAAATTAATTTATTATATAATTGATTAAATTTTAATTAATTATTTTAATTTATTTATTCCTATTATTTTTAAATTATTTTTTATTTTCTTTTTTAAAAAATAATTATTTAAATTTTGAATATAAATTGAATACATATTTGCTCTATTGGCACCAAATATATCAAATAATTTATTATTTCCAATAACAGCAATTTCTTTGGGATTCAAATTCATTTTTTGAGCCATAAGGATAAACGGTTTCTTTAATGGTTTGCATGCAAATTTCTTTGTTGTATTAATATTTAATGTTTTTAATAATGTTTTATTAACGTAAGGATTATTACTTAAAATAGATAATTTTAATCCAGAGTTTTGAACTTTTTTTATAAAATTTAATGTTTCGATAGATATTTTTTTATTAATTTTTAATGTACCATCAAAATCAAAAATTAATCCTTTAATTTTTTTATCATTAATTAAATAATCAATACTTATATCTGAAATTTTTGTATATGTTTCTTTAGGAATAAAATTATTCATTAAAACCTCCTAAAAAATAAAGAATATTATAAACTAAAAATAATTAAATATTATTTTTAGTTTATAATTTAAATATATTAATTTAATTTATTTATTAATATATTATTGATATATTTTATTTTTTGAATTTATTTTATTATTTTCTTTTAATAATAATTTATTTTTACTATTTTTTATTTTTAAATTATCTTTTGCAACAGCCATTAATAATTTAATTCTATTAGTTTGATTTGCCTCACTTGCTCCTGGATCATAATCTATTGCGGCAATGTTGGCTTCTGGATATTTATCTCTAATAGTTTTAATAACACCTTTACCGACAACATGATTTGGAAGACAAGCAAACGGCTGAACACAAACGATATTTGGTATGTCATGTTGCATATATTCTACCATTTCTGCTGTTAAAAACCAACCTTCACCAGTTTGATTTCCTATTGAAAGTATGTCTTTGACATTTTCCTCTAGTTCAAATATATTACATGGAAGTAAATATCCTTTTTTAGAATTTTTTAATGCATTTATTTCATTTTTTTCTAATAAATCAATTAACTTTATTGCAAATTTAAATATTTTAGCTTTTCCACTATCTGTTTTTATTAATTGGTTAAATGTAATTTTATGTGTTGCTATAAATTTTATGAATCCCATAAAGTCAGGTAAAATAACTTCGGCACCTTCTTGTTCAAGTTTATCTGCAACAAAATTATTTCCAAAAGGATGATATTTTATTAATACTTCACCAACGATTCCGACTTTAGGTTTTTCTACAGTTGTGTCAAGTTCTATTTTTTCAAAATCATTAACCATATCATAAATACTTTGGTTAAATTCTTTTAGTGAAGATTTGCTAACTAGTTTTTTACATTTTTCTAGCCAATATTCATATTTTTTTTGAGTTTCACCTTTATTTTTTTCATAAGCTCTATTTTTAGTCAACATTTTTTGTAGTAAATCACCATAAACAACACTTTTTAATAAACCTTCTGCCATTTTAGGAGATAATTTAAAGCCTGGCATTTTTTCCATTCCAACAACATTAAATGAAATTACTGGTATGTCTGAGTATCCAGCATCCTTTAAAGCTTTTCTTATGAAGCCAATATAGTTAGTTGCTCTGCAACCACCACCAGTTTGGGACATTATTAATGCTGTTTTATTTAAATCATATTTCCCTGACTCTAGGGCTTCAATCATTTGACCGGTTGTAAGTATTGAAGGGTAACAAGCATCATTATTGACATATTTTAATCCAACTTCTACTGTATGAGGTGTACATTCTCTTAATAAATGCACATTATATCCACATGCTTGTACTGCACTTTCTAATAGTTCGAAATGAATAGGAGCCATTTGTGGAATTAGAATAGTATAATCATTTCTCATTTCTTTAGTAAATATTTTTCTCTGTAATTCGTAGTTTCCTAATGAATCTGAGTTATTTGAATTTTTTTCTATACGTTTATTCATACTAGCCAAAAGTGATCTTATACGAATTCTTACAGCTCCAAGGTTATTTACTTCATCAATTTTTATTAAAGTGTACATTTTATCATAACTTGAAAGTATTTCCTCAACTTGATCTGTAGTTACGGCATCAACACCACATCCAAAAGAATTTAATTGAACTAATTCTAGGTTAGCGTGACGTCCAACGAAATCCGCAGCTGCGTAAAGTCTTGAATGGTATACCCATTGATTTACGACACGTAATTTTTTATCTAAAGTAACCTGATTTGAAATGCTATCTTCAGATAAAACGCATAAACCTAAGCTTGTGATTAAAGTATCTATTCCGTGATTTATTTCTGGATCGACATGATATGGTCGTCCTGCAAGTACAATTCCACGAAGGTTATTTTCTTTCATATAGTTAAGAGCTTCTTGTCCTTTATTGCGTATGTCTGTTTTAAAATTTTGATATTCTTTTTCAGCTTCTTGGGCAGCTTTTATTAATTCTTTTTTAGTAAAATGATATTCATCAAATTCCGGTAAAGATAAAATTGCTTCAGCAAGTTTTTTTGGCTCGAAAGGAAGAAATGGGTTTAAAAACTTCACATTTTTAAGTTCTTCTACATTATTTTTCAATACTTCTGAGTATGAAATTACAATTGGACAATTGTAATGGTTATCAGCTTGCTTATATTCTTTTCTTGAATATGGTATACAAGGATAGAATATTGTTTTTATTCCTTGATTTATCAAGCTCATAATATGTCCATGAGCTAATTTGGCTGGATAACATACTGACTCTGAAGGCATGGATTCCATTCCTTTTTCGTATGTTTTACGAGTACTTTTTTCTGATATAATTACTCTAAATCCTAAGCTGGTTAGGAAAGTAAACCAGAATGGGTAGTCCTCATACATATTTAAAACTCTAGGGATTCCAATGGTTCCACGAATTGCTGATTTTTCGCTTAGTGGCTTGTAACTAAATAATCTTTCATTTTTGTACTTATAAATATTAGGAAGATCTTTAGATTTTGATGTTATTCCGGAACCTTTTTCACATCTGTTTCCTGAAATATGCTTTTGACCATTGTTAAATTTATTTATTGTTAATAAGCAATGGTTTTCGCATCCTCCGCAACGTACATGGCTTGTTTCAATTTGCAAATTTTCTATTTCATCTAAAGTTGATAATTTTGAAATGTATTCCATGTCAAGGTTTGCCTCGTATTGCTTTCGAGCTAAAATAGCTACACCGTAGGCACCCATTAAACCTGCTATATCAGGTCTTACGACATCTTTCCCAACAATTAATTCGAAAGCTCTAAGGACTGCGTCGTTGTAAAAAGTTCCACCCTGAACTACTATGTGATCACCAAGTGTAGAAATATCTCTTACTTTCATAACTTTTTGAATAGCATTTTTTATTACTGAATAAGATAATCCAGCGGAAATATCGCCGACTGTTGCGCCTTCTTTTTGTGCTTGCTTTATTTTTGAATTCATAAATACAGTACATCTAGAACCTAAATCTACTGGGGAACGTGAGTCTAGTGCTGATTCAACAAAATCATTAATGCTAATGTTTAAACTCTTAGCAAATGTTTCAATAAAAGATCCACAGCCTGAAGAGCAAGCTTCGTTTAGCATGATATTGTTGATAGTTCCGTTTTTAATTTTTATGTATTTCATATCTTGACCGCCAATATCAACTATACTTGTTACATTTGGCATAAATCTTTTAGCAGCCGTATAATGAGCAATTGTTTCTATCTCGTTTAGGTCAACATTAAGAGCAGACTGAATAAGTTGTTCTCCATATCCAGTGACGCCACTATAACGGATTGTAGCAGTTTGAGGAATAATTTCGTATAATTCTTTTAGCATATTTATAACACTCTTTAGTGGATTTCCTTCATTACTTTGATACAAAGAATATAATAAATTGTCATCACAATCAGTTACAACTAGCTTTGTTGTTGTAGATCCAGCATCTATACCTATAAAACAGTCGCCTTTATAGGTTTTTAAATCTTTTTTAGGTACAGTGTCTTTATCATGTCTTTCTTTAAAAGCTTCATATTCTGCATTTGTTACGAATAGTGGGGCTAAAGGAGTGGAGGTTGTGTCATGAGAAGCTTTTAGCACTTCAATTTTTGCTTTTAATTTTTCATTAGATATCGCCGAATTATTAACGGAATCAAGGGCTGCGCCTTTTGCAACTAAAAGGTGGGCATCTTGTGGAATTATAGCTGAATTATCGTCTAAATTTAATGTTTCTATAAATCTATTTCGTAATTCTGATAAATAATTTAAAGGTCCTCCAAGAAAAGCGATGTTTCCTCTTATTGGTCTTCCGCAAGCAAGACCGCTAATTGTCTGATTTACTACAGCTTGAAAAATTGAAGCAGCAATGTCTTCTTTATTAGCACCTTCATTTATAAGTGGTTGTACATCTGTTTTGGCAAAAACCCCGCATCTAGATGCTATAGGGTAAATCATTTTATAATTTTTTGCTAATTCATTTAAACCAGCAGCATCCGTATTTAATAAAGATGCCATTTGGTCAATAAAAGCTCCAGTTCCACCTGCACATGTACCATTCATTCGTTGTTCTATTGATTTTCCAAAATAAATAATTTTTGCATCTTCACCGCCAAGTTCAATAACTACATCTGTTTGTGGTATGTATTTCTCTACTGCTCTTTTACAAGCTACTACTTCTTGGATAAATGGTAAATCTAGAAATTTAGCAGCTGACATTGCTCCAGAACCTGTTAGTGCAATTGTGTAAACATAGTCTGGATATTTATTTGCAAAATCAGAGAGAACCTGACATACAGTATTTTTTGTATCAGAAAAATGTCTTTGATAATTTTCATATATTAGATTTTGATTATCGTCCATTACAATAATTTTTACGGTTGTTGATCCTACATCGAGTCCAACATGTAATATTTTATTCATATAAATTTCCTTTCTGTTCGGAAAGAATTTTAGTTTGTTTAACTATTCCGATATGAGATAAAATTTCTCAATTCTATTTTAGCCATAAACGTCTAAAAAGTCAATAAAAATGTGCTTTTGAGTTTATTCTTTCACAAAAATTTTACAATTTATAAGCTTTAAAAAGTTATAAAAACTTTTTTGGGACATAGTAATTAAATGAAGAATTAATAAAAAAGGAGATTAAAAAATGAAGAAAAAAGTAGTTATAATGCTTATAATAATTGTAGTCGCAATTTTAATAATTGTCATGAGTCTGTCTACAGAAATTGAGCAGAATATAGATAACCGATACTCAAATATTACGGAAATTCAACCAGAGGAAGAGATTTCGGAAGAGCAAAATCGCTTGGCTAAGATGAATTTATATTTTGTAGATTCTAATTCAGGAGTGTTATGCTGTGAAGAGAGAAAAATTGATTCTAAAAACTTAATAGATAATCCATATAAATATATAATAAGTCTCTTGATGAATGGTCCAGAAACAGAAGGCTTAACTAATGCAATTCCAAGTGAAACAAAGGTTAATGGTGTAGTTTTGAATCAAGGAATCCTAGTTGTAGATCTGTCAAAAGAATTTCTAAATAGTAATGGTACGGATTCAATTTATGAAATTGTTAATACTTTAAGTCAGTTTAATGAAGTTGAAGGTGTGAAATTTAAAATTGACGGAGAAGTGAAAGATGGTTTAAAAGAAATTTACATAAAAAAGAATTGAAACATTGTAAAACTACGGAAAATGCTGTATAATAATACTGTTATGGAAAGAATAGATGATTTACAGTATGAAAATTTAAAAATAATACAAAATCCAGAATGGTTTTGCTTTGGAGTTGATAGTGTTTTGCTTACGGAGTTTGCTAGAGATATAAAAAGAAATAGCAGAATAATTGATTTAGGAACTGGTACAGGAATACTATCAATATTAATGTCTAAAAAGGTTAATGCACAAAAAATTGTTGGAGTCGAATTGCAAGAAGATGTTGCGGAAATGGCTACTAGAAGTGTGAAAATTAATGGACTAGAAAACATCATTTCGATAGTTAGGTCAGATTTAAAGGACTTAGAGTTTGAAAATAATTCATTTGATGTAGTAATTACAAATCCCCCATATAAAAAAGCTGGAACGGGAATTGACAACAAAAATGAGAAACAAAAAATATCAAGATATGAAACAACAGCTAATTTAGATGAATGGTTAAAAATTGCTTCAAGGCTACTTAAAGATTTTGGATCTTTTTATATGGTATATAGGACTGATAGATTAACAGAACTTATAGAAAATATGAAAAAATATAAACTTGAAATAAAAAGAATGCGATTTGTATATTCTAATGAACAGTCACAATCGAATTTAGTTTTGATAAAAGCGGTTAAGGGAGCAAAGGTATTTGCAAAAATCGAAAAACCGTTAATTATATATAATATGGATGGAACTTATACTGATGAAATAATGCAGGTTTATAATAAAAAATAGGAAGATGTAATATGGAAAAAGGAAAATTATATTTGGTAGCAACACCAATAGGAAATTTAAATGATATGACATTTAGAGCAATACAAACATTAAAGGATGTTGATTTGATTGCCGCAGAAGACACTAGACAAACTATGAAATTATTGAATTATTTTAATATATCAAAGCCATTAATTAGTTACCATAGACATAATGAAGATGTGAAAACGGAAGGATTAATTAATGAAATTTTAGGTGGCAAGAATATTGCTATTGTAACGGATGCAGGGACTCCAGCTATCTCAGATCCCGGAGAAGTAATTGTAAGAGATGCAATAAAAAATGAGATAGATGTTATTCCCATTCCCGGAGCTTGTGCTTTAATAAATGCAGTTATAGCCTCTGGTTTAAGTACAAAGGAATTTTCTTTTTATGCTTTTTTACCGTTAAATAAAAAATTAAGAAAAGAAAAAATAGAAGAAATAAAAGAAGATGGGAAAACAGCAATTATTTATGAAGCGCCACACAGATTAATTAATACTTTAAATGAATTGTTAAATGAATTAGGAAATAGAAATGTGGTTGTTGCCAAGGAATTGACTAAAATACATGAAACATTTATCAGAGGTAATATTTTAGAAGTTTTAGATAAAATTCAAAATCCAAAAGGTGAATATATAATAATTATAGAAGGTCAAAAAATAAAAAAAGAAAATAAATTAAATGAATTAACACTAGAAGAGCATTATAGATATTATGAAAATATGGGATTAGAAAAAAAAGAAATAATTAAAAAAATTGCCAAAGATAAAAATGTAAATAAAAATGAAATTTATCAAAAATTTATAAATAAATAAAAAATAATTAATATGAAAATTAAAAATAAGACAATTTAAAAAATAAATAATGTAATTATATATTATAAATAAAAAATTAAAAAAAATAGAAAATTATTAGAAAAAATATAAAATTAGTTATATTTTTTCTATTTTTTTATATAATTTTAATAAAAATTTATTTTTTTAGGAGAAAAATATGAATTTTTTATGGTCAATTATAATAATTATTTCATTTATTTATGCAATATTTAATAATAAAATTGTAGAAATTAATAATTCAATTTTTTCTTCAGCAAGTAACGTTATAAATATGATGTTAGTATTATCTGCAAATACATGCTTGTGGTGTGGGGTTATTAATATAGTACAAAATACATCAATAATTGAAAAATTAAATAAAATATTAAAACCTGTTATTTATTTTTTATTTCCTGAGATAAAAAATGAAAATAAAATCGTAAATTTAATTTCAATGAATATGATTTCAAATATTTGTGGAATTGGAAATGCGGCAACACCGGCAGGACTTAAAGCCATGGAAAAAATGCAAGAAATTAATAGAAATAAAAAGGAATTAAGTAATTCAATGATGATGTTAATTGTGTTAAATACTACATCTATACAAATAATACCTACTACTGTTTTGGCAATAAGGAGTGCCTTAGAATCGAGTAACCCTTCTAATATAATAATTCCTATTTGGATTTCTACAATTGTTGGAACTACAGTTGGAATTATTTCGATGAAAATATTAATAAAATATAATTATAAAATAAGCGATTAAAAATAAATATTATAAATTATAAAAAATTAATTATTGTTGAATTATAAAGAATAAAAAAATTATAACAAAATTGATTATTAAATAATAAAAAAATAAATAATTAAATGAATAAATAATAATTATAATAAATTGAAAAAAATTGTTTTATTATAATAAATAATAATTATTATAATAAATTATAAAAAATTTTTAAATTAATAAAATAAATAAAAAATTAATAGTTATAAAACTATAAGAAAATAATAAATTAATTTTTATAAAATTATTAAAAATAA
>OMGH01001548.1_pt1 | contig 13715 bp, 8 predicted proteins | sample 1645841 | NCBI WGS metagenome assembly OMGH01 (sample SAMN00849584, study PRJEB25192) | human gut metagenome
GTACCAAACCCACATACAGACCGGCCAGAGGCAGAAAAGACGCACAAAGCAAAAATCCGACAAGCGGTTCCCAGACGATAAGTGCCGACACCATCAGCAGTACCAACACCGCTTCTCCCGCCATGCGAAAAATAGGGGCTAACACTCCCAAACAGAACATATAGCAGACATAATTTACTTCATGCCCCAATTGCACACTGCTCTTCCCTTTCAGGAAAAGTAATCCGCGATGATAATAATTAGTAAACATCCGTCTACTAAAGTCGTGATATATTTCCAATTGATAGCTGCTTTGCACACGTGCCAGAAACACCACCAGGGCATTCTTCAACAATACAAACAGCAGTACAGCCCCACACAGCGCCAGCATCATGCCTCTTCCTCCATTTTGTTTCATTACTACCAGCAGTATCGGTATCAGTGCCGCTACTCCGGCAAAATCAAGGATAGCACGCAGTAAGACTGAAAAAGCTACCCATATACCCCGTCTGCGTTGCCCTTCAGGCAGCAATTGAATTATTTCTTTAATCATCGGTTTTTATTCATCTTTATCAGCTTTCATCTACTGCTTGCCGGGCATCGTTCTGATCCTTTTGATGTTTCTTATAAAATCTTTCGCAAACAACACCCAACCGATGCTTCCTGCGCCACTTAGCAAAATGTACATAGCGATGACCAACCCTTTCCGGGGCTTCGAGGGACTTAGCGGAACCATTATAGGATGAATAACGGTATATACCGGAGCAACCTTCTTCACTTTTGCTTTCGCCGCATGCACTTGCACTTCCGTTTGATTGTAGATGGAATAGGCTAAATCCATTTCACTTCGTAGTCTGGACAACTCGGCACGCGAAGTCAATTTCACCAATCCCTGGTTAACATCCGCATACCGGGTGTATTTTTCTTGGGCGGCATAATACTCTGCCTGTGCTTCTCTACAGAGCTTTTCGTTATATTCCAATATCCGGCGTGCCTTGCTTGTCCGGTATTCTGTCATATATGCTTTCAGGCGTGACTGTATAGTGTCCAGCACAATAGCAGCAACCTGCGGGTCCTGCATTGTGACATTTATGGTTATCGCCCTCTTTTTTTGATCTATTTCAATGCTCAACCTGGAAGCGATGGCGCCGGCTATACCGGCCTCTTCCCGGGTTATCCAGAAAGGTGCTGATTCAGTTCCTCTTTCTATTTTTTCCGCTGTTTGTTTTTTCTTGAACAGGGACAGACACCATCCCAGCAGTCTGGAGGGTGCCGAAGTGATGGAACTCCACCACGGTGCTTTCTGGTGTTCTTTCAGGTATTGGGCAAGGGGCATTGTGGTGCTGTCTCCCTGCCTGTGTATCTCAGTGTCGAAAAGTCGGAGAAGAAAGGGAGTGGAAGTGGCAATGGAATAATAGAGGGAAGGATAAAGAGCCTCTCTCTCGATGGCTGTGGAAGAGTTCATATCACCGGTCATGCCGACCCATGCACTGATGTCCGAATAAGAACGTTTGTGGAGATCTTCATGGGCTACAAATATACTTGCCGTATATTCTTTGGGAGTGCCAAGGGCAATGATTATCCCTACAACAGCACCGATACCACAGACTTTAAGAATCAGTATCCGGGAATTCCAGACTTTTGTGACGAGTTTAAGCCAATCAATCTCCTGCTTGTCGGAGAAATCCTTTTCGTACATATATTTCGCTTAAGTTATGATATTTGTCTTAGAGTCGGTTAAAATCATTCTTTCATTTTACAGCTGATGAAATACTTGGCAAGTATCATATCTGAGCACTTATCTCAACCTACTCTGTGCGGTATATCAAAACGAGGATGTCCTTATGGGGGACACCCTCGCTTACTATTATTGAATTAACGAATGAAGGTGGTTACTTCACAGGACTTTCTATTTATTTACCCATGCATCACCAGCAGCATCTACTAAGCGAGTACCACTATCTGTTAAAGTAGCACTAGTCTTTACAACACTATTACAAGTGATGTCATTGCTACCGGTAACAGTCAAAGTCTGGCTTTCAGCTATTGTAATCTTGCTGATTACAGCACCTGTGGCAGTTGCTGACATTCCAGCACTAGCAGCAAATGTCAACTCTCCATACTTACCATCCACTTGAGCTAATACTATAGCAGGTGTTCCTGTATTAAATGTGATATTCACATTCTCTGGAATAGTAGTTACATTACCAGTAGCTTCAATTTCTGTAGCACCGGCAAAACCTGTTAAGTCTACAGCGCTGGTCAAGATTTTATGGAACTTATGAACAGTACCTTTCTTGTAATATTCAGCATTATCAATAGTGTTAGCACCATAGATAGTACCATTTCCATTATCTAAATTACCATTCACTGTAATCTTAGCTTGTGTATTCTGTTCACCACCAATAGTACCTTTGTTGGTCAATGTAGCACCATTGGCAATCTCGATTGCGAATGCCTTAACACCTGAAACTGCAGCAACAGCAGCAACCAACTCAGGAGTACTAAGCGTGCCATTGTTAATCAATGTACCCTTTACATCAACAGCAACTTCAGACATACTTTGGTTAGGTACAATCACCTTTGCACCTGCTGCAATTGTAGCAGTAACACCTTTGGCAACTTCCAATTTCTTAATAGTCAATGTCTGATTTTCAGCTGCCTTGATAGTAGATGCACCGGTTACAGTAAAGGTTATAGTATTCACCTCAGTAGTTGCTTTCACATTCAGGTCAGCTTGTAAGTTCAAGTCAGCAACTATCTCACTTGCAGCCAATTCACGGCTTGTGGCAGCAGAACTACCTGCATCAGTTATCAGAGACCATTCACTGCCACCAAGTGTAATGCTCATGCCACTAGCAGCCAAATAATCTCCACGGTTAGTAACGATAGCGGTTGTTGTACCACTAGAAACATTATATTCTTTACCACCAGTCAACGCAGCGTAAGTAACAGGGTTAATAACCTCTACAGTACCATTATCATTAGTTATCTTGGTATTATTTGATTCACTATCTTTCTGAGCAATAATCTTACCGTTATTAGTAAAAACATCTGCAACTTTCAGAGTACCATAGTTATCAATCGTACCATTATTTGTGAAACCAGTTACATTGCTTAAAGTACCCTTATTCACAATAGTACCCGCATTTGCACTACCCGGAAGTGACAATATAGCATCTTTATCTACTATAATGTTAGCCTTAGCCTCATTTGTAAAGGCAGTAAATGTTGTTTCACTCTGCACATTTATTGTAGCCTCGCCTGCATTCTTCACATTAGGCACTGCCAGTGTTGCTGAAGATTTAAAGTTCAATGTCTTATTATTCGTCAAAATCGTTATGTTATCAATAGCTCCCACAGTCAGCGTACCATTATTAGTCAAAGAAGCAACAGTTCCAGTCTTCTGAACCTTACTGAGCGTAACAGCCGCACCTTCACCTACTACAAAGTTTACATTACTTCCCATCGTGATGCCCGACAAATCAAGCTGAGCAGTAACAGCAGTCTTATCTTCTTTTCCAAAAATAAGTTTGGAACCTGTATCACCACCTGCCAATGTAAATCCAAAGGTAGGAAGACTAGTTACGTAAACAGACTTACCGGCACCGATGGCAAATGTAATATCGCGTCCTATATAAGATTCAAGATGATCTTTTACATATTGGATATAGTTATCCCAATCCGTTGTACTATTAATAGTGAACTCATACGGTTGCTCTACATTTCCTCCTGCTTTGAAGTCAAGTTCGATTGTGCTTAATGTACGAGTTTCGGAAGTAAAGTCCTGTGGATCCTTAGCTTCTGGATCAGCCGAAGGCGGAACATTAATTACCTTCTCAGTCATATTACCATTCGTAGTTTCTGCATTGATTTTCAAAGCAGTATACTTACCTCTCGGAATCAAAATCCAGAAATTCTGAGCCTTGCCATTTTCCAAAACCATACCGTCTTTAATAGACAGTTCGGCAGCACCCTTATTCGAGCCTGATAGCGCATAAATACCATCGGAAGCAGCACCTTTTTGTACAATTGCCTCAATGGCTTCTTTGGCTTCAGCCATTTTTTCTGCATCGATAGCTCCGTCTGCCAATGTCAATACGTTAACATTCTGAGTACCAGCTAAAACCTTAGGATTCAACGTTCCTCCTAACACAAAATCAGTTTCACCATTAATCGTGATTTTAGTCAGCTTTGTTCCCTCCGGTGCATTCGTGAATTCTACAGGCACTTTCACCGGTGTATAGAGGTTTACAAATTCAAGTGGCAAATTGAATGTAGCGGCGGCATCCAATCCGATACCGTTATTCAAGTCCACCATAGGAGCCACCATATTCATGTATTTCACCATCTGTTGTGCAGGTGTTTTTGTATTTGTCGGGTCGTATTCCTGAGTCTGCAACGACAGAGATAATGGGTTACGATCCAGTACATCTTTGTAGCTGTTGTAGAACAGATAGATACCTTTTGTAATAGAAGAAGGGGATGCAAAATCAGAGTTTTTGCCATTGTCCTGAGCAATAAACGGGTAGTTATTGTAAATTACGTCACCGTCCACTGTTCCTGCATTTTTTTCATCCATCATTGCAGCTCCCAATCTATCCGTGCCTTTTTCCCAAAGGAACGACAGGGCATTTCCTGATTCTTCGGCACTCATACGTGTATCAACAGAGTTCCCCACTTTAGGATAGCTTGCAGAGATGACAACGTCTATTTCTCCTCTATTCTTCAATTCTTGTGAATAGTCCTTCACAAATTCTTCATTTTGGCAAGCCGTAAAAGCTACCGGCAAGCACAAAGCAAAGAGAACATTCTTTGTTTTCATATTAATTTAATTAATGTTTAATGTTATTCGATCATCTTTTTTAGTTCCACAGCTGCCATTACAGAGGAGGAAGCTCGGAGTCACCTGCACCACCAGCATCCGGGCCACTTGCTGCGAATCCTTTTTCTACCATTACTTCCAGAACTTCCACTTCCGGAGCTTCATACTTCATTTCCTTTTCTACTTTCATAATCATAAAATTTAATTGTTAGTAATATCAATATGTTATTCTCATCATTCTACAAATCGGACTCATTCATTTCCGCAAAGTCTTGCTATTCCTTCTTTAGGATCTTGCCATTCCTACATTATATATAAGCCCGGCAAACCGCCTTTTCAGCCTGCAAAGTAAGAAACAAATTTCCTAAATATATTTTTAGTGTATTTCGTTGAATATCTGGATACTAATAATAAGCAAGAGGAGAAAATAGGGAAAGAATAGAATTTCCGGGAAATAGTATTAAACGATGTATAGGTTTAGTAATTAAGTAGTTGTGCCATTGATAGTTAATGGCAGTCCAAACTATTTATATATATTGGCACTTTATTCTGGCACCATATTATATAGCAATATAATATGGTAACATGCTTATTATCAAAACATAACGAGGTATTCAAACGAGAAAACCCCTATTGCTACAAATGGAGTTAGCACCATTATCAGACACCGGCAATAAAAATCTTATTTACAGCTAAGTAAATAATTCCTTCGGTGACTCTTGGAGAGAAGACTCTCGATAATAATCAACTAACGCATGAAGGGAACCAAACCGTACCTGGACCGAGTCAAGTCCATACCAAATCCGTACTTGCTCCGTATAAAAGTACCTCTACATGGAGCTGGTACGGACTTGACATGGACTTGGTACGGAGCAAGACATACACATGTATGTGTAAAAGGGCACTCTTTTTCTTAAGACTCTAAGCTAGGATAGCTTTTTCTTTTTTCAGTAACCGGACGAAATCAGTCATCAGTTCTTTACTCGATGCTCTCATATAGCGCTGAAATGCTTGGAAAGAACGATGTCCGGAAAGCGACATCACGTAGTTAATCGGATAGCCACGTTTATAAAGATTGGTCACACAACTTCTTCTGGCCGTATGGAAGCTTATCAATTCGTATTTCGGAATTGTCACGATGGTAGTTTCTCCACCACGGTACTCCTTACGGCTAACAGCCTCATTAATACCGCATCGAGCAGCAAGAACCTTAATGATTTTGTTGGCCTTCACCTTATCTATAACCGGAAAGCCAATCTGCTGATAGTGTTCAATCAGTGGCGCTATTTCCTTCAATATCGGAATTTCAACCAGCTCTTTCGTCTTTTTTTGGTAGAGCGATATTACCCCCTTCCGTACGGTTGCTTTATTCAACTGCTGTATATCACTAATCCTTAATGCTGTATAACAGGCAATAATAAAAGCATCCCTTACCTCACGCTCCTGGTCACTCTCTGTCTTTGCCAAAGAAAGCTTCTGGATCTCCTTCTCTTGCAGATAAATCTGTTCACTCGAATCAGCAGGCAGTGTAGTCTGAACTTTCAAGAAATAGTTGTTGGTTGTCATCTCGCTGTCATAAGCACGATGCAACAGATTCTTGATTACTTTCAGCGTATTGATGATTGTATTCTGAGTATAATGCTTTCCGGTTTTCCCATAACTGTACCCGTAAAGGTAGTTGGTGAAATCCACAAAGAACTTTTTATTGAAGTCGTCGAACGAACCGATAGGCACCTTCCGTTGCTTGTCGTAATCTTCCAGACGCCCTAAAGCAGTGAGGTAGGTAGCCTTGGTACTTTCGATGCCACGCTTCCCTTTGCGATTTACATTCTTTTCATACTCGCCAACCAATCTTCTCAGACAAGCAATAGGATTTTGCAAAAGTTGTTCCTTCTGCAGGTTTTTATCAACGATTTGCCGGACAACAGCGGCCGACAAGTACTCGCCTTTCATAGCGAGTTGTTCGTCCATTTCGCATAAAGACGTTACTAAATTATCAATTTGTTCATTAATATATTTCAACCGAAGCCTCTCCCGTATGTTCAAGCCTCCATTCTGATAGCATCGATATGTTTCATGGTTCCAATACTGTGGCTCTACACGGAGTTTGGTATAAACCCTGATTCTCCGTTTATTGATAGTTGTCACAAGCATTATTTGCGTCAGTTTATTCTTTTCACTGACCTGCTTTAGATTGAATCTAATTTTCATTTCTTTTTCTTCCTTTCAGTTTAGTGGTAATTGTTCCATAATTATCAAGATTATAGTGATATATAAACAAAGAGTGCCCATCTTATTTTCAATAAGAATCCATAAGAAAGCTATAAAAAAGTTTGTATTTATGCATTTTCGTTGAAAAGCATAAAAAAAAAGCTTTATTTTGTTTGCAGATGTCAATAAAATATCTACCTTTGGCTCGCAAAAGCGTGTAGAATAGAGATGTGTTTTCACGATAAAGGAGAATTTGCCATATTTTTACCCGAAAAGATAAAAAAATAACGAATTCTTTTGAATTTAGGAAATTTATTTTTGGTGTTTTCTCATGATACATAGAGCTTAAGAGGTCTATATCACGCCTATTTGGTAAGAGAATTTCTCTTTAATGTTAACCTCAGGTATATATACAAAGAATGCATCTGCTATTTTCAATACAAAAAAGAGTGTACCAAAACAGAATAATTTAATTTATCTGATTATAATACTATCTCATTATATGCAATGAGTTATAGCAAACTATTAATATTTCTCCGGTAAATGTAACAGGAAAGAACTATCCTATGATTCCACAGTTACTTAAAGCATCCACCCACTTTTGGGTATCAACTAAGGCTTGATCTTTGGATATGCCGTAATGATTCATTAATATCTCTGCAGCATCTTCCAAAGAAAATTCTCTTCCTTGCAATTCTTTCCAAAGAAGCAGTGCTGTATTATTAAGTGAAATTACTTTAGTCATATCAGACTGGGATTTTCCTTGCTCGACGATCAGGTTTTCACCTGCAATCTCCCGAACTTTATAATTCTCTTTAATTTTCATAGTGACAAACGTTAAATTAGTGTTTCAAGAAATGCAAAGGTAAACATTCTCTTGAAAATTATATACTATAATATAAAAAAAGAGTCTATAACAGATTTAATTGTTTTTTATCAGTGATTATCTTCCATCTATTAAGGTGGCAATCTCTCTTTATGCGAGTATTAATTCGTCCCCTTATAGCGGGACGCAATGTACTCCATAAGGGGACGAATTAATATTCGCTAATTCAGCACCAAGTTATTACGAGGGAGGGAGGTGGTATAGCTACATGGCTTCACTGAGTGTGTTCGATGGTTCTTTGTAAATGCATTTCTTGTTGTTAGTGCCTAAAAATGGTGTCATTACTATTAAAAAAAGTGAGTTTCTTATCATTTATAAAATCCGTTTCTTATTGAAAATAAGAGAATTACTATCGTGTGCTCTTATTCTATAAGGTGCAAGAAAGAGGTGTCAATATATGCAGAGGACTAAAATAGAATGTTTCCTACTAAATATGTAATAAGCTGTGTGTTAATATATTGAATCATTCTTTTTGATTATAACAAATTCTTTTCTTTTTATTTAAAAAGATTTCTCCTAAGCACGTAACAATCAGATTATCAATACAATATCACTCAAATATATTTAGGAAATTTGTTTCTTACTTTGCAGGCTGAAAGGAGGGTTTACTATCCTCCTTTGTAGAAATATTTGCAGGATTGTAAGAATAGGCTTGATTCTTTGTAGTAATAGGAGGTGTATTACTAGTTAATAATGAAGAGATTTTTAATATTACTAACAATTTAAATTTTATGATTATGAAAGTAGAAAAGGTAATGAAGTATGAAGCTCCGGAAGTGGAAGTTCTGAAAGTAGAAGTAGAATTGGGTTTTGCTGCTTCTGGCATTGAAGGTCCTGGGATAGGTGGAGACGACGGTGACTTTAGTGGTGGTGACGACTAGATAAAAGTTGTTGAATCTAGGCGAACGTATATTAATTAATGTATTTAAAATTTAAACTAATTGCAATGAAAACAAAACATTTATTAATGGCTTGTGCGCTGCCTGCTTTATTTGCAGCATGTAGCCAGGAAGAGGTTCTGGTGAACGTAGAACCGGAAGTACAATACAAAGGGAAACCGTTGGAGAACGTCACTTTATCCTTTAATAAGGAAACAAATGCCGCAACCAGAATGGTAAATGACGGTTGGAATTTAAAGTGGAAGGCAGGAGACCAAGTTGGGCTAGTTTGGGTGAATGCACCGGAAATTCAACAACAATTTACTGGCGGGAAAGAATATGATCCGACTGTACTTCCAAATACTGCATTTTGGGCAAGCAATACCCGTATGACTTGCAACGATCCTGACAATAATATTTTTGGAATGCAGGATGGTCAGGTATTAGAAGGCCAATACTTTGCTTACTATCCTTATTCTGACAGGTATAAAGTAGATGGTAAGTTTGGCTTGAGTGTTGATGCAATACAACCGCAGGGAAGTACGGACTTGACCCAGCCGACAGAGGTACTGTCTTATGTTGTGGACAATATGCCGTGGGTGTCAAGAAGAGTAGATGAGCAAAATGAAGAAACAAACAAAAATGCTACTTACATTTATCCGTTGCAAAATGAAGAGGCCGGCATGTCGAAAGCTATTAATATGGAGATGTTTCGTTTTGCCAACATGTTGGATGCTCGTGTGACCTTTAAAACAGGTTCGCAGACAATCATAAATCCTGAAAAGGTACAGATTGAAAGCGTTGACTTGATAGTGACAACCCAAAATGAAGGTTGGGCTGTAGATAAAATTGCGACTTCCGGCCTGTTTGACATGAGTAAGATCAAAAGATATAATAATGGTGCATATGATGAATTTGGTATTCCATCGTTGAGCGGTACTTCCAAATACGCATTGCCTACGACAGGAACTCAGGAGGGGCTGTTTGTCAATGATAATAAAGTTTCAAGCATCACTACTATTATCGAGCAACCTGTGGCTAAATCTACTGGTCGCGTAAATTTCCTGTTGATGCCTTACACAGAAAAAAACAGCTATTTTACGAAAGAACACTATAAATTGGCTTTGGTTATCCATACTAACTATGGTGTTGTGACAGTTGAAGAAAGCGACTGGTATAAAAGTAAAGAAAGCGATCCTACTGGTATGCTCGTTTTAGGTCCTAATGCAGTAGAGAGTGATAAATTTGTCAAGATCAACGATATTGAAGCATTCTACGCAGGTGGATGGGCTGCAAGAACAGGAGCATTCTGTACTCGTTTTATAGAAGTAAATGTAGATGATTTGGAATTTGAAACCAACTGTATTAAAACTCAGGACGATTTGCTTGCTACCATCGAACGTATCAATAGCAGAAATGTAACGAATAAGCGCTTTGATCTCTGTGTTGACGGTGATGACGCTAACAATGTTTTGGAGTTGACTGATTTTGACTGGTCTGCTGAAAGTGATAACGAAGCTATCAAAACATTCATTACTGCAGGCAATACATTACGTTTGAAGGAACACTCAGATAAACAAGTGACTATCAAATTTAATGGTAATAACAAGATTGGCGCTGGTCAGTTGACTAATCTTTCTAACAAAATCGATATAGTAGTTTCAGAAAATGCTGTTCTGGATGTAAATGCTGATTTCACAACAGGTATTTTTGTAACAGAGCAAAACTCTATTCTGAACGTTAACGGTGCAAAATTGACTACTGGTGCTGCAACTTTGAATGGAAGCACTAACATTTTAGTTACGAATGAAGAAGCTGGTGAATTGAATGTTGCAAACAAGAGTGAGAACAAGGGTACTATGGAAGTTAAGGGTATCCTGAGTTTCAAAGGTAATGCAGTCGTAAGTAATACAGGCACTATCAACTTATACTATACTGCTCAGTTGACGGGTGTTACCAGCCAAGTAGCAACATTGAACAACAGCAATGTTATCAACTATTATTATGCTAAGAGTGGAGACAAGAAAAATGTCAATATTACTAACGTAGAGGATGGTCAATTCATTGCTGAGTACAATGATGGTATTGTTTCTGGAACGGGTGACAATGAAAAGAAGGCAGATTTCATGAAGAACGCCAATTCTTATGGTGTAACTCACTATATCATTTCTAAGGCTTCTGACGCCAACTCTGAAGCTTGGAGCTTGACCAATGCTACTAAGATCACAGTAAAGAAAGGCGTTACATTGACATTTAACCCGACTAAGGCTTCTACTATGGGACTTACAGCATCGAAAGCTCTGTTGTATTTCGAAGGTAATAATGAATTAGCTTCTACAGGTGACTATGCTAGTTATGCAAAAGTTGCAGTGAAAGACATCACCTTGGCATACGGCACAAAATTGACGAATAATGTAGAAGTTGTCTTGACTGGCAAATTCCAGGCAGAAGTTGATGGTAACAATACCACAACTTACACTGTAGACAATAAGGGATATATTTCTGGTGGCAGCCGTGTTAGCCAGTCTGGTACAATTACTTGGTTGGGTAAGGAATACGGAGTCAAGAAGTAGTACACCTTTAAAAGGAAAAACTGATTGAATAGGATTATATAATCTGAATGTTTAATTTTCGCTTGTCAAGACATTCGTCTTGGCAAGCGTTTTTTTCAGAAGAAGTTCCGAGTGAAACTAAGATGAACAGCAATACAATAAATGAGAGGAAAGATATGAGACCACCATCTTCTCAAGAACAGGAGATTAATCTGTTGGAACTGGTAAAGAAAGTCTGGGACTCGCGGAAATTGATTTTGAGAATGTGTGGCATTGGAGCTGTTGCTGGGTTAGTTATAGGCTTCAGCACTCCTAAGGAATATATAGCAAGTACCCTTATTGCCCCGGAAAGCAGAAGGGCTTATCCGGGTAAAAGTGCATTGGTAGATATGGAAGATGACAATCTGAGTTCATCAATCACAGGTGAAAAAGATGCCATTTTCCCAGTTTTATATCCGGAAATCATCAATTCGACGCCGTTTCTTATACGGCTTTTCGACATCAAGGTACACGAACAGAAAGATAGTGTTTTGATTCCTCTTTCGCAGTATCTAAAAGAACGCCAGAAAGCACCATGGTGGAGAATTGTTACTTCAGCTCCGTTCAAACTGACTGGATGGATCGTATCTCTATTCCAAGATGAATCAAATGAAGATAGCGGGCAAGCAGGGACAAAGACGGGTATAAACCCTTTTCGGCTGACTCGCAAAGAAGCAGGCATGGCAGGTGCTATCGCTTCGAGAATCAACATCGGGGTGGACAAAAAGAAAAGAACTATAACTATATTTGTCACCATGCAAGATCCGTTAGTTGCTGCTACTGTGGCAGATACCGTACGAGTATACTTGAAAGAATATATAACGGAATACAGGACAGGTAAAGCACGCAAGTTCCTGAAATATACAAAAGAACTTCGTAAAGAGGCACAGGAAGAATATTACAGTGCACAGGAGAAATATACCCGGTATGCGGATGTTAACCGAGGGTTAGTGAAGTTAGCCTCACGCGCTGAACTGGTAAGGTTACGGAATGAAATGAAGCTGGCTCAAACGACCTACAATCAGACGGAGCAACTGGTTCAGGCAGCTATGGCAAGAGTAGAGAAGATAAGGCCTGTTTATGCGGTTATCCAGCCGGTAGTAGTTCCACTTAAACCCTCTAAACCCAGGACGATGACGATTCTTGTGATGTATGTCTTTTTGAGTGGTGCAGGAAGTTTGGTCTGGGTATTGTTTGCAAAAGGCTTCCTTGCAGATCTAAAAAAGAGAAGAGTAGCAGATGGTTAGAAATATTGTTCGATTGTTGTCAGAAAAGCAACGCAGGCGTGGTGTATGGGTCGTTTTCTCTGTATTAGCACGTGCCATACTCGACTTTGCGGGAATAGCGGCACTGGTGCCAATATTATTAATAGTGGTAAAGCAAGATGGCGGTCGGAGTATGATGCTGGCAGTATGCGGTGTCGTATTACTGTTTGTATTGCTAAAGAACACCTTAGTTATGCTTCTGGCACATGTACAAAGCTGTTATCAGTTGGAAATATATCGGGAGTTTAGTACCCGTATGTTTGCCAATTATTATCATCGAGGGCTACTCTATTTAAAAGGAAAAAGCAGTGTACGGCTTGGGCATGAAGTGAATCATGTATGTTATATGTTCAGTTTATGCGTATTGGCCCCTGTTTTCCGTATAGCAGGAGAAGCGGTACTGATATTGTTAATAGTATTGGCTCTTATCATCTGGAAACCATATGCCGGTTGTTTGCTCTGTGGAGCGTTCCTGTTCTTATCGGTATTGTATATCTGTTTAGTTAAGAAACGCCTGCGACGTTATGGTATGGAGGAATTGGAAGCACGTCGCAAGCAGAGCCGTACGGTAGTGGAAGCCTTTCGTGGATATGCAGAACTGGAAATTGCCCAGGCTTTTTATACTTCTCTTGCTTCCTTCAATCAAGGCCTGGATTCTATTATTGGGAACCGTTTGCGTATGGAAGTGTACCAACTTTTTTCATCTTTCCTTTCTGAAGTAGCCATAGTGATCGGACTGGCATTGCTGATTGGTACCGGAAGTGGTGATCTGGGATTGATAAGCGGTGTATTTGCGGTAGCAGCTTTCAGGCTAATTCCTGCAGTGAGATCCGTATTGAATAGTTGGGTAACGCTTCAAAATGCTTCGCATACCATAACGGTGGTGGAAGAGGGTATTACTGTTATAAGTGACGGATTACCCAAAAACTTATCAAATGAACCTTTTTTAGAATTTACCCATACCCTTGAATTGCGTGGGCTGGAATTCGCATTTCCTGATGGACATACACTTTTCAGCGGTTTAGATCTGGTTGTCAGTCGTGGTGAACGTATCGGTGTACGCGGAGCAAGCGGTTCGGG
>OMGH01001549.1_pt1 | contig 13685 bp, 10 predicted proteins | sample 1645841 | NCBI WGS metagenome assembly OMGH01 (sample SAMN00849584, study PRJEB25192) | human gut metagenome
CTTACTTGATATGTCACCGGCAGGACGTCAGGTACACTTCAAGGCTATGAGAAAGTTAGCATCTGAACATCCATCAGAAAAAGTTGGTGAACAGATCAGAAAACTTTACAGCTGGAACAATGAAGGTGATAAGTTAATCAACAACTAATATTTTTATTAATAATAAGAATGGTACATAAGTCTAATCGTAGCCCTCTTTAGTGGATATGTTTGGTATATAATTCTTATTAGATTAGAAGTTGAATCATACGCGGGTAGGCTGCTTTTTAGCTTACCCGCTTTTTTTGAAAAAATAATGGAAGAAGTAAGCCATAAACAGCTTTTAGAAAAAAGAAGAATGTATTATAATCTGTATATGGCACAAGTAGATTATTAATTAAAAAAGGTTTGCAATAAAAATGCAATTACATACGTATTATATATAACAGACCAATGAAGAGTAGGGTTAATTATGGAGAAAGAACAGACTAATATCATTGATGAAGGACTATTTGAAAAAATAGCAAATGGGGATGATGCCGCTTTTACCGAATTGTATTATGCATCATACAGACAAATATATGGTTTCCTCTTGGCACTGACTAAGAATAAGGAAGATGCTGAAGATTTGTTACAGAACACATATATAAGAATAAGAAATGGAAGTCATTTGTACAGGAAACAGGGCACACCTATGACCTGGATGTGTGCGGTGGCGAAGAATCAGTTCTTGGATTTTGTAAGAAAGAAATCTAAAGGCGTAAGCGTTGATTTTGATGAAGTTGAAAAATACGTTTCAGAGGGACTTGGAACCGGAGTTAAGCAACATAAGGATGTAGAGAATGAAATGGTTTTAGAAAAGGCATTTGAAATCCTAAATAAACAGGAAAGGACAATTGTAGTATTACATATGATTGATGGTTTGAAACACAGGGAAATATCAAAAATAACAGGAATACCATTATCGACGGTTCTTTCAAAGTATAACAGGTCATTAAAGAAACTAAGGGAATTTATTAAAGAATAGGAGGTCATTATGCAGGAAAAAGATATTAAAGAACAATTAAATCAGGAACTTGACAAAATGGCTCCTGATATTTTAGAAAAGGTTTTAGCAAAACCGATTGAACCAATAGAATCAGAAGAGGATTTGTTTAACAACGAACCTTTATTTGAAGAAAAAAAGGACAAGGGCAAATACTTATGGATTCCACAGGTTATTGCAGTAGTAGCCTGCTTAGTGCTTGTAGCAGTATTATCATCAATGTGGTTTAAGCCTAACGTTACACCAACGGCACCGGATCCAAAGATGGCTACAGCTTTTACAATTACAATAGACGTAAATCCAAGCATTACAATGAAAGTAAAGAAAGATAATACGGTTGAAAGTATTAAAGCATCAAACAAGGATGCAAAGAAAGTAGTTAAAAAGGTTAAGAAAAAATTAAAAGATGATACAACTTATGGCGAAGCTGTCGAAATGGTTGTGTCAGGCTTAAAAAAGAAAGGATATCTTAAGAAAGACAACAGCGCAATGCTTGTTTCAGTAGTTACTGATGACAAAAAAGCCGGAGAAGAAAAGCTTAAAGAAGTAAAAGATTACACAAAAAAGGTAAAGAAAGATAAAAAAGTAAAATGTGCAACAATTTATCAGAATTGTGTTAGCAATGAAAAAATAAAGAAAGTAGCTAAGAAGAATAAGGTTTCAGAAGGTAAGGCAGCTCTTTGTATAAAGATTGCTGAAAAAGAAAAAGTAAGTATTAAGAAGATGTGCAAGAAGAGCATATTTATACTTATTAAACAGGTTGAAAAAACAAAGATAGATGTTGAGCCGGATATTGAAATTGATGATGAAATAAATGTTGTTCCGGAAGAACCTACAGGAGAAACGGAATCAGCAATAATTGTGGAAACAACAGAGATTGAAAGCGAATCATCTACAGAAAATATGGAAACTGAAACAGGTGAGGAGACTTCACCTGTTTCAGAGAATGTTAATGAGAATGAAACTATTCCGGAAACAGTACAGAATAGTCAACCTTAAGAACAAAGACTTCCCTGGATAACATTAAGTTCATTGAAGCGCTTGTTCATATAATTAAGAACAGCTTTCTTGTTACCGCTCCACAGAGGGGCAACGAGAATTGATTTAGGACCATCACCGGTTAGGCGATGGATAACTATGCTTTTGGGAATATAACGTAAACATTCAGCAATAATGTCTACATATTCTTCCATGGATAGAACTTCAAATTTATTTAAAAAATACTCCTTTTCTAAAGGGGTATTTTTTAATACATGTAAAAGTTGAAGCTTTATGCCTGAAATATTCATAGACGAAACATACTTAACACTTTCAAGAATATCCTCTTTGGATTCAAAAGGAAGACCGATAATTAAATGAACAATAACATCAACGTTAATTTTGTTCAGGTTATTAACGGCTGTATTAAAAACGTCCAAAGTGTAACCACGGTTAATATACTTGGCAGTATTTTCGTGAATGGTCTGAAGCCCAAGCTCAACCCATACAGGCTTAATTTTGTTTAATTCACCTAGAAGGTTTAAAACTTCATCAGGAAGGCAATCAGGTCTGGTGCCAATGGAAAGAGCCACAATATCCGGGTGATTAATAGCTTCCGTGAAGATACTTCTAAGATAATCAATATCCCCATAAGTATTAGTGAAAGACTGGAAATAAGCTATATACTTTCCATTTTTGATTTTGGCTGAAACTCTGTTCTTAGCACTTTCAATCTGCTCAGTAATAGACAACATCTTGTCTGCAGCAAAATCTCCTGAACCACCATTACTGCAAAAAATACAGCCTCCTGTACTAATGGTTCCGTCACGATTAGGGCAGGACAGACCGCCTGAAAGGGCAAGTTTATATATTTTGCATCCGAATTTTTCTTTTAAATATGAATTAAGGGAATTGTACCTCATTGTAATATCTCCTTGTAACAAAAGTCAAAATATGGTATAAAATAAATGTTGTAAAAACATGGAGACGTATCGAAGTGGTCGTAACGAGCTTGACTCGAAATCAAGTTGTCCACCCGGGCACGTGGGTTCGAATCCCACCGTCTCCGCTATTTAGAAACTTACAAACTATTATAAAATAAAATTTTACAAAAAGGTATAAGAAATGCAGACTTCTATGTTATAGTAGCCTGTTTTTTTTTATTGTAATGTTAATTTTTATAGGCATAATATCACTAATATTAAAAAATGTATCAAACAATATAATTAATTAAAATCAAGATATGGTGGCTTTACATCATTGACTAAGAAATGTTTTTGTTTTAGAATAGTAGGGATTATAATAAAAATTAGGTTTGTCGTAACTTTAGGTTTTGTGGCAACTTAAATATAAACTAGGAGGAAAGCATTATGGGAATGACAATGACACAGAAGATTCTCGCAAAACATGCAGGTCTTGATGAAGTTAAAGCCGGTCAGTTAATTGAAGCTAACTTAGATTTAGTACTTGGAAATGACGTTACAGCTCCGGTTGCTATTGGTGAAATGAAAAAAATGAATGTGGATTGTGTTTTTTGCAAAGATAAGATTGCATTAGTACCCGACCACTTTACACCAAATAAAGATATCAAGTCAGCAGAACTTTACAAGTGTGTTAAAGATTTTGCAGAAGAAAATCAGATTACTAATTATTTTGAAACAGGAAGGGTGGGTATTGAACATGCCTTACTACCTGAGAAAGGTCTGGTTGTTGCTGGTGACGTTGTTATTGGTGCAGATTCACATACATGTACATATGGTGCACTTGGTGCATTTTCAACAGGTGTAGGTAGTACAGACATGGCTGCCGGTATGGCAACAGGAAAGGCTTGGTTTAAAGTACCATCAGCTATTAAGTTTAATTTAACAGGAAAGCCTGCTAAGTGGGTTAGCGGAAAAGACGTTATCCTTCACATTATCGGTTTAATCGGTGTGGACGGAGCTTTATACCGCTCAATGGAATTTGTTGGAGACGGTATTAAGTACCTTTCAATGGATGACAGATTTGCTATGACTAACATGGCTATTGAAGCAGGTGGAAAGAATGGTATTTTCCCTGTTGATGATTTGACTATTGAATATATGAAAGAACATTCAACAAAAGAATATACAGTATATGAAGCAGATGAAGATGCAGAATATGATGAAGAATATACTATTGACTTAAGTACATTAAGACCAACAGTAGCATTTCCACATCTTCCTGAAAATACACGTACAATTGATGAAGTTGGCGATGTGAAGATTGATCAGGTTGTTATCGGTTCATGTACTAATGGTAGAATTGAAGATATGAGAACAGCCGCTAAGATTTTAGAAGGCAGAGAAGTAGCAAAGGGAGTAAGATGTATTGTTTTCCCTGCAACACAGGCTATTTATTTACAGTGTATTGAAGAAGGCATTATGACAACATTTATTAAGGCAGGATGTGCTGTAAGTACACCAACTTGCGGACCTTGTCTTGGTGGTCATATGGGTATTCTTGCAAAGGGTGAAAGAGCAGTTGCTACAACTAACAGAAACTTTGTAGGACGTATGGGTGATCCTGAATCTGAAGTTTATCTTGCAAGCCCTGCTGTTGCTGCAGCAAGTGCAATTACAGGAAAGATTTCGGGTCCGGAAGAACTTGGATTATAGTAGATATTTTATAGAAAGGCTAGGTTCATATTATGAAAGCAGAAGGAAGAGTTTTTAAATTTGGAAGCAACGTAGATACAGACGTTATTATTCCGGCAAGATATTTAAATGTTCCGGATCCATCAGAGCTTGCAAAGCATTGTATGGAAGATATAGATAAAGAATTTGTTAACAAAGTATCTAAGGGAGATATTATTGTGGCAGATAAGAACTTTGGATGTGGTTCATCAAGAGAACATGCACCTATCGCTATTAAGGCAGCAGGAGTAAGTTGTGTTATTGCAGAAACATTTGCAAGAATTTTTTATCGTAATGCCATTAACATTGGTTTACCTATTATTGAATGCCCTGAAGCAGCAAAGGGTATCGAAGAAGGAGACCAGGTTGAAGTTGATTTTGACAGTGGAATGATTTATAACAAAACTAAGGGAACAGAGTACAAAGGACAGGCTTTCCCTGAGTTTATGCAGAAGATTATTTCAAACGGTGGATTAATTAATTACATAAATAATGCTAAGTAATACGCAACTATTTTGTGGCAATGAATGTAAAAGGAGACAATGATGAAAGAAATACTTTATAAGAGTACTAGAAGCAAAGAAGGAACTTTAAAGGCATCAGAAGCAATCTTAAAGGGATTGGCAGATGATGGTGGACTTTTTGTTCCTTTGGAAATACCGGCACTTGATGTAACAGTTGAAGAATTATCTAAGATGACATATCAGCAGGTTGCATATGAAGTTATGAAATTATACTTCACAGATTTTACGGAAGAAGAATTAAAGAATTGTATCAACAATGCATATGATTCAAAATTTGATACAGAAGAAATTGCACCTTTGGCAGAAGTTGAAGGAACATATTTCCTTGAATTATTCCATGGCAAGACTATTGCTTTCAAGGATATGGCTTTATCAATTTTACCACATCTTCTTACAACATCAGCTAAGAAGAATGGTGTAAAGAATGAAATAGTAATTTTAACAGCTACATCAGGAGATACAGGAAAAGCTGCTATGGCAGGTTTTGCAGATGTACCGGGAACAAGAATAATTGTTTTCTATCCTAACGGTGGTGTTAGTCCAATTCAGGAAAAACAGATGGTAACACAGAAGGGTGACAATACATACGTTGTTGCAATTGAAGGAAACTTTGACCAGGCACAGAGTGCGGTTAAGGCTATTTTCGGTGATAAAGAGCTTGCAAAAGAAATGGATGAAAAGGGATTTCAGTTCTCATCAGCTAACTCAATTAACATTGGACGTCTTATTCCACAGGTGGCATATTATGTATATGCTTACGCAAAATTATTTGCAGAAGGAAAAGTAAGCAAAGACCAGAAGATTAATGTTGTAGTTCCTACAGGAAATTTTGGAAATATCTTAGCAGCTTATTATGCTAAGAACATGGGACTTCCAATTGATAAGTTAATCTGTGCATCAAACGAAAACAGAGTATTATATGACTTCTTTACAACAGGTGAATACGACAAGAACAGAGAATTTATTCTTACAAACTCACCATCAATGGATATTCTTATTTCAAGTAACCTTGAAAGATTGATTTATAGAATTGCAGGAGATGATGCGGAAGCTAACAAGAAGATGATGGAAGAACTTTCAAAAGACGGAAAGTATTCTATTACACCTGAAATGAAAGCTAAATTAGCTGACTTCTATGGCAATTATGCTTCAGAGGAAGAAACAGCAGCAATCATTAAGAAGATTTATGAAGAAACAGGATATGTTATGGATACTCATACAGCAGTTGCAGCATCTGTATATGAAAAATACAAGAACGAAACAAAGGATGACAATGTAACTGTAATTGCTTCAACAGCGAGTCCATTCAAATTCACAAGAAGCGTAATGAATGCTATTGATCCAAAATATGACTCAATGGGTGACTTTGAATTAGTTGATGAATTATCTAAGATTGGAAATGTAAAAGTTCCTAATGCTATTGAAGAAATCAGAAATGCAGAAATCAGACATAACAACTTATGTGAAGTAGCAGGAATGAAGGATATCGTAAAGAAATTCTTAGGAATGTAATGAATATAAGAAGATAAATATAAGCTGTGGCATAGTGCTTGTTTTAAGGCATTGTGTTCACAGCTTTTTTTATCTTCTTGAATTGAAATCGATTTAATAGTACAATAATAAAGACTATGGTTACAAAAGAGTTTAGGAGATTATTATGGGAATATTAGAAGCAATACTATTAGGAATTATTCAGGGAATTGCAGAGTTCCTGCCAATTAGTAGTTCAGGACATTTAGCAATATTTCAGAAATTGTTTGGAATGGATCAAGTAGGTATATCATTTGATGTTTTTCTTCATATAGGAACATTGATTGCAGTTTTTATAGTTTTCTGGAAAGATATTTTAAGACTTTTTGTAGACGGAGTAGGAATTGTAGCAGATTCATGTGTTAATGTTTACAGATTTTTTAGAAGCAAGAATAAAAAAGAACCTGTAGAATACATAAGGGTTATAAGAACAGCATATAGAAAGTTCGCACTTCTTGTAATTGTGTCAACTATACCAACAGGAATTATTGGATATCTTGGAAAGGAATTAGTAAGCAACGCAAGTGATACGCTTATTATTCCGGGCATATGCTTGCTTGTTACAGCAGTTTTACTTTTTATATCAGATCAGATGCCTGACGGACAGAAGACACCAAAGAATACAAGTTATTTTAATGCAGTATTTATGGGAATCTGTCAGGGAATAGCAACATTGCCGGGATTATCACGTTCAGGAACAACAATTGTTGCAGGACTTTTATGTGGATTAAGAAGAGATTTTGTGGTAAAATATTCATTCATAATGTCTATTCCGGCTATACTTGGTGCAGCAGTTTTAGAAATTCCTGATATGGGAAAAGATATGGCAACAACAGGTGTGGCATCATATGTAGTGGGAATGATTGTTGCAGCAGTTGTAGGTTACATATGTATTAAGACTATGTTAGTAGTAGTTAGAAATAAGAAATTTAAGTATTTCTCATATTATTGTGCAGTAGTAGGTTTGGTAGCCATTATTGCATCATTTGTAATTAAATAATTAGATTTAAATTACAATAGAATTACAATAAGAAGAGAATAAGAGGAATAAGTAGAAATTAAAAACGAGGTGTGAAAAGTGGCCAATACAACATCAAAGAGTAATGGCAAAAAATCAAATACTAAAAAGGCTACAGCTAAAAAAAAGACTACAAATACAAGAAATAGTAGTTCAACCAGTGCTAAAAAAGCAGCAGAAACAAGAAGACAAAATGCAGCCAAAAGAAAGAGAAAAGCTGAACTGGCAAAGAAAAATGAAAAAATCGTTAAGGAAGTGTATCTCTGGATTTTTGTGGCAGTTTCACTTTTACTCTTTTTAAGCAATTTTGGAATTTGTGGAATTGTGGGAAATACTCTTAGAGGTGTAATGCTTGGGGTTTTTGGCTCAATGGGATACGTTTTTCCAATTATACTTGTAATAGTAGTAGGACTAATGGCGTATAATGAAGCTAACATTTTAGTTGTTTCAAAAATAACAGGATTTTTATTATTTTTTATGGATGGGACATTATTGTTCCACTTAATAGCGTATGGTAGTGATAACGATAAATATTCACATTATTACAAAGTTGGTGCAGCTAATGAGTTTGGTGGAGGCTTTATAGGAAGTGTCCTAGGGAAGACATTACATTCATTATTAGGATTAACAGGCGCTTATATTATTGCAGTGGTATTGCTTATGATTTCAGTTGTGATTTTAACAGAGAAGTCAATTATGTCTGTTATTAAGAAGAATGGCGAGAAAGCTTATAAGAGTGCCAAAGAAGAAGCCAATAATAGAAGAGAAGAGAACAATCTTATTAGGGAACAGAGACGTCTTGAAAAGAAAAAACAGAAGGCTGTTGGAGTTAATTTCAAAGACACAACAATTGAGCCTGAAGCTGCTGAAAGTGGCAAAGCTGAGGATAAGAATCAGGATGTTCATGAGATACATATAGAAGGTATTGATGAGCAGCCACTTAAAGAGATGGAACAGGATCCTGTTACATATACATATGAAGAAATGGCAGGAAACAAGCAGATTAAGATTGAAGGATTGGATGAGCCTGAACCTATGGCATATGAGCCGGAAGAGAGTTACAATTCAGGTGAAGAAAGTTTGAATGATGAATCTGTTTTAAATGGAGAATTTGTTCCAAAAGAGAGAATTATTGTAAGCCAGTCTGCAAAGGATGCAATGAAACGCAAGCCATATGGAATGGCACAGGCTGCATCAGGAACAGGGGGAACATCAGGAACAAGTGGTTCATCATATGCAAATGCTACAGCCGGACAGAGTGATGCAGTAATTGATTTAGAGGCTGAGAATATGCAGCAATCAGGTGTAACAGCGCAGACTGAGGTAAAGAAAAATTCTTCCGAAGGAAAAATAATAGCACCAAAGAAGAAAAAAATGAGCTACAAGAAACCACCATACAAGTTATTGGCGGACAATCCTGGAAGTTCTAATGGAACAACAAAGGCTGTATTAATGCAGACAGCTAACAAGCTTAAAGAAGTTTTGACTAATTTTGGCGTAAAAGTTGAAGTTACTAATGTAAGCAAGGGACCTTCAGTTACAAGATATGAATTGCAGCCTGAAATGGGAACAAAGGTTAGCAGAATAACAGGTTTGGCTGATGATATTAAGCTTAATATGGCAGCAGCAGATATTCGTATTGAAGCACCAATTCCGGGCAAGGCAGCAGTGGGAATTGAAATACCTAACGACAGCAGAGATACAGTGTATCTGAAAGAGTTGCTTATGTCTAAGGAACTTAAAGAGCATAAATCTAAACTTGCTTTTCCGGCAGGTAAGGATATTGCAGGACGAGTTGTTGTGGCAGATATTGCAAAGATGCCACATATGCTTATAGCAGGAACAACAGGCTCAGGTAAATCAGTATTTACAAACTCAATTTTAATGAGTATTCTATATAGAACAACACCTGAGGAAGTACGAATTATTGTAATTGATCCTAAGGTGGTAGAATTTCAGGTATATAATAAGATTCCACATTTGTTGTACGATGTTGTTACAGATCCAAAGAAGGCTGCCGGAATTTTAAATTGGGCAGTTGCTGAAATGACAACAAGATACAAGAAATTTGCCAATATTGGAGCAAGAGACATTTCAAGCTATAATGCCAAAGTGGAAAGTGGCGACTATTCAGAAGATGAACAGGTTGAAAAAATGCCTCAGATTCTTATTATAATAGATGAGTTGGCTGACCTTATGATGGTTGCTGCAAAAGAAGTTGAAGAGGCAATATGTCGTCTCGCACAGCTTGCAAGAGCAGCGGGAATCCATATGGTTATTGCAACTCAAAGACCTTCTGTTGATGTTATTACAGGTCTGATTAAGGCTAACATTCCATCAAGAGTAGCATTAACAGTTGCATCAGGTACGGATTCACGTACTATTATTGATATGAACGGTGCAGAAAAGCTTTTAGGAAACGGTGACATGCTGTTTTATCCTGCAGGTTATGTTAAACCTGTAAGAATACAGGGAGCTTACGTTTCAGAAAAAGAAATTTCAGATACCGTTAATTATATAAAAGAGCATAGTGGTGAGGCAGAATATGACGATACCATTGATGCAAAACTTACAACGGATCAGGAAGCAATGGCAAACGGAGGAGAGTTAGATCCTTATTTTGCCCAAGCAGGAAGATTATGTATTGAGAAGCAAAAAGGTTCTACAAGTATGATTCAAAGACAGTTTAAAGTTGGTTTCAACAGGGCTGCAAGAATTATGGAACAGCTTTATGATGCAGGAGTTGTAGGACAGGAAGAGTCAAACAAACCAAGAAAGGTTATTATGTCCATTGAAGCCTTTGAGCAAATGGTTAACGGTGGTCAGTAAGCAAAAATGATGTTGTGAAAGAGAGGAAAAAAGATGAAGACTGATATTGAAATCGCACAGGAAGCTGAAATGATGCCAATTAAGAACGTGGCAGAACAGTTAGGAATTACAGAAGATGACATTGAATTATACGGAAAGTATAAGGCAAAAATTTCCAATGAATACTATGAAAAAATCAAAGACAATGAAGATGGAAAACTGATTCTTGTAACAGCAATTAACCCAACTCCTGCCGGTGAAGGAAAAACAACTGTAACAGTTGGACTTGGAGAAGCTTTTGGTCAGTTAAATAAGAAAGCAGTTATCGCGCTTAGAGAACCATCACTTGGACCATGTTTTGGTATTAAAGGTGGAGCAGCAGGTGGCGGATATGCACAGGTTGTACCAATGGAAGATATGAACCTTCATTTTACAGGTGACTTTCATGCTATCACATCAGCTAATAACTTATTGGCTGCAATGCTTGATAACTCAATTCAGCAGGGCAACGTATTAAACATTGATCCTAATCAGGTTGTTTGGAAGAGATGCGTTGACATGAACGACAGAGTTTTAAGAAACGTTGTTGTTGGTCTCGGCAGAAAAGTAGACGGAACAGTAAGGGAAGACCATTTTGTAATTACTGTTGCGTCAGAAATTATGGCAATTCTTTGTCTTGCAACAAGCTATGCAGATTTAAAAGAAAGATTAGGAAAGGTTATTGTTGCATACACATATGACGGACAGCCTGTTACAGCAAAAGACGTTAAGGCAGTTGGCGCAATGGCAGCACTTCTTAAAGATGCAATGAAGCCTAACATTATTCAGACATTAGAGCATACACCGGCATTAGTTCACGGTGGACCTTTTGCAAATATTGCTCACGGATGTAACTCGGTTAAGGCTACAAAGACAGCATTAAAGATGGCTGATTATGTTATAACAGAAGCAGGTTTTGGTGCTGACCTGGGTGCTGAAAAGTTTATGGACATTAAGTGCAGAAAAGCAGGTCTTAAGCCTGACTGTGTTGTATTAGTAGCAACAGTTAGAGCATTAAAATACAACGGTGGAGTTCCAAAAGACCAGTTATCAGAAGAAAATCTTGACGCATTAAAGAAAGGTATTGTAAACCTTGAAAAACATATTGAAAATCTTCAGTTATTCGGAGTTCCTGTAGTTGTAACATTAAATCAGTTTATTACAGATACAGAAGCAGAATATGAATATATTAAGAATTTCTGCGAAGAAAGAGGATGTGAATTTGCATTAGCAGAAGTTTGGGCTAAAGGTGGAGAAGGTGGAAAGGCATTAGCAGAAAAAGTTATTGAAACTATTGAAAACAAGCCATCTAACTATGCACCTCTTTACCCTGATGATATGTCAATCAAAGAAAAGATTGAAACAATAGCAACAAAGATTTACGGAGCAGATGGTGTTACATATTCTCCTGAAGCCGAGAAAGCTATTGCAAATATTGAAAAAATGGGATACAAAGAATATCCTGTATGTATGGCAAAGAACCAGTTCTCATTCTCGGATGATAAGACTAAGTTAGGAAGACCTACAGGATTTAAGATTAATATTCATGACGTTTATGTTTCAGCAGGTGCAGGATTTGTAGTTGCATTGACAGGTAGCATTATGACAATGCCTGGTTTATCAAAATCTCCTGCAGCATTTGGAATAGACTTAACAGACGATGGAAAAATCACAGGATTATTCTAAAGTATACAAAAGTGGAGGAGCCTTTTAGGCAATAAAGAAATGGCAAAAATTATAGACGGAAAACAGATTTCATTAGACATTAAGAATGAATTAAAAGAAAAGGTTGCAAAATACAAAGAGCAGGGAATTGAGATTACTCTTGCAGTAGTAAAAGTAGGAAATGATCCTGCATCAGCAGTTTATGTTAGAAACAAAGAGAAAGCTTGTGAATATGTTGGCATAAACTCAAAGACTTTGGCATTACCTGAAGAAACAACAGAAGAAGAGCTTTTAAATGTTGTTAAGGAATTAAATGAAGACAAAAATGTTAACGGTATTTTAGTTCAGTTACCACTTCCTAAACATATTGATGAAAGCAAGGTTCTTCTTACAATTGACAGCACAAAAGATGTGGATGGTTTTCATCCTGTAAATGTTGGAAAGATGGTAATAGGTGAAGATACATTTTTACCTTGTACACCTGCTGGAATTATTGAAATGATTAAAAGAACAGACATTGATATTGAAGGTAAGGAATGTGTGGTTATTGGAAGAAGCAATATTGTTGGAAAACCAATGGCTATGTTAATGCTTAAGGAAAATGCAACAGTTACTATTGAGAATCTTAACTATGACGAATGTGTTCGTATGGCTGCTAAAGAAGCTGCTGAAACAGAACACGGCATCATGGTTCAGGATACAGCCTGGGACGGATATGAAGAGATTCCGGCATGGATCATGCAGGGATACGGCACCATGGCAATGGAAGCTGGTGAACAGTTAAAAGCTCAGGGATGTGAGCGTCCTACCCACATCTTCGTACAGGCCGGTGTTGGTTCCTTAGCCGGTGCAGTTGTTGGTTACTTCTCCAATCTGTATGCTGACAACTTACCTACATTCGTAGTTGTTGAGGCTGAAGCTGCTGCATGTCTTTACAAGGGTGCTGCTGCCGGTGATGGAGACATCCGCATTGTAGACGGCGATATGCAGACCATCATGGCAGGTCTTGCATGTGGTGAACCGAACACCATTTCCTGGGACATCTTAAAGAACCATGTAAAAGTATTCATTGCTGCTCCTGACTGGGTTGCTGCAAATGGTATGCGTATGTTAGCTGCTCCTGTTAAGGGCGATGCTCCGATCACCTCCGGTGAGTCCGGTGCTGCTCCATTCGGTGCATTAGCAGCTATGATGACCATGGACGAATACAAAGATTTAAGAAATGACATTGGCCTGGATGAAAATTCCAAAGTACTGCTCTTCTCTACAGAGGGCGATACCGATCCTGATCGTTACAAGAACATTGTATGGAAAGGCCTTGACAAATAACTATTAACCATCAAAAGTAATTGCAAAACAAGAGGAGGATATTTAAAATGAATCTGGATTACGCAAAAATCAAAGAAGCAGCTCAGAATTATGAAAAAGACATGACCGGCTTTTTG
>OMGH01001559.1_pt1 | contig 13642 bp, 8 predicted proteins | sample 1645841 | NCBI WGS metagenome assembly OMGH01 (sample SAMN00849584, study PRJEB25192) | human gut metagenome
AAAGTACAGGTAGGCGATGATGTTGTCAAAGTTCGCGACACCGAAGCCATCCAGCTTGCCAATAGCAAGATAGACGAAATCCGCAACGGATTCAGCGAATGGCTGAAAGAACAGTCCCCGGAGTTCAAACAGCGGCTCACCGACATGTACAACCGCAAGTTCAACAACTCCGTTAAGCCTAAGTACGACGGCTCCATGCAGTCCTTTCCCGACCTTGACCTCAAAGCGTTGGGCATCCCCGACCTCTACGCCAGTCAGAAAGACGCCGTCTGGATGACCAAAATCAACGGCGGCGGTATCATCGACCACGAAGTCGGCGGCGGCAAAACCCTGATTATGTGTGCCGCCGCCTACGAGATGAAGCGTTTGAGATTGGCGAACAAACCGATGATTATCGGTCTGAAAGCCAATATCCACGAGATAGCCCAGACCTTCAAGACCGCCTATCCCAATGCCCGTATTCTCTATCCCGGCAAAGAAGATTTCACCCCCGAAAACCGCGTCCGCATCATGCGTGAGATGCAAAACAACGATTGGGATACCATCATCCTCTCTCACGAGCAGTTCGGCATGATCCCCCAATCCCCGGAGATACAGAAACAAATCTTGCAGCAGGAACTGGATAGTGTGGAAGAGAACCTCGAAGTCCTCACCCAGCAGGGTGAAGACGTTTCCAATGGTATGCTCAAAGGCGTGGAAAAACGCAAGGCGAACCTCGAAGCCAAAATCAAGGCACTCACTTTCGACATCGAGAACCGCAAGGACGACGTCGTGGACTTCAAGCTCATGGGCATCGACCACCTGCTCGTGGACGAATCGCACAAATTTAAAAATTTGATCTTCACCACCCGCCACGACCGCGTAGCCGGTCTGGGCAACAGCGAAGGCAGCCAGCGTGCCTTGAACATGCTTTTCGCCCTCCGCACCATTCAAGAGCGTACCGGCAAGGATTTGGGAGCCACCTTCCTGTCCGGCACCACCATCTCCAACAGCCTGACCGAGTTATATCTGCTTTTTAAATACCTCCGTCCCAAGGAACTGGAACGTCAGGGCATCAACACCTTCGACGCATGGGCGGCGGTCTTTGCCAAAAAGTCCATCGACTACGAGTTCTCCGTCACCAACGAAATCATCCAGAAGGAGCGGTTTCGTTACTTCATCAAAGTCCCGGAGCTTGCCGCCATGTACAACGAAATCACCGATTTTCGTACCGCCGAAGACATTGGTATCGACCGCCCCAAGAAAAACGAGATATTGCATAATATCCCGCCCACGCCCGACCAGCAGGACTTCATCCGGCGATTGGTAGCATTTGCCAAGTCCGGCAACGCCACCGTCCTCGGACGTCCCCCGTTAAGCCGCCGGGAAGAAAAAGCCAAGATGCTCATTGCCACCAACTATGCCCGCAAGATGTCCCTCGACATGCGCCTTATCGACGAGGACAAATACGACGACCACATAGATAACAAAGCCACCCATTGCGCCGCCCTGATAAACCAATACTATCAGAAATATAACGAGCACAAAGGCACCCAGTTCGTCTTTTCGGACTTGGGCACCTACAAGCCCGGTCAGTGGAACACATACAGCGAAATCAAGCGCAAATTGGTGGACGACTACGGCATCCCGGCAGACCAGGTACGCTTCATTCAGGAAGCCAAGACCGAAAAGTCGCGCATGGCAATGATTAATGCCATGAAAGAAGGCAAAATCCGCGTCCTCTTCGGTTCCACCGACATGCTCGGCACCGGCGTAAATGCCCAGCGCAAGTGCGTCGCCATCCACCAGCTCGACATTCCCTGGACGCCCAAAGATTTGGAGCAGCGCAACGGTCGTGGCGTAAGAAAAGGCAACGAGATAGCCAAACTCTTTGCCGACAACAAAGTCGATATAATCAACTACGCCGTTGAGAAATCCCTCGACAGCTACAAATTCAACCTGCTTCACAACAAGCAGTTGTTCATCACCCAGCTCAAAAAAGGTACGATGGGTGCCCGTACCATCGACGAGGGCAGCATGGACGAGCAGGGCGGCATGAACTTCTCCGAGTACGTCGCCATTCTCTCCGGCAACACCGACCTGCTCGACAAAGCCAAGTTGGAGAAGCAAATAGCCTCCCTCGAAAGCGAGCGCAAATCCTTCCACCGTGGCAAATCCTCCGCCGAAGCCAAATTGGAAAACATCATGCAGACCGTCACCAAGAACGGTGACCTGATCGCCCGTATCACAACGGACTTGAACCACTTCCAGCAGCGCGTCCAGCGTGACAACCAAGGCAACCCCCTCAATCTTATCGAACTGGACGGTGTCAAAGGCAACGACCCCAAACTCATCGCCAAAAAGCTCGCCGAGATAGAGGACAAATCCCGTACCCACGGCACATCCCAGCCCATCGGCAAGCTCTACGGCTTCGACCTTTTAGTAAAGACCGAAGCCAGCATGAAAGACGGCTTCGACTTCATCGAAAACCGCTTCTTCGTCCGTGGCGAAGGTAATATCCTGTACAACTTCAACGGCGGCAGACTGACAAAAGACCCCAACATTGCCGCCCAGATGTTCCTCCGCACCTTCGAAACCGTTCCCCCTCTTCTGGAGAAATACCAGAAAGAAGTGGAACAGATTTCCAAGGACATCCCCATCCTTCAGGAAGTAGTCAAAGAAACGTGGAAAAAGGAAGACCAGCTCAAACAGCTCAAATCCGACCTTGCCGCCCTCGACCGCAAGATCCAGCTCTCCCTCAAGCCCGTCAAACAGAATGAAGACAGCAACAGCAAGGACGAGAGCCAAGCCGAGAACAAAGGTCACGGCATCACCCCGTCACCGGGAGCACCTTCGGCAACGTCCCCTGCATCCGACGGCAAGCCCTACGTCCACCAGCCGCCCGACTTCCTTTCCGCCCCTCCGGAAAAGAAGCCCCCGCACCTGAACCAGCCCCCCGTCAGTTTCAGCATCAAAGATGCCATGAACTCGTTAGGCAACAAACTCGTCATCGGCGGCATCCCCAAGCCCGGCAACAAGGACGACCCGGACACCGCCCATACCAATAAGCCCAAAGGCTTTAAGTTATAGCTAAAAAAGCCGCCATACTTCATATACGAGGTTATGGCGGCTATTCCTAATACACAGAACATAAAAACACATACAATTATTCAGAACTAAAATTATTAAAGTGTATATTATGTGTATTACCTATTAGTATAAGTTTTTTACAAGCTCTAGTAATAGCAACATAAAAATTATTTCTATCTTCAAACTCTTGAAAATTTAATACCACAACAGTATCAAATTCAAGTCCTTTAGTTAGCAATGTTGTGCCAATACATCTTCCTTCAACTTTACGCCCAATTTGTCGCAATATATCACGATTTTGTTTTATCGCATCAGATATAGTTATTTTATCCGTTTGAGCCTTTTTAAGAGCTTTATAAATATCATTCATTAATTCCGTTCGATAGCAAGCGTTTTCCGGCAAATGGTGGATGTAATATAGAAAATTGTAGATATTAATAGGATTAATATCTCTTTCTAAAATACCTATATAGTTTTTAATAATCAAAGAAATTGCTTTATCATTAATATTTCTTTTCGTTTTTAGTTTATCTGAATTATTGAACCAGTTATCAATTACTGTTTTTTTGAACACTTTTCTACTAAGTCTTAATATTAAAGCCAATATATTTTTTTTATTTGCTGAATCAAAAGCAGATGAATAAGTATAGAAATCCTTATCGTCAAGAGCTTCAATCAATCTAAGTTTTGGATATGATTTAATTATTTTCAGCCTAAAATTTTTAGATTCAGACTTCGGATGAATTACCAATAGACTTTGATTATTAAAAATTTCCCTCCATAACAATTTTGAATAAAGTGTCCCATGTTGATATAAACTTCCCGAGTCTGCATATAAAGTAGATATATTTTTATATTCATCTATATTTATGATTTTGTTGTTCTCTAATTTTTCTCGAATATTTTTTAAATCATTCCCCAATCCTTCACACTTGTTCTTTTTCCATCTCCATGGTGTTTCAAGGGTTTGTTTATTATTGAAAAAACCCTCCATTTGCTCTATATTATTCAAGTCTGCACAAGCCCCATCGAACTTAAATATGCTTTGTAATGGATCTCCTAATATATGCGTAGGGATATATTGCGATAATACTTTTATAAACTTGTGTTGTAAAATAGAACAATCTTGATATTCATCAACAATTACATGGGAATATTTTAATTGCAATGTACTATAAATAGGTTTCGCTTTTAATATTCTGATAGAAGTTTCTATAGCAAAACGATAGTAATCATTAGGAGAATTTTCGATATCAGGAAAGTCTTTTCTATCTTGATGATAGGCTTGAGCTATATTTAATGTAAAACCACAAATTGTAGCTAATTCATAATTACTATTTGAACTTTGAATAGATTGCAATTTTTCTTTTAATGACGCTATCCCCGCATGGGTATGAGTTAAAATTAAACAGGTTTTCTGCCCGGAACATATATTAATACATTCTGCAATACTATGAGTTTTACCATATCCAGCAGGAGCAACAATCATACTTTGACATTGGGATAAAAATAAGTTTAAATCAGTCATTATCAATCCAATTTGATAAATTATTAAACATTTGTTTTATATGAGAGCTATCATTCAGACTGTCAATATTTGCAAATATTTCAGAACCTAACATTACACCAGATGTTACAGATTTATACCATCCTTTTTTCTTAGCTTTTTTACCGAATAAAGTTCGCAATTCAGTAGTATCATTTTCCAACCAATCTTCGTTATACTCTTTGTGCTTATCTGGATAAATTTGCTCGTAAAGACCTTTAGAATCAATTTCTTTTTCTGACATATAGTAGTTTAAACATTTTCTTATTCCAACCCATGTAAGATTGTCAAATATTTGTTCTTCTATTGCTTTTCCATCTTCACAATCGAAGATATCTACTCCAATATCTTTCAGAGCTTGCTTTTTTGTATTTGTGTTGGTTTCATCAGAATCACAAAGAAAAGCGATTTTAAAACCTAAGTCATTCAATGTTTTCGCATATTCGACAGCAGTATTCCCTGTTCCATCTAATATTTGAACTCCTAAATAACTCATACTGTCTTTGCCTTTCTCAATACGATTGGTATCTAAAGCTCTACATAAGCCAACTTCTGTTGCACCTTCGCCTATTATTATTTTTTTTGCAAATAAAGCCTCTGAACTGTGACGTACGCATTTTTGCATTGCAATAGTAGCTGGAATCTTTAGAAAAGCTTCTGCTTTATTTCTCATAATATATAAATCAGTAGCTTCTAATTCAGTTACAACATTGGATGAATGAGTCGTAAAAATGAATTGATACCCGAAATACCCTTTTAGCGTCTTAACTAAATGTTTAACTCTGTCAGGTTCTAAACCCTGTTCTATTTCATCTATTAAAATAATACCATTAGGTGAAGTGTTAACCATTTGTATTGCAATAGACAAAAGTCTTTTTGTTCCTTTTCCTTTTAAGCGTAAAGGTATAGCATTCTCATGTAAGCAAACATTATTTTCTTTCAAAGTAAAATCCTTCTGATCCAATAGAGCTTCTACATCTCCAATATTAGCACCTAAATTTATTGTATGTTTTTTTATAGTCTTTAGGGAATCATTGAATTTTGTAGATACAGCTTTATCAATCTTGGTTTTTGCATCTCGCAATATATTCAATAAAGCGGTATCTTTTTTTGCGTCTTCTTCAGCCTCTTGCAAACGCTTGAAAAATGTATATAATGGATTGCCTCGTGACAAAGAGAACTGTCGCTCTGAATAATCTGATATATAAAATAGCCCACATTTTTCTCTATCTGAAGCAGATATTGTAATTAAAGTATCATCCGAACCTCTATATAGATACCAATTAGGCTCCAAATCATCATTAACTTGCAAACGAATTGTTAATGCCGTTTCAAAATTTTCGGCATCATCGCTTTCCATATCATCACGAATTTGTCCAATCTTATCTATTCCTCGCAATGAGAGCAAATGTTTAGTTTGTAATTTTTCATCCAAATTTGTCATTGTTACTTCTATCAAAATCGGCTTTTTCGTATTTTGCTCAAAAAAATCCGAATCATAAAAAGATAATTTCCAATTGGATGACAATACCATAGAAAGTGCTTCTAAAATTGTAGTTTTACCAGAATCACACCGCCCAATTATACAAGTTATTCCATTCTTAAATATATGTTCAAACTTGTCTATACATCTAAAATTTTCTATTTTTAAAGAATACAAAGTAGCCATAATATAGAAATTATAAGGTTTGTTTGCTTATACTTTTTTTTATTGATTAACAAATAGTTTATGTCTCTTTTCTGAATTTTTCCCCGATGATAACAGATTGCTTTTTGTATATATAAAAAACTATCTAAATATAAATAATATTACTAAGTTTGAATACTCTCTATATATTGATAACATCGTTCCTTTCTTTTAATCAGAATATCTATTCTTGTTACACAATCAGAAAAAATATTAGCTATTATATTTATTTCACTTTTCAATTTACTAATCGAAATTGTATTTTCATTCTGTCTTTCATACAACAATTGGACTATATCGTTTTTTAATTCAGATATACAAGTTTTCTCGCTTTGAGATATTTTATCAAGTTGGTTATTCAATTCTTTTTCTTTAGAAAGCGTTTTTGATTTTCTTGATGACATATCCATTAAAAATGTATTCGAATTATTTTTACTGCCCATACACCAGCGAAAAAAAGAAATATTAGGCAGCACTTTAATATAACTTGATGCGAATATTGTACCTAATTCTTTTGTTTCTATCATTTTGATTTCTTCTGGGAATTTTTCAATAAGCCACTCATATTTTTTTTCAGGTGGAATTAATGAATACATTACACCATCAATATCTTGAGTCAAAAATTTATTTATGAACTCCTTTTTCGGAAGTATTTCTGTTTCTAATTGAGTCTGAATTTCACGTTTATTTCTATCGAACATCTGTATTTTAGAGCAATATACATCTTTGACATGGGAAATATCACAATAGCGACCTAAGGGATTACTCATATACTGCCAAGATTGATTACTGCATTTTTTTAAGTAATCATACATCTGTTCAATAAACCTAATAATATCACTTAATATTTGAGATATTTCTTTGTTTTTAAATTCTAATTCTTCTATTTGATTTTCATGAATTTTTCTTTTAAGTAACAATTCAGATTGCTGCCTCTCTAAACAGTCAATATTCGACTGTATTGTATTAATAAGCGTTCTACATCTTGATATTTTTTGTTTCTTTACTTGTTCTTTTTTCGCTAACCGTTCTTGCTCTTGTTTTTGTATCTTTTGAATTTTCCTTTGTTCCAATAGATACTCTTCTTTTTTCCGTTCCAACTCTCGCTTTGCATTTTCTTTATCCGCTAAGGAATCATAAAAAAAAGGTTTGCAATTACCAGTATATGTCAAGTCTTCGATCGTGACAATTTTAGTATTCCACTGACTACATATTTTCCATCCATCAACAAGGAATGTCTTGTAATAAACTCTTAAATGTAATTTCTTTCTTTCAATTGACAAATTGAGCATTTCATTATCTAATACAAATGCATTTAATCTATTAGGAACATATATATCCTTTTGAGTTAGCCGTTGAAGTCCATCCTCCAATGGGAAGTTTTTAAAAATCCATAAGATAGAAACATTATTTCTTTCATAAAATGCCTCGCGTTCTTCAATCACGCTAAGAAACGTTGTATTTAATTGTATTTCAAAGGCATATTCTTTATCGCCGATAACAGCATAAACATCAGGTTTCCTTTTTTCTCTGCCCCCGAATTTATCAAAGTAAAACTTACTATCAATGCTTATTATTTTAGGTGAATGAAATTGCATAATGATATATCCTAAACGATTTTTTAATTCAATATGCGGTATACTTTCTTTTACATTTTCATATTTTCGAGCCAGCAATACTCCAACAGGCAAGTGAGAGTCAGTTTTAATGGAACATTCCTTGACATCTTTATAATGCTTGAAAAAATAATAATCTTTGCCTCTATTTTTACGACTTAGTTTATTGCATCTTAGCTCTAATTTAGTTAAGCATTCAGCGCAGACCAATATAGGTTTACCCTCTCTATTAGCAGTTCGCAGTTTTCGTCTTAGCAATATAATATCATCACTCTCCATATTGTCAAGCAACACAGAAGCAGTAATATTCTCACCCGTTTCTAAATTAAGAATATCTTCAACTGTTCGTATATTTTTAAAATTATCCAATATCTTCGTCTTTTTCTACAAATATATAAAAAAAAACATTATTAGTAAAGTTATATAGGATTAACAATGAACTTGCACCTTCATATACCCTCTTAATGCTTTAAATTCTAAAAGAACAGCCGCTACACTGTGATTGGCAGTTGTAGCGGCTGTTTTTCTTATTTGAATTTATTTACTCTCTTCATTCTCTTGAATAATCTTATAAATCTGATACCAGTAATGGAAAGCCTCCGGATTGGACTTTTTCAGTTTATTCAATCTGTTCAATTCATTTAAAGGATGTTCCGGATTGAATTGCTTTATTTCTAAATCCTTTAAATTTACTTTAGGGTCAAATCTGGTTATTTCTTCTTTGGAGTATTTTATCAATATAGCCAAATATGCCGCTTTGGTGGCGTATATAACAGCTTTATCCAAGTGAAAGGAATCAGAAAATATATAAGACTTGATTGAAGTAATCCCATTATTCAAGACAGTAAAATTGGTATTCTGAATATCCTTTCTGAAACAGATAGCCAATGCAGTATAAAGCGTATCATCCAATACGTCAGAGATTGTATGTGTGTTTCCCCTGTACTTTAGTTCAATGGCGGCAAAGGCATTGAATACATCCTTAACCATGCTTATATCATCAATCTCATCAAATAAACACCCCACATCATACATTTGTTTAATAATCTCCATTCCCATCTCTTTATCCTTTTTGATATAAGGAATACCGGTTGTAGTAGGAGCAAACGCAGTCAGTTTATCTCCCAATATATTATTAAAGTCAGGAGTGGTAACCATGACAGGAGTCCCCGTTTCTTTAAGGAAACTACTGCTGACTGGAGTTTTTACAAGAGTTTTATAATGAATATCCTCTTTCAGCACGTCCAGTAAGATATGCGACTCCTTTCCGTTAAGTGCAGATATAAAGAACAGTTTATAGTGCTCCTTCTCTATGTCGCTTTGTACCTTTCTTTCCTGCTTCTCGTATCGGGTAAATCCCTTTTCTGTTATGAACTTATCCAAATAATCAGTCAGGTCGACGCTCTTGTTAGGTACAATAATGTCAATGTCTATAGACAGACGTTTGGTTGTACCTAACAACAACATAAGGGCAGTTCCACCCTTAAAAACGAAATCCAAACCGGAGCTGCTTAATCCCTCCAGTAGCATCAATGCCCTGATAACTTTCTCTATAAGGATTTTATCGGCTTTCTTTCTCTTTGAAACACCTTCAATCCAGTCTTTTTCAATACTTTCTATGTCTATCATAATATCAAATTTTTGGCAGTATAAGTAAATTACTGCCGTTTTATAGAATTAATAACTTCCTCTACCTCCGCCTTTTTCTCCTTGCGGCTTGCATACCTTAACATAGTGCTTTCATTTACGGTATAGTCATCGAAAGCATTCTTATATATATGGTATATCTCGTTCCCCTGAAAGGGTGCAAACTCTTTGTCACAATACAAATCGACCAATATTTTTTCCAGCGAAGCTACTTGACCGCTCTTTTCTTTCAGTATAGGAGCCTCGGTAACCAATGCACGCACACAAACATATCCGGCAAAATCGGATAAATCCTCTTTTATATCCTTGATACGGACAACTTTGTACCTCATATCCTTCAAAGCTCTGTAAACAGAATCAATAACTTCACGTTCCACTTCCAAAAAAATCACGTTATAATTAATCAGATGTTGGCTGAAACTATTGATTACCGACAGTTCCCAAATACAATAATTAATATAGGGAAATTCTTTCCCGACAAATTTTCCTGCCTTTATAGTCTTCGCCGACAATTCGGGGAAAAAGGTTAATGCTTTGCCCTCACGATATTTTCCCCTACCGATTCTCTGGATTACCCCTTTCTGAACCAAGTGATATATCCGCCAGTTTACGGTCGCCTCCGGTATTTCAGGTTCCTCCTCTCTATATAAATATAATATATCCGTATTAGTGATAACTTCCTGCTGGGTAAACAATTGCTTCACCTTACTTTCCTGTAACTTGCTATTCATACATATTCTTTATAATTCACGAACAAATATATATCAAAATTTCGGCAGTAACAAGACAATACTGCCGAAATTTTGAAAAACATCCCGTCCTATCATCACGACAGTACGGGATACACACACAACGTCAGGTTATCAGCTAAATCTGCTTAAATGGAAATTATAACAACCTAAACTTCTTCCGTAGGCTCATTCTTATCATCAGATAGCATACCATCCTCTGTACGTTCACCTTCCTTACATTCCTTCGTTTTGTCTTTCCCTACATTCTCCCCGTCGAAATACCGCCGTATAAACTCATGCAAGTCCTTCTCCCTATAATACGTCTTATGCAGGATCGTGTGATACTTCAACCCATTATCCCTATACCGTTGCAACGTCCGTTTACTGATGTTCAGCAGCAAGCAAACGTCCTGGTTATCGTACAGCCGTTCCCCGTTCAGGTAATTTTGCGGCTTCTTGTCCTTCTTGTTCAGTGCGCCTACAACTCTTTCCACTTGTTCGAGCAACCGCTCCATATACGCCTCGAATGTTTCTTTATCCAATGGTATCATAAGCCCGCCTGTTTTAAATTCCCGATGATATAATAACTTTGGTTCGACGGGTCTTTCCGTATGATTTCCTTCTCCCGCATGAACTTGATATAACTTTTCGCCGTGCGTTCCTTCACGTCCAGTATCGCTTGAATCTGCTCTGCCAAATCCACATAAGTGATAAAGTCCTGCCGTCCGAAAATATCCCGTGCCACTGCCACGAGTTCATCCTCTTTCCGCTTCTCCTTTTCCTCCTTCGGTTTTTCTCCCAGATACACGTGCATCCCGGCATCCTTATCCCATGCAAACTGCATGATAGGTACATCCAGCGGACTGCCGTCGCGCACCTTCAGCGCCTTCACCACCGACACCGACGGATCAGTATCTTTCTCGATAGAAAGAATTGCCGCCGCCTTTCGTTGCAACTCACTGCCCAGATGCCCACGCAACTTCAACCCCGAAGGAATAAAATGCAGGATAGTAACGATACAAGTATTGTAAATCCCCGCCAGCCGATACAGTTCCTCCACCACGGCAATACTTTCCGTTTCATCATTCGCACCCTTTATCAAGTCCGCAATCCCGTCGATCACCACCATGTGAATCCCCCGGAACTGGTAATGAAACTTATCCATGCTTTGGATAATCGCCTGCAAGCGTTCTTTCCGGCTCATTCCCGTCAGGCAATACGCTTTCAGGTACTCCGGCATCGTTTCCCGTCCGCAACGCCTTAAAAGGTTTGTAATGTTCTTGTACGTCTGTACCTCCGACTGTTCCGTATCATAAAACAGAATCGCCTTTCGCTTGCTGTTTTCACAAACCGACACCCCCAACGTATCCATCACCTTATCCTTATTCTTATCGGATTGTCCGATGGCACCGGCTATCAATGCCGTCACATAATTACTTTTTCCGGTTCCCTCACCACCGGTAATACAGAGGATATTCCCTTGCGTGCCTAACGGCACGTCATTCACCGACACAACCATTTGTGCCACGGGTGGCGGATTATTAAAATCCACCTCACAAGATTTCAGAGCAGACATAGTTTCGCTGTATATTGTATCCAGATAATCCAGAAATAGTTTAATCAAATCCTCCCGGCTGTTTCCCAAACGGAAAAAGTCCGAAATATCCTTTTCCACCTTCGTTCCCGCCAGTGGCAGCAACAATCGTTTCACCCCATAGTTCTTCAACGCCAGTTCTTGTTTTGCCGAACTGTCCAGCCCCGCTTTATCCACATCATAGAGCAGGACAATATGTTTGAACCGGAAAGAGAGCCTATGAATAATCCCCACGGGAATAGTCACCGTTTCCGAATTGAAGCAGATAGCATGAAACCCGTGAACCGTCAGGCTCATCACGTCCTTCTCACCACCCGTAATAAAGAGCAAATCCCCCTTAGCAGGCAACTGTTCCAGCCCAAAGCAGTAATTTTCCCCAAAATCCCCGGCATATAAAAAGCGCATCTCCGAGTGCGGGCGGTACACCTTCACATATTGCTTTGCAGTATATCCGAATACCGGTTCTTTATCCGTCGCCACAATGCTGAACGGTTTCCCTTCGTTATTCTCGCTGCTGAACTTCTTCAACGAAACCACCCGGAACAATTTCAGCACCTCTTGCGTGATACCACTTTCTCCCCAAAAGGCAAGTTCCGCAGCCGTAAAGCTCTTTTGCGCCAACGTATAAGGCCTTGCTTTCTTCCTTTTCGGTACATGTGTAACTTCCGCAATCACCGGAACAGATGTAGTAGAGGAAATTCTCATTTCGGACTTGTCAGATAAGCCCAAGTGCATATCCCGATCAATGATAGCCAGTATTTGCACAAAGTCTTTAGGTTCTTTACAATTCAGTCCGTTTAGCTTGCCGACCAACGCAAAACAGTCCCCCGAATAATCATCATTTCCGAAATCCTTCATTTTGTACATTCCGTTTCTCCGGTCAAAATACACATTACACGAAGCCTTGCTATCTTTGTACAGCGGATTTAAGAAATTACGTCCGAGTTTAAAAGAGAAAGGGATATAATACTTAAAAACCGCCAATCCCTTATCCGTTAGCAGAAGAATATCCTCTTTATTCATTCTCGTTATCATTCAAGAAATAATTCCTCCGAAAATTCTCTCTATCCTGTGGTTTGCATTTGATAATGCGTTCATTCAGTCCCCGTTCTATTTCCGAAAGTTTATAAAGGCACCGTCCTCTCAGCATAGAGTAACTTATCAGGTTTTCGTTTCTCAATCGTTGTAATGTGCGTGTACTTATATTCAGAGCATCCGCCACTTGATTACTATCCAGCCACACCTCATTTTCCTCTTTGGGCATAACTTGTGCCTTTGCCACAAAGTCGGCAATTCGTTGAATTTTCCCGACAAGGTCTTTATACACCTTGCTATCCATTGTTATTACTTCCATATTACAGTTATCGTTTTAATTTGCTGCAAAGTTCATCCAATAGTGCCGGAGCATTTGCCAACTTGTTACCAACTTGGCATAACTTTTTTTTCAATATCTGAATATGTAGCATAGCGGGAGGTACAGTGCAGTCAAGAATCTGGTGCAAGGTGCAAGCCTATACTTATATATAGGCTCGCACCTTGCACCGGAAAAATATTTTTATCTATTTAATACTCAAATAGTTTGGTAGATTAAAAGGAAAGTTGTAGTTTTGAACCCGGAAAGTTAAGCAGACACAACGGTGTCATAAGCAGACAAATCAACATTTTGGAAATCGTTACTAAATCGTTACGGTACGATTTTAGTAGTTTAGAAAGCATTTGTGTTTCAAACACATACAGCCATAAAGTGAAAAT
>OMGH01001560.1_pt1 | contig 13631 bp, 9 predicted proteins | sample 1645841 | NCBI WGS metagenome assembly OMGH01 (sample SAMN00849584, study PRJEB25192) | human gut metagenome
CTTAGAAAATAAGGGGAGCCAAGTTGTGTTGATTTGCCGCAGGCAAACGCGGAGAAATTTGGCGGGCGGCAGGTTGCCGCCCCTACCGGGGAAAAACAGAATTGCGGCGGGAGCAAGCCCCCGCCCTACGATTTGCTTTTTTGTCTCCCTTGTGTAAAGGCTTTATCGTAGGGGCGGATAGTATCCGCCCGCGCTTAAATGCCTTTTTAACGCAACAACTCCCCTTGCATATACAAGGGGAGCCGATAGGGTTATTTTACTTTTTGAAAAGAGGTGAGCACGCCGTCTGCGTCAAAGGTTACATTGTAGTATGGATTGTTCTTAAAGTCCGTCACTGCAAATTCGCCCAGGTTCTGGTCGCCGGGGAAGGTACAGTCGGAGGCGATCTGTAAATTACACCGGGAGAAGTTCACCGCGTAAGGGGCGTCCGTGTGCTTTAAGGTCTTGACCCCATCGCCGCCGTAGCGGGCGTTAAAAGCAGCGGCCTTTTTCTTATCCCTAAAGAGAAAGCGCACTTGGCTGTCAATGTACCAATAGGTGATGTCCTTTTTTTCTGTGTAGCTGAAGGCGTGGGTGCCCATACGCACCTGGGCGGTCTCTACGCCGTCCCATTTTTCCACATGGCGCAGAATGTCTACGCTGTCGCCGATCATAGCCTCGTTTGCGTCGGATTTGTTGTAAATCGGCTGGCTGCTTTCCTGGGTTACGCCGTTTTTGTCAGTGGTGTGGGTAAAGTGCTTGAACCCGCCTTTTTTGTCGTAGTAGTTGGCGCTGACCAAGGTGCAGGTGAGCTTGCCGTCGGCGTAGACCGCCTCGTAGGTACATTCGCTGTTAAAGGTGGCGTTGTCCGCCTCCGGCGAGATCCAAATGGTAAAGCGGTCGGCACCGTAGGGAGATTGGGTGTTCAGCCCTTGGTCAAAGGTAACACGGTAGCTGCCCTTATCGTCCTCACAGAGAATGGACACACCGGTGCGCTTACCATCCGCGTCCGTATAGGTGACGGTCAGGTCATTGGAGTGGGTGGAGCGCAGGTGGCACTCGGTCATCTGCTTGCCGCCTTTTTCGTATGCGGCGTACACCAGGTCCTCGTTTCTGTAATATTTGGTTACGGTGGCGTCCAGCTTAGTGCTTTTTACCTGTTTTTTGGTGTAGCTGTCGTTGGGCTGCATTTCTTTGTAGAAATCCACCTTACGAATATCGTCCAAAATGTAGCCTACAGTGTGCACATCGTCAAAGATCTTTTTAACATCTTTGTTGGCAACAAAATCAACTTGTGCCGTGGCCTCTGCGCAGGCAGAGAACAGCAGCATGGGCAGCAAACAAAGGCAGAGTATGGTGCCCCATCGTTTCATAACCGAATCCCTCCATTTGTTGGAAAAAGGTGCTGCGTGGCGTTTGCAGCGGTTGTCAAACTCTAATTAAAGCATAATTTCTTTGTTTCGTCAACTAAAATTGCGGATTTTCCGGCTTTGCGTTGCGCATAGGGCAAGAATTTGCTATAATATGCCCGGTATTTGAAGAACGGAGGCGTGTTTATGTCCATTAAACTGATTGCCACAGATTTAGACGGCACCTTAATGTCCGGTGACCACCTGACCGTCAGTCCCCGCACGGTGGCGGCGTTGCAGGCGGCCCACGACCGGGGCGTGTGCCTGGCGATTGCCACCGGTCGCACCTTGGATTTTATTGACCATGTAACGGCGCAGGTGCCTTTTGTAGACTATGTGATCTACTCTAACGGCGCGGCGGTGTATGACCGGAAGAACGACGCCCATATTTGCCAGCAGCTGATCCCACCAAAGGCAGTGCAGCGCATTTTGCAAACCTTGGCGCCACAGCCGCTGTATTATAATGTGTATTGGGACGGCGGTATGTATTTGGAAGAAGCTCGTCTACCTTATTACAACAGTGATAGTTTGCCCCGGGCGTTTTTGGAGCAGTATATGGCCAAGGCGCACCGGGAGGAGAACCTGCTGGATAAAGCGGACAAAGGCGCAGAGAGTATTGCCGTTTATGATCTGAACCCGGAGCAAGCGGATTGGGTGCGGTCTGTGCTGGAGGGCCAGGGGCTGGAGGTGGTTTCCTCTCTGCCTAATGAATTGGAGTGTACCGCTCCCGGCGCCAACAAGGGTGCGGCATTGGCGGGTATTGCCCGGCAACTGAAGATTGAGCCGGAGCAGGTGATGAGCTTTGGCGACGCAGGCAACGACTGTCCCATGCTCGCCTTTGCTCACTACTCCTTTGCCATGGAGAACGGCGCGCCGGAATGTAAAGCCACCGCCCGCTACCGGGCAGAGGCCAATACCGCAGACGGCGTAGCCAAGGCCATTGAGCAGTATGTGCTTGCCGAGTAAGCATTGTGGCGTAAGCAACAGAATAAAAGATAAAAATAACACCGCCGGCAGAGCAATCTGCCGGCGGTGGCTTTTGCTTATTGCAAAAGCGGACTGATATTTGCATTCTTGCAATGATTATGGAGAAAACGAAGCTCTGAAATGACAGGGAATTCAAAAACGAACCGGAACCTCTGCAAATGGCGACGAAGGGAAAGATTGTTTATGAAAAAGCGCAGCCTGTATGTTGTAGGCAAAAGGATCGCGGAGAGGCAAAAAGTGGACAAAAGGTACGAAATATGCTATAAATAATTAGCCGTTATCCTGTGACGCAGTATAATAGGATGTGTGCTTTGGATTTTGCGGTGGGAGAGCGAACCGGCTTGAAGAGATGCAATATATAAAGGAATGAACAATCTATGAAACAGGAAGAAAAAAATCGACGCAGTCGAGAATGTATTGAAGAAGCGGCGATTCGCAGCTTTGCCCGACAGGGACCGGACAATGCCAATCTGAACCAGCTGTGTCGGGAGAATGGTATTTCCAAGGGCAAGCTGTACCATTATTACGCTTCCAAGGACGATTTGCTTGTGGCTTGTGTGCAACGCATTGTGGATCGACTGGTTGCAGGTATATGTGCATTTTCGCCGGATCCGGAGCAGGGTATTGCTGCCAATTTGCATGTGTATTACAAGGAACGTATTGATTTTTGGTGTGATGACCCGGAAGCGCTGTCTCTGATTTGGTATTGCCTGCATTTGACCAACGAAGCATTGCGTAGCCGATTAACGGAACAAAGTTATCGTTTTAATGCATGTATGAAGGATAAGACGCTGGAGATCATTCATACAGCCCATGAAAGGGTGAATGTGTCTGATGAGGAGCTTTACAGCACCATGCGGGTCATGTATAACCACTTGCTGATCCAGTATATGCACCGGGTGGTGGATTTGAAAGCCGAGGGCGATACGGCCGGAATGGAGCGGGAGCGGCAAGAACTTTTGCATCGTTACGATCGGTTCATCCAAATTCTGCTTTACGGCATTTTGGCATAAATGCTTTATTTGACTTGACTGCTGGGCAAAAGTGGATATACTTATAGGTACAAAGCAGGAAATCGGGAGGTACGGCAAGTGTTTTACCAATACAGCGACGAACTGACCACCATTGAGCCGCAGGATCGAGACCCTAATTTGGTGTGTGCGGCATACATTACCTTGGCGGAGCTGGACGCCCATTATGAGAAGTTCGGCTTTAGTCCCTCTACTGTACAGCAGTGCAAGGAGGAGAACCGCTACTTCCGCTCCAATATTGAGGTGTACGACGATTACAGCTTTGGCACCTTAAAGATTACGGACGCGGCCAATGCCCGTGCCCGGGAGGACTGCTTGGCATTTTATGTTAAAAAGAATTTTTTGCTGCTAGTGGATATTAACGATGCGGACTGCTCCACCCGCAACAAATTTATCAGCGCCCTTCACCGGTTCAGTTGTGCCAATATTACGCTGGAAAAGCTGATCTATGCGTTCTTGGAAAGTTTGGTGTCCGGTGACAATAAGGCGCTGGAGGACACGGAATTTGAGATCAACCGGATGGAGGAGTATGTGCTGCAGGATAAGGCCGGTTCGGACTTCAACATGGAGTTGCTGCATAAGAAAAAGGAACTTTCCGTCTTGCGCAACTACTATGAGCAGCTAATCGACATCGGCGAGGCGCTGGAGGAGAACGAGAACGAGATCTTTGAGCGGGAGGATCTGCGGTACTTTAAGATCTTTACGGACAAGGCTGTGCGTCTGCGGGAAAATGTGGACCTGCTGCGAGACAGTATCGTTCATTTGCGAGATGCTTACCAGGCCTATCTGGACTTAAAGCTGAACGAGACCATGAAGCTGTTTACCGTGTTGACAGCCGTGTTTCTGCCGCTTACGGTGATCGTGGGCTGGTACGGAATGAATTTTCGCAATATGCCGGAGTTGACCTGGAAATATGGATATTTCAGTGTGATCGTGCTTTCTGCGCTTGTGGTTGGCGTGCTTGTAGCCGTCTTTAAGCGCAAAAAGTGGATGTAAATAAAAAGAGTGAGCATTAAGAAGCAGAAAGCGTGTATCTTATGAGAGAAAAGGCGTTGAAAAAGCGAGTGGTTACACCGGCCATGTTGCTGGTAACCATCGGGGTTGTGTATGGCGATATCGGCACATCGCCTATGTATGTGCTGAAGTCTATTATCGAAAATAACGGCGGTTTGCAAACGGTGAACCGTGCATTTATCATCGGGTCGTTATCCTTGATTATTTGGACCGTAACCCTGATTACCACCGTGAAGTATGTGGTTGTTGCCATGAAGGCGGATAATAATGGTGAGGGCGGTATTTTTGCACTTTACAGCTTGGTCAAGAACTATGGCAAGTACTTAGTCATTCCGGCCATGTTAGGCGGTGCGGCGCTGCTGGCAGACGGTGTGCTCACGCCGGCCGTTACCATTACTACGGCCATTGAGGGCTTGCACAGCATTTCTGTTTTTGACCAACTGCTGAATAATGACCAAAATCGTGTCATCCTGATTACATTGATTATTATTTCTGTTTTGTTTGCCTGCCAAAAAGCCGGTACCAGTTTGCTGGGCAAAGCATTCGGGCCGATTATGTTGGTTTGGTTTCTGTTTTTAGGCATAACCGGCGTGGCGCATATCAGCGGTAATTTGTATATTTTGCAGGCGCTGAATCCCATTTATGCGGTGCGCATCTTGTTTAGTCCTTACAACAAAGCCGGCTTTATGATTTTGGGCAGCGTATTTTTGGCAACAACCGGTGCAGAAGCGCTGTATTCCGATATGGGCCATGTAGGGAAGCAGAATATTTATACCAGCTGGCCGTTCATCAAGGTGTGCTTGTTGCTGAACTATATGGGTCAAGGGGCCTGGATCCTCTCAAACAAAGACAATGCTGCGCTGCAGGCTATGGACGGTATGAATCCGTTCTTTCAAATGCTGCCGCCGCAAATGCGCCCCTTTGCGGTTATTTTGAGTACCGTTGCTGCCATTATTGCTTCGCAGGCGTTGATTACCGGCTCGTTTTCGCTGGTTTCAGAGGCGATTCGCCTGGATTTGATGCCGCATATGCAAATTACATATCCGTCTCAAACAAAAGGGCAGTTGTATATTCCACTTGTGAATTCCGTTATGTGGGTGGGTTGCTGCGCGGTGGTCTTGCTGTTTCGGACGGCGGCGCATATGGAAGCAGCCTACGGTTTGTCCATTACCGTGACCATGTTGATGACCACATTTTTGCTGACGGTTTATTTGTTTAAGAGAAAGAAACGCCGGATTGCCGCTGTGGTTATCGGTTTGGTGTTTGCATTTATAGAGCTGTTCTTCTTTGTCTCCAGTTTAACCAAGTTCTTCAAGGGCGGCTATTTTGCCGTGCTGATTGCGGCAGCGCTGTTTATTGTTATGTTGTCTTGGTACTTGGGCACGCAGGTGGAGCGTATGCAGGGCGTGCCGTTGAAGATGCGGCAGTACTTGCCGACACTTCAGGCTTTGCGCCAGGATGCGTCTGTGCCGCAAATTTGTGAGAATTTGGTCTATATTACCAACAACAGTGATCCGGAGTATATGGATCGGGATATTCTATATTCCATCTTAGATAAGGGACCGAAGCGTGCCTCCGCTTACTGGTTTATTCACATTCAGGTGACGGATGAGCCGTTCACCTCAGACTATTCGGTGGAATCCTACGGCACCGACTATGTGTTTTTTGTCACCATTCGGTTGGGCTTTAAGGTGCCCCAGCGCGTCAATGTGTATCTGCGTCAGATTATTTCAGATTTGGTGGCCACCGGCGCTCTGCCGCAACAGGTGCGGAAATATTCTATTTACAAAAACGCAACCACCGGCAGCTTTCGGTTTTATCACATTCGTAAAACCCTGGCGCCGGAAAGCGACATATCCCATTTGCAAAAGCTGGCTGTGCGCTTAAAGTACAGGATCAGAAAAATGGCAGGCTCGCCGGACAAATGGTACGGCCTGGAAAATTCAAACTTAGTGATTGAATATGTGCCGTTGTTTATTCGCAGCAAGCATTTTAATCCCTTTGTGAAAACAAAATAAACAAAATAAGGCAAATAAAAAACGAACACCGTGCGGTGTTCGTTTTTTGTTTGTCTGTGTTTAGTCTTTCAGCAAAGAGCGGTACATACGGATATACTCGTTGGCAGATTTGCCCCAACTCATATCGCAGTTCAGCGCCCGCTGTACCAGCACCTTCCAGTCCTTGGGTTGGTTATAGACTTCCACTGCCCGGTAGATGGCGCCCAGCATATCGTAGGCGTCATAGGTCTTAAAGGTAAAGCCGTTGCCCTCGCCGTCACCGCTGTCGGTGATGGAGTCTTTCAGCCCGCCGGTCTCCCGCACGATGGGCACGGTGCCGTAGCGCAGCGCCACCATCTGGGACAAGCCGCAGGGCTCGCTTTTGCTGGGCATTAAGAACATATCCGCACCGGCGTAGATTTTGTGTGCCAGATCCGGCACAAAGCCCAGGGTCAGACCCACTTTGTCCGGGTACTTGTCGTGCAACTCACGGAAGAAGCTCTCATACTGCCACTCGCCGCTGCCCAGTATCACATACTGCACATCCCGCTCCCACAGGCTCTTTTCCAGCACTGCCTGCATTAGGTCCACGCCCTTGTGCCCTACCAGGCGGGTAACGATGCCGATAACCGGCACATCCGGCCGCACGGCCAAGCCCATTTTCTTTTGCAGCTCTTCTTTATTCTTGGCCTTGTTGGCAAAGTCTGCACTGCTGTAATTGGCCCAGATCATTTTATCCGTCTCCGGGTTGTACAGCTCGGTGTCAATACCGTTTAAGATGCCGCACAGCTTCCAGCTGCGTTGATTCAAAATGGGATCCAGCCCGTAACTGTACCAGGGATCCAGGATTTCTTTGGCGTAGGTGGGGGACACGGTGGTCACTTTATTGGCGCACTCAATGCCCGCCTTCATAAAGTTCACCAGTCCGTCGTAGAGAATGAGATTGTTGTCCTCCGGGGCGATGCCCAGCACATCCTCCAGCAGCTCGTCGCCGTATTTGCCCTGGTATTGAATGTTGTGAATGGTGAATACGGTTTTAATGTTTTCATACCCCATTCGGTTGGCATAATAGCAGCTGTAATACAGGGGCGTTAAGGCGCTTTGCCAGTCGTTGCAGTGAATAATGTCCGGCTTCCAGTCAATGGCGGGAATGATCTCCAGTACCGCACGGGCAAAGAACGCAAAGCGCTCTGCATCGTCATAATGGCCGTAAATACCGTCCCGCTTAAAGTAATACTGGTTATCCAGCAGATAGTAGATCACACCGTTGTGCTTGGCCTCAAAAATACCGCAATACTGGCGGCGCCAGGCCACCGGCACGGAGATGGAGGTGATGAACTGCATTTGGTCCTTCAGCTCCTGAGGAATGCTGTCATACAGGGGCATAACGACCCGGCAGCCGATCAGCCGCTTGCGCAGGGCGGCAGGCAGCGAGCCGGCCACATCGCCCAGCCCACCGGAGGCCATAAACGGCAGTGCCTCCGAGGCAACAAAAAGAACTTTCATAATATTTGCCTCCTTAAATTCTGGTTTTTTTGCTCAGGTACACCGGGAAGTTGGGCGCGCCGCTCAGCTCTACCGAGTGCTTAATGGATACATCTTTGTCTGCGATCACGCAGTTGACCTTAGCGTTGTCGCCGATTACCGTGTCCTGCATCAGGATGGAGTCCTTGACCACGGCGCCCTTGCCGATCTTGACGCCCTTAAAGATAATGCAGTTCTCTACCGTACCGTCAATGATGCAGCCGTCGGCCACCAAAGAGTTCTTGGTGGCGGAATCCGGGCCGTACAGGGAGGGCATATCGTCCCGCTCCTTGGTAGAAATGGGCTTGTTCGGATTAAACAGACGGCGGCGGCTCTCCTTCTCCAGCACCCGCATGGAGATGTCGTAATAGCTTTGCAGGGACTGAATGGTGCCCACAAAGCAGTCGCTGGCGTCATAAGCGTGGATTTTTAAATGATCTACATTCTTCAGCAGCACATTGCGCTGGAAAGAAATTTCGTTTTTGCTGTGGGCGGCAGTGACCAAAGACTCAAACAGCGCCTTTTGCATCAGCACGATGTTGCAGCTGTAAAAGACTTCGCCCCGGCCCTCCGGGCACAGGCTCATGCCGGTAATACGGCCGTCCTCTGCCACCTGGTCAAACACCAAAACAGAGCCGACATGCGTGGGCATTTCACCGTGCACGCCGACAATGGTCACATCGGCGCCGCTTTGCTCGTGGGCGTCAAACAGCTTTTCGTAGTCCATATTCAGCACTTGGTTGCAGTCGCTCATCAGCACATAGTCCTGGTTGGACTGGTTCAGGAACTGAATGTTGCCGAAAATGGCGTCAATTCGGTTCCCCCACATGGTAGCGGAGTTAACGGAGAACGGTGGCAGCAGATACAGTCCGTCGTTCTTACGGCTCAGGTCCCAGGGCTTGCCGGTGCCTACATGATCCATCAGGGAGCGAAAGTTGGCATTGGTGATCACGCCGATCTTGGTAATGCCGCTCTCCACCATGTTGGACAGGGGAAAGTCAATGAGCCGGTAGCGGGAGCAAAAGGGCACGGAGCCCATAGTGCGCTGCGCCGTTAGGGTATCCAGCGCCTCCTCATGAATATTGGCAAAGATAATGCCCAGTACAGATTTTCCGTTCATGCTTATACCTCCTCGCCGCTTTTGATCATTTCACCGGGTGCAATATCCCTCTTGCCGGTGACGGTAGCGCCTGCACCGATAACGGCAATGCCCCAGTCTGCCGGGTTTTGCAGCTGCTCGGGAATTTCGCCGACTTTGGCGTCCGCCTGAATGACCGCGTTCTCGGCCACGATGGAATAATACACCTTGGCACCCTTTTTAATATGCGCGCCGGGCATCACCACGCTGTAACGCACATCGGCACCGGCCTCAATGGTCACATTGGAGGAGACCACGCTGTAATCCACATTGCCCTCGATCTCGCAGCCCTCGCTGATGGAACTGTTCTCCACCACCGCGCTTTTACCGATATAGTGGGGCGGCGCCATGGGGTTGCGGCTGTAAATACGCCAGCTTTTGTCGGACAGATCCAGATCTACATTGGGATTGATAATATCCAGGTTTGCCTCCCACAGGCTGTCAATGGTACCCACATCTTTCCAGTAGCCAGAGAAAGGATAGGCAAACAGCCGCTCGCCGGCGTTCAGCATGGCGGGAATCACATTCTTGCCAAAGTCGTTGGCAGAGTTGGGGTCCGCCTCGTCCAGCTCCAAGTACTGGCGCAGCTTGCTCCAGCTGAATACATACACGCCCATAGAGGCTTTGTTGCTCTTGGGCTGGGCCGGCTTCTCGGCAAATTCGTAAATACGGTCGTCCTCGTCGGTAGCCAGAATACCAAAACGGGAGGCCTCCTCCCACGGCACCTCCAGCACAGCGATGGTACAGTCCGCATTGTGCTTTTTGTGGAAGTCGATCATCTTGGCGTAGTTCATCTTGTAGATGTGGTCGCCGGAGAGCACCACTACATATTCCGGGTCGTACTTCTCAATAAAATTGATGTTTTGGTAAATGGCGTTGGCCGTGCCCTTATACCACTCGGCGCCGCCGATGGCCTCATAAGGGGATAGAATATGTACGCCGCCGTTTTGGCGGTCCAGATCCCAGGGCTGACCGTTGCCCAAATAGTCGTTCAATTCCAGCGGCTGATATTGGGTCAGTACGCCAACGGTGTAAATACCGCTGTTGACGCAGTTGGATAGCGGAAAGTCGATGATGCGGTAGTTGCCGCCGTAGGGTACGGCAGGCTTGGCAATGTTTTTGGTGAGCACGCCCAGTCTGCTGCCCTGGCCGCCGGCCAGCAGCATTGCAACAACATTTGTTTTGTGTGCCATAGTGGTTCTCCTTACTTTATTTTTTCAAGATACAAGGCAGACAGTCCGCTGAGTTTCAGGCTGATGCTTTGCTCCATATTGTGCATAGGTATTTTTTTCGTTTTGTAGGTGCCGCACAGCCGGGGTTTGGTGCCGCCGTATTTTTTCAGCGCCGTGTCCATGACCACTTTATAAGTGCCCTTTTCCGGCACACCGATGCGGTAGTTCTCGTGATCGTTGGGGGTGAAGTTAAATACCGTGATCAGATCCTTGCCGTCTCGGTCTATGCGGCGGAAGGCGATCACCGAGTTGCTGTTGTCGTCGGAGCTGATCCACTGGAATCCCTCCCAGCTGTAATCAATCTGCCACAGCGCCGGGTGCGCGGTATAAAAGTGGTTCAGTTCCTTAGAGAAGGCTTGCAGCCGGCGGTGCTTTTCGTAATCCAGCAGCAGCCAGTCCAGTCCCTCTTTATATGCCCATTCCTTGAATTGGCCGAATTCGCTGCCCATAAACAGCAGCTTCTTGCCCGGGTGGGCCATCATATAGGCAAAGAACAGGCGCATACTGCTGAATTTATCGTCATATTCGCCGGGCATTTTGCCGATTAGGGAGCACTTGCCGTGCACCACCTCGTCGTGGCTGATGGGCAGCACAAAGTTTTCGCTAAAGGCGTAGAAAAAGCTAAAGGTAATGCAGTCGTGGTTGCCCTTGCGGAACAGTGGATCCAGGCTCATATACCGGAGCATATCGTTCATCCAGCCCATATTCCACTTAAAGTTAAAGCCCAGGCCGCCTACATCCGGGGGCATGGTGATCATGGGCCAAGCCGTGGACTCCTCGGCGATCATCATCATGGACGGGTGGCGGGTGAGCACCGCACTGTTCAGCTGGCGGAAGAAGTCCACCGCCTCGTAGTTCTCGTTGCCGCCGTCCTTATTGGGAGTCCATTCTCCCGGCTCTCTGCCGTAATCCAGGTACAGCATACTGGCCACTGCGTCCACCCGAATACCGTCAAAGTGGAACAGATCGGCCCAGTACATGGCAGAGCTGATGAGAAAAGAACGCACTTCATTTTTGCCGTAGTCAAAGACCCGGGTGCCCCATTCCTTGTGCTCGCCTTTTTTCAGGTCGCTGTACTCGTAGGTGCAGTCCCCATCAAATGCGTACAGCCCGTGCGCGTCCTTGGGAAAATGGGCGGGCACCCAGTCCAGGATCACGCCGATCCCCGCCTTGTGACAGGTGTCCATAAAGTACATTAAGTCCTCCGGTACCCCATAGCGTGAGGTGGGGGCAAAGTACCCGGTGACTTGATAGCCCCAGGAGCCGTCAAAGGGATACTCCATAATGGGCATCATCTCAATATGGGTGTAGCCCATATCCTTTACATAGGGCACCAGCGTGTCTGCCATTTCCCGGTAGGTAAGGAATGTGCCGTCCTCGTGCTGCTTCCAGGAGCCAAAGTGAATTTCATAAATATTCACCGGTTTGTCCAGCACAGAGACTTCCTTTTGCCGGGCAAACCAGTCGCTGTCCGTCCACTTGTAGCTGGGCAGGTCATAGACCTTGGAGGCGGTGCCCGGTCGGGTCTCCTGATGTACAGCGTAGGGATCCGCCTTCATCAGCAGGCGACCGTCCGCCGTTTGAATGGCGTATTTGTAGCAGTCATACTTGGAAACACCGTCCACCACCGCTTCCCAAATCTCCGGTGCAATGGGGGTCATGGGGTTGGCTGTTTCGGACCAATCGTTAAAGTCACCGGCCACAGCCACACCCACGGCGTGGGGCGCCCACACGCGAAAAGCGTAGGTGCCTTTTTTTATTTTATGAACACCGAAGAAACGGTATGCTTCATAGTTTTTGCCCTCGTGGAAGAGGTAGACCGGCAGCTGATATTCTTCTTTAAGTTGTTCCATTCTATCATCTCCCTTTTCAGTTCGGTTGTAGTCATCCTCATTTTACCACATCGGCACCGGTCAATCAAGGGATTTTCGTATAGTTTGTTACAAGAATTTGTAAAATTTGTCGCATTTTTGTGTATATTGTTACAAATCTTTCGGACTGTAAAGAATAGACAAAAATTTTTGTCCCCACAGGGCGCAACTGTGCACATTTTGTATTGAACCGAGGCGTATTTATATGGTATAATAACTCTTATCTAATGGGGGAACGGGAGCGGAAGATGAAGGACATCATTATTGCGTACCCGAACAAAGAGGTGGCACTGCGCCTGCGTGCCTTGCTGGTTGGCGAGGGGCTCCGGGTGTCGCATATTTGTGCCCTGGGTTCCAGCGCGTTGGGCGCTGCCGGTGAGAAAGACGCCGGCGTGATCATCTGTGCCTCTTTGCTGCGGGATATGGGTGCCGGTACTTTGGCAGAGCAGTTGCCTGCGGACTTTGATGTGGTAGCACTGTCGAAGAACGGCAAAACAGAATATATGGGCAACCTGATTACCCTGACCCTGCCCTTGGATCGGCAGGAGTTTTTGCAAACGGTGGCGGTGCTGGCCTCCAGCAAAAGCAGCTTTACCCGCCGTAAGGAGGCGGATGAGGATTTGATCTCTAATGCCAAGCTGGTGCTGATGAACACCCAGGATATGACGGAGTTGCAGGCCCACCGTTTTCTACAAAAGGAGAGTATGCGCACCGGGCTGAAGATTACGGACCTGGCGCAAAAGATCATCAACGATTTTCGCTAACGAAAGGACGGCTTTCTGATGGAATTTACCAAGATGCACGGCTGCGGCAACGACTATATTTACTTTGACTGCACCCGGCAGCCCATGGACCGGGATCTGGCTTCTCAGCTGGCGGTGCGGCTCTCCGACCGGCACTTTGGCATCGGCGGCGACGGCATCATTCTCATTGAGAAGGGGCAGAACGCCGATTTTGAAATGGTGATGTACAATGCGGACGGCTCCCGGGGCGCTATGTGCGGCAACGGGATTCGCTGCGTGGCAAAATATGTGTACGACCACAAGCTGACGGACAAGACCACCGTGACCATTGCGTCCATGGGTGCGGTTAAGACCATTGACATTCAGGTGCAGGACGGCGTGGCCGTGGGCGCCAGTGTGGATATGGGTGCGCCGATTTTGGATCCGGCGGCCATTCCGGTGGTGACGGACTGCAAACCGCCGGTGGATGTACCTATTACCGTACACGACAAGGTGTATAAAATGACTTGTGTCTCCATGGGCAACCCTCACGCGGTGGTGTTTATTGACCACTCGCCCCGGGAGTTCCCGCTGGAGCAGGTAGGACCGCTGTTTGAGCACCATCCCTGCTTCCCGGATCGGACCAACACGGAGTTTGCCTTTGTACAGGACCGGCAGAATATTGAAATGCGGGTGTGGGAGCGCGGTTCCGGGGAGACTCTGGCCT
>OMGH01001581.1_pt1 | contig 13495 bp, 10 predicted proteins | sample 1645841 | NCBI WGS metagenome assembly OMGH01 (sample SAMN00849584, study PRJEB25192) | human gut metagenome
AGGGTCCGGCCTGTAGGGCCGGACCTTTTTTCATTATGACAAATAAGAAGAAAAGGAAAGGGTTCCGCTGTTTTATGCAGCTGCGGAGTATGAAACAACCGGCTGGAAAGTCATTTCCTTTTCTTCGGGTTTAAAATTGCCAAAAAGGCAGAACGGAGAATAAAAACATGGCATTAAATAAGAAAACAGTTGATGATATCAACGCAAAGGGCAAGAGAGTCCTTGTAAGATGTGACTTCAATGTACCACTGAAAGCTGGCGAGATCACAGATGATACCCGTATCAAAGCTGCTCTTCCTACAATTAAGAAGTTATTAAACGATGGTGGAAAGGTAATCCTTTGCTCCCATCTTGGAAAAGTAAAGAACGGACCAAACGAAGGAGAGTCCCTTGCACCGGTTGCCAAGAGACTTGAGGAGCTTCTCGGACAGAAAGTAAACTTCGTATCTGATTACAACGTAACAGGCGAGGCAGCTACAAAGGCTGTTGAGGAAATGAAAGAGGGAGAAGTTGTATTACTTCAGAATACCCGTTTTCGTGGCGCTGAGGAGACAAAGAACGGTGAGCAGTTCTCTAAGGAACTTGCCGATCTTGCAGACATCTATGTATGTGATGCATTCGGTTCCTCCCACAGAGCACACGCTTCTGTAGCCGGTGTTACAAAGTTCATCACTGCAAAGGGTGGACAGAATGTTGTTGGTTACCTGATGGAGAAGGAGATCGCCTTCTTAGGAAATGCTGTTGAGAATCCGGTACGTCCATTCGTAGCAATCCTCGGTGGTGCTAAGGTAGCAGACAAACTCAACGTTATCAACAACCTGCTTGAGAAGTGTGATACCCTTATCATCGGTGGTGGTATGGCTTACACATTCATCAAGGCTCAGGGATATGAGATCGGACTTTCTCTCTGTGATGATGAGAAGCTTGATTACTGTAAGGAAATGATGGCTAAGGCTGAGAAGATGGGCAAGAAGATCCTTCTTCCTGTAGATGCTGTTACCATCAAGGATTTCCCGGATCCAATCGACGGACCTGTAGAGACAGAAGTATGTGATATCACAGCTATGCCGGCAGACCGTGAGGGATGCGATATCGGACCTAAGTCCGCAGAGATGTTTGCAGATGCTGTTAAGACAGCTAAGACTGTAGTATGGAACGGACCGATGGGTGTATTCGAGAACCCGACACTTGCAGCTGGTACTCTTGCAGTAGCTAAGGCTCTTGCAGAGACCGATGCAACAACAATCATCGGTGGTGGAGATTCCGCTGCTGCTGTAAACCAGATGGGTTATGCTGATAAGATGAGCCATATTTCTACCGGTGGTGGAGCTTCCCTTGAATTCTTAGAGGGTAAGGAACTGCCAGGCGTAGTAGCAGCAGACGATAAATAAAAGACAGTTAAATTATTTACAGATTAGGAGAAATAAAAATCATGGCAAGAAAGAAAATCGTAGCCGGCAACTGGAAAATGAACATGACTCCAAGCCAGGCTGTAAAGTTAGTAGAAGAGTTAAAGCCATTAGTAGTATCTGACAGCGTAGATGTTGTTTACTGTGTACCTGCAATCGATATCGTACCAGTTGTAGAGGCTGTGAAAGGAACCAACGTACAGGTTGGTGCCGAGAACATGTACTTCGAAGAGAAGGGGGCATACACAGGTGAGATCTCCGCAGAGATGCTGGTAGACGCTGGTGTTAAGTACGTTGTAATCGGACATTCCGAGAGACGTGACTACTTCAAAGAGGATGATGTTCTCTTAAATAAGAAGGTTAAGAAGGCAATCGAGGCAGGACTTACTCCAATCCTTTGCTGTGGAGAGACTTTAGAGCAGAGAGAGATGGGTGTAACACTTGACTGGATCAGACTTCAGATCAAATCTGATCTTGCAGGCGTTGCAGCAGCAGACGTTGCAAACATGGTAATCGCTTATGAGCCAATCTGGGCAATCGGAACAGGCAAGACTGCTACATCCGATCAGGCACAGGAAGTCTGTGGCGCAATCCGTGCATGTGTAGCTGAAATCTATGATCAGGCTACTGCTGATTCTGTTCGTATCCAGTACGGCGGATCTGTAAATGCAGGAAATGCAGCAGAGCTGTTCGCAAAGCCGGACATCGATGGTGGTCTGGTTGGCGGAGCATCCCTGAAAGCTGATTTCGGTAAGATTGTAAACTACTAGAATCTGATTTTGTATGGTTATAGGGCTATTCATCTGAATTTCAGGTGAATAGCCTTTGAAATTTTACACATGAACAAAAAATGTCTGGAATGTGTCGTTCTCTTGTTGTTTATTTTTGCTTTGACACATGGCATCATCCAAAATACACAGCCGCTGAAAGAGACTAAGGAAGTACAAACTGAATATGAGGAAAAAGCCTCCCAGGTCACGGAACAATCACAGGAAACCGAGCCGGAAGTACAGGATCTGGAAAACCAGATTTTAAGGACTGCCTCCGGAAAGTTTTTTCAGAAATATCCGGTGGATGAAGCCTTTATGGGATGGATTGAAACGAAGTATGGGAGCGGTGTGCTGCAGAGTCTGTATACACAGCTGGAAAACGGAAATCAGGACCCGGATCTGTGGTATCGGTTTACCGGAAACAGCATGCATGTTCTGTGGCTTATGTATTGCAGGCAGCAACAGTATATGTCATATTCGTATGAGGATGTGATCTGGAAAGAAGCATCCGATCCGGCATGCATCCGTCTGGATTTTGTCGGGGATATCTGTCTGGATGAGAATTGGTGTACGGGGAAGACGGCAAAGAATCATATGGCGGATTATTTTTCCGATGAAGCAAAAAAGGAACTGATTTCGGCAGATTTTACGATGGCAAACAATGAGTTTGCTTATACAACACGGGGACAGCGGCAGGTTGGCAAAGCATACTGTTTTCGGGCAGATCCCAAAGATGCCGGATTCCTGCGCACACTGGGAATAGATATGGTCTCTGTGGCAAATAATCATGTGTTTGATTATGGTGAGCAGGGATTTTTAGATACGCTGGATGCATTGCATGCAGCGGGAATTCCGTACAGTGGTGGTGGCAGAAATCTGACAGAGGCAAGCGCTGTGCGTTATGTGGTCACAGGTGGACGAAAGATTGCGATTGTATCTGCAACGGAAATCGAAAGGTTTTATCATTTTACACAGAAAGCCCAGAAGGAGAAACCGGGAGTATTAAAGACCCAGCAGGAAGAGGTATGGAAGAAAGAACTGAAGCGTGCGAAGAAGAACAGTGATTATGTGATCGCGTATGTTCACTGGGGAACAGAAGGAAAGATCCATTATGGGCAGGATCAGACAGAGATTGCAGACCTTTGTGTAAAAGCTGGTGCAGACGCCGTGATTGGTGGACATCCGCACCGTCTGCAGGGCGTTGAGTTTATAAAAAATGTGCCGGTGGCATACAGCGTGGGAAATTTCTGGTTTTCTACCGGAAAACTTTACACAACGATTGCACAGATTCAGATTGATGATTCCGGCAGTCTGAAATTGCGGATGATTCCGTGCATACAGGATTCGCTTACGACTTCGATTCTGACAGAAAAAAAACAGATCAAAGCATTTTATCATTATCTGGCAGACATCTCCAATCATGTGGGAATTGATGAAGACGGATTCTTTTATCCGTATAAAAATGTCGAAAAACCAGGAGTTTCTCCTTATGCCTATACGTCCGGAAGGCGTTATGGACAGTATTTTGATGATGTGGATCTGGATTTAAAATCGATAGATATCGTGGGAAATTTGCAGTGAACACTTGCAATCCCGTCCAAATTATGTAATATAATAAGTGTTTGTGTAACAATAATGAAGTACAATAGTATAGGATTGTTACAATGGAAAGAGAGGATGAATTATGAGCAAAAAACCTGTTGTTTTAATGGTTCTTGACGGTTATGGTCTGAATGACCGTACAGAGGGAAATGCTATTGCGCTGGCAAATACCCCGGTGATGGATAAATTAATGAAGGAATGTCCTTTTGTAAAAGGACAGGCTTCCGGCCTGGCAGTAGGACTTCCGGACGGACAGATGGGTAACTCTGAGGTTGGACATATGAATATCGGTGCCGGCCGCATTATTTACCAGGATCTGACCAGAATTACCAAGGCAATCGAAGACGGTGACTTTTTTAAGAATAAGGCACTGCTTGCAGCCATGGATAATTGTAAGAAAAATGATTCGGACCTGCATCTGTGGGGACTTCTTTCCGATGGTGGTGTGCACAGTCATATTACACATCTTTACGGACTGCTTGAGATGGCAAAGAAGCAGGGACTGAGCAAGGTATATGTTCATGCATTCTTAGACGGACGTGATACACCTCCTGCATCCGGAAAAGAATTTATCGAAGAGCTGGAAAAGAAGATGAAAGAGATCGGTGTTGGAAAGATTGCTTCTTTATCCGGACGTTACTATGCAATGGATCGTGATAATAACTGGGATCGTGTACAGAAAGCCTATGATTCCCTGACAAAGGGGGAGGGCGTACAGGCAGAAGATGCGGTTAAGGCAATGGAAGATTCCTATGCAAAGGATGTAACAGACGAGTTCGTACTTCCTACCGTAATTACAGAGAATGGAAAACCGGTCTCTGTTGTAAAAGAGAATGATTCCGTGATCTTCTTTAACTTCCGTCCGGACCGTGCCCGTGAAATGACACGTGCATTCTGTGATGACAAGTTTACCGGATTTGACCGTCCGTTCATTAAGACAACATTTGTCTGCTTTAAGGACTATGATGAGACGATCCCGAACAAGCTGATCGCATTTGAAAAAGAGCATATTGTAAATACATTCGGTGAGTACCTGGCAAAGTGCGGAAAGACACAGCTTCGTCTGGCCGAGACAGAGAAGTATGCACATGTTACATTCTTCTTTAATGGCGGAGTGGAAGAGCCAAACGTTGATGAGGCACGTCTGCTGGTAAATTCCCCGAAGGATGTTGCAACATATGATCTGAAGCCGGAAATGAGTGCTCCGGAGGTTGGTATGGATCTTGTTGAGGCTATTAAGTCAGACAAGTATGATGTGATCGTTATCAACTTTGCAAACCCGGATATGGTCGGACATACAGGTGTGATTCCGGCAGCCATCAAGGCAGTCGAGCGTGTGGACGGACTGGTAGGAGATGCAGTCCAGGCGGTGAAGGATATGGATGGTGTTCTGTTTATCTGTGCAGATCATGGAAATGCAGAGAAAATGATTGACTACGAAACAGGTGAGCCACATACTGCCCATACAACCAATCCGGTACCGTTTATTCTCGTAAATGCGGATCCGAAGTATACACTGCGTGAGGGCGGATGCCTGGCAGATATTGCCCCGACCCTGCTTCAGATTATGGGATTAGAGCAGCCGAAAGAGATGACCGGAAAGAGTTTGTTAATCGAAAAATAAAAGAATAAGGAGAGCGAAAATGAAGGAATTTAAACCATTCAAAGAAGGAAAAGTAAGAGAAGTCTATGATAACGGAGACAGCCTGATCATTGTAGCTACTGACCGTATTTCCGCATTTGACAACATTTTAAAGAACAGGATTACGGACAAGGGCGCAATTCTGACCCAGATGTCAAAGTTCTGGTTTGATTTTACAAAGGATGTTGTTCCGAATCATATGATTTCTGTAGATGTCAGGGATATGCCGGAATTTTTCCAACAGGAGCGTTTTGACGGAAACAGCATGATGTGCAAGAAGCTTGAGATGCTCCCAATCGAGTGTATCGTTCGTGGCTATATCACAGGAAGCGGCTGGGCAAGCTACAAAGAAAACGGCACGGTGTGTGGCATTAAGCTTCCAGAAGGACTGGTAGAGTCTGATAAGCTTCCGGAGCCGATTTATACACCGAGTACCAAGGCAGATCTGGGCGATCATGATGAGAATATTTCCTTCGAGCAGTCTGTAGATGTGTTGGAGAAAATTTATCCTGGAAAAGGACTTGATTACGCAACACAGATCAAGGATTGCACCATCGCTCTCTACAAGAAATGTGCAGAGTATGCACTTTCCAAAGGAATTATCATTGCAGATACCAAGTTTGAGTTCGGTCTGGACGAGAACGGTAAAGTCGTTCTCGGTGATGAGATGCTTACACCGGACAGCTCCAGATTCTGGCCACTGGAAGGGTACAAGCCGGGACAGGGACAGCCTTCTTTCGACAAGCAGTATGTCAGAGACTGGCTCAAGGCAAATCCGGACAATGATTTCCTTCTTCCGGAAGAAGTTGTTACAAAGACCGTTGATAAGTACAAAGAAGCATATGAGCTTCTGACAGGTAAGCCTTTTACAAGATAGATATAGGAGATCACAATGATTCAGAATAACAGTTATGATGCGGATACACTTCATGAGGAGTGTGGCGTCTTCGGAATGTATGATTTTGACGGTGCAGATGTAGCATCGACAATATATTATGGACTGTTTGCCCTGCAGCACCGTGGCCAGGAGAGCTGCGGTATTGCAGTCAGCGATACCAGCGGTCCTAAGGGCAAGGTTCTTTCCTACAAGGGAATGGGACTTGTAAATGAAGTGTTCGCACCGGAAAATCTTGAGCAGATGAAGGGGGACATCGGAGTCGGACATGTACGTTACTCAACGGCCGGTTCTTCTACCCGTGAAAATGCCCAGCCACTCGTGTTAAATTATGTCAAAGGTACATTGGCACTTGCCCACAATGGCAATCTGATCAATGCACCGCAGCTTCGTAAGGAGCTGGAATATACGGGAGCAATTTTCCAGACCACCATTGATTCTGAGGTGATTGCCTACTATATTGCGAGGGAACGGTTGAATTCCCAGTCAGCAGAAGAAGCTGTGCGCCGTGCGTGCCAGCGTCTTAAGGGAGCTTACGCACTGGTTGTGACAAGTCCGCGTAAATTGATCGGGGCGCGTGACCCATACGGCTTTAAGCCGCTTTGTATCGGAAAGCGTGACAATTCTTATATTATCACATCGGAAACCTGTGCACTTGACACCATTGGTGCAACATTTGTGCGTGATGTGCTGCCGGGAGAAGTTGTGACCATTTCTCCGGAAAAAGGTATTGAGTCCGATATGACCATGGCACTTCCGAAAGAAAAGGAAGCACGCTGTATTTTTGAGTACATCTATTTTGCAAGACCGGACAGTCATATTGACGGGGTGAGTGTATATGCAAGCCGGATCAAGGCCGGAAAGTTTCTGGCACAGGATTCCCCGGTAGAGGCAGATCTGGTGACAGGTGTGCCGGAGTCCGGAAATGCTGCAGCACTTGGCTATTCTCTGGCATCCGGGATTCCGTATGGTACAGCCTTTGTCAAGAACAGCTATGTGGGACGTACGTTTATCAAGCCAAAGCAGAGCAGCAGGGAATCCAGCGTACAGGTGAAGCTGAATGTGCTGCGTGAGGCAGTGGCAGGGAAACGTGTCATTATGATCGATGATTCGATTGTAAGAGGTACGACATCGGATCGTATTGTGCGCATGTTAAGGGATGCAGGAGCAACCGAGGTGCATGTACGCATCAGTTCTCCGCCATTTTTATGGCCTTGTTATTTCGGAACCGATATTCCGGCGCGTGAGCAGTTGATTGCCTACAACCGTACGATTGAAGAGATCTGCCAGATTATCGGAGCAGATTCCCTTGGTTATCTCGGAATCGACCGTCTGAAAGAAATGGCGGAAGGACTTCCGATCTGTACCGGCTGTTTTACGGGCAAATACCCGATGGAACCGCCGAAACAGGACATTCGCGGAGAGTATTATGACAAAGAGATTGATCTTGAGCGCAAGATGAGCCGATAAGTTGTTACCAATGTATTCAAATAAAAGGAGAAGAACATGAGCACAGACAGATATACAAGCCCTCTTTCCGAGCGTTATGCCAGCAAGGAAATGCAGTACATTTTTTCCCAGGATATGAAGTTTTCCACATGGAGAAAACTCTGGATCGCACTGGCTGAGACAGAGATGGAACTCGGACTTTCCGAGAATGGAAAGCCGGTCATCACACAGGATATGATTGATGAGATGAAAGAACATGTCAATGATATTAATTATGATGTAGCAGTTGCACGTGAAAAACTGGTGCGTCATGATGTCATGAGTCATGTGTATGCTTATGGACAGCAGTGCCCGAAGGCAGCCGGTATCATTCATCTGGGGGCTACTTCCTGCTATGTCGGAGATAATACAGACATCATCATTATGAATGAGGCATTAAAGCTCGTACATAAAAAACTGGTCAGCGTGATTGCGGAGCTGTCCAATTTTGCAGAAAAATATAAGGATCAGCCGACCCTTGCATTTACGCATTTCCAGCCGGCACAGCCGACAACAGTCGGAAAGCGTGCAACACTCTGGACACAGGAGTTTCTGATGGATCTGGAGGATCTGGAGTATGTACAGAGTACGTTAAAACTGCTCGGATCGAAAGGAACGACCGGTACACAGGCAAGTTTCTTAGAGCTTTTTGACGGGGATCAGGAGACGATCGATAAGATTGATCCGATGATCGCAGAGAAAATGGGATTTAAGTCCTGCTATCCGGTTTCCGGACAGACCTATTCCCGTAAAGTGGATACCCGTGTTTTAAATGTTTTAGCAGGGATTGCTGCCAGTGCGCATAAGATGTCTAACGATATCCGTCTTCTGCAGCATTTAAAAGAAGTAGAGGAGCCATTTGAAAAGAACCAGATCGGATCTTCTGCGATGGCATACAAGCGCAACCCGATGCGGAGTGAGCGTATCGCTTCCCTGTCCCGCTATGTGATGGTAGATGCATTAAATCCGGCCATTACTTCTGCAACACAGTGGTTTGAACGTACACTTGATGATTCTGCCAACAAGCGTCTGTCGGTTCCGGAAGGATTCCTTGCAATCGATGGTATCCTGGATCTGTGCTTAAATGTTGTAGATGGCCTGGTGGTATATCCGAAGGTAATTTACAAGCACTTTATGGCAGAGATTCCATTCATGGCAACCGAAAATATTATGATGGATGCCGTAAAAGAGGGTGGAAACCGTCAGGAACTGCACGAGAAAATCCGTCAGCTGTCCATGCAGGCAGGAAAGACCGTCAAGGAAGAGGGTAAGGATAACAATCTGGTAGATCTGATTGCAGCAGATCCGGCTTTTGGTCTGACAAAAGAACAGATCGAGGCAAACTTAAAACCAGAGCTGTATGTGGGTCGTGCACCGCGTCAGGTGGAAGTATTCCTGCGTGATGTGGTTCGTCCAGTGCTGGATGCACACAAAGAGGAACTCGGCGTTACTGCAGAAATTAACGTATAAATGAACCTATAAACAGACCGGTCGGTTATGCTAAGAAAGACCTCCCATAACATGGGAGGTCTTTCTTTTTCTTTGGATTTGAATAAATTTCTTTCTTTTTCACACAATAATGAAAAAAGGAGGACAACAGGAATGGGTCTGATGATCAAAATTATTGAAATTCATGGAAGGGAAATTCTGGATTCAAGAGGAAATCCTACGGTTGAGGTGGAAGTGACCGCGCAGACAGAGACAACGGGAAAGAAGACTACGGGCAGGGAATCTGTGCCATCCGGAGCCAGTACCGGAAGATTTGAGGCGATTGAGCTGCGGGATGGACAGGAACGTTATTTTGGGCTTGGCGTACAGCGCGTTGTGGATCACATCAACACAAAGATCCGCAGGGAGCTGTTGGGAATGAATGTGCTGGAACAGGTACAGATTGACCGCAAACTTGTGGAACTGGATGGGACAGACAACAAAGGAAATCTGGGGGCAAATGCTTTACTTGGTGTTTCTTTAGCCTGTGCGCGCTGCGCAGCGGCAGCACTGGATATGCCGTTGTACCGTTATCTGGGAGGACCGAATGCAAAAAAATGGCCGATGCCGATGATGAATGTCATAAATGGCGGAGCGCACGCAAAGAATTACCTGGATTTTCAGGAATTTATGATTGTACCGGTCGGAGCCGAGTCGTTTCCGGATGCACTCCGGATGGGGGCGGAAATTTATCATTTTCTGAAAAAAATTTTGCAGAAAGAAGGCAAACTGACGGCAGTGGGGGATGAAGGCGGATTTGCACCGGATTTTTCCAATGCGGGAGAAGTGTTTGCATGTCTGCAGCGTGCCGTGGAGGAAGCCGGATATAAGGTGGGCAGCGATGTTGCATTTGCCATGGATGCGGCAGCATCCGAGCTGTACAGTGAGGAAGACGGAATGTATCATTTTCCGGGAGAAGCGCAGACACATGCAGAGGTGGATGTCAATCTGCGGCGTCCGGACACGCAGGGCGGTGCTTATACATCTGACGCACATGTGAAAACGCAGGAAACCACCGAAAAAAAAGAAATCCTGCGCAGTGCACAGGAAATGATTTCGCTGTATGAAGAACTTACCACGGAATATCCGCTGATTTCTATTGAGGACGGTCTGGATGAAGACGACTGGGAAGGCTGGCAGGAATTTACAAAGCGCATGAAGGAACAGGTGATGCTGGTGGGAGATGATCTGTTTGTCACGAATGTGAAACGAATCCGGTGCGGAATGGATCTTAAGGTGGCAAATGCTGTGCTGATTAAGGTCAATCAGATCGGAACGCTTACGGAAGCCATGGATGCGATTGAACTGGCACAGAAGAACGGCTATAAGGCAATTATTTCACATCGTTCCGGAGAAACGGAAGATTCTTTTATTGCAGATCTCGCGGTGGCGGTAAATGCCGGCTGGATCAAGACAGGCGCTCCGTGCAGAGGAGAGCGCACTGCCAAGTATAACCAGCTTCTGCGGATCAGTGAAACATTATAAGAGATTCAGACGTTTGGACATGATCTCCGGATTGACCGCTTCCGAGATGGCGGTGTGTTTGTCGATTCGTCCGTCTTTATAAAGCTGTAAGATGCTGCTGTCCATGGCGATCATATTTTCTGCGGCAGAAGTGTAGATAATACCGTTGATCTGGCGCAATGCAGCACGAAGTGCCGTCAGATAGCTTGCGGTATCGGTATTGATCTCCCGCTGGGAAACAATGCTTTCCATTTCGCCGGTCCGGGAACCGATTACAATCCAGCTGGCGTACATCTGGGAAAAGATGCCGGACAGCAGCAGTGCTTTGTCGAATGATTCCCCGTGGCGGATATTCTCGTGACATTTGTCGATAAGTGCCTGCATATGCGGATTATTGACAAGTTCGCGTGCCAGGGTAAGACCGATATTACTGTCGAGTCCGCTGGAGAGAACCAGATACAGGCAGTTTGGAACGCGTCCTGAGGCAACCGTCATGGCAAGTTTCTGTCCGAGGAACAATACGCGCCCGAGATCGGTGTGATATAAAATCATACAGATGATAAGCAATACCAGAAAGGCAATGATAAATCCAAGCATATAATGATTGAGAATGGTACTGATGTGCAGAAGCGTCCGTGTGGTATGTGTAATGATATAATTATATACACTGCTGATGATGTCCAGATCGCTGGAAGCACCGTCTGCAAGTTCTTCGGCCTTGGCCACAGGGAGGAAATCGGCGGTGAAGTTCACGTACTGGTTCGGATACAGATAAGGCTTCAGCGGATCTGTAAGTGTGACAGAAAATGTCTCGGAGAGCAGCGTTGTGTAACGGTCATCGGAAACATTTTCGTAGACACCGACCTGATAGGTTCCATCTCCGGAAGTAAGGGGAAAGGTACTATAATCTTTGTAAAGACTGTATGTATATGTGATGCTCTGTTGTAAAAGTTTTGGTGCCGTCTGCCTGCGGGGTAAGTACCTGTGGGGGGATCCGTATGGGAGGCAGCTTCTGTGGCCGGGGTCTGGTTGTGCGTGGCAGAGGGCTGATCCTTGTTTTGGGAACATCCGCCAGTGAACAGACAGACACACAGTAACATAATCGGAATAAATCTGTACATTTGACAGGATTTCATGGTATACTCCTAATGATACAGTAAGTTCTATATTATCTGTGTTATATTTACCTGCTTTAACGCCAGGTTTTATCATACGCCTCTGGCGAAGATATCTTCAGTAACAGAAAAGGAAACAATGAGCAGGAAAGGAACCAGGGATGCAGAAGAGTATTATTATACTCAGAAAATTACAGCGCGTATATTAAACGGTACCCATAAAGGGGAAGAGATTTCTATTTCTAATGAATATACATCGTCTCAGGTTCAGAATCAGAAATATCACAAAGGAGACACGGTCCTTTTAAGCGGTTCAAGGGAAAATCCAGGGAAATCCATACGTTCCATAAAGCGTGATGGTTATCTGGCATTGCTGGCAGGTGGTCTGTTTTTTCTTCTGATCTGTATTACAGGAAAACAGGGATTCTATACGATCATATCGCTGATATTGAACACAATTATATTCGCGTTTGGATTTCAGGCTTTTATGAAAGGGGAAAATATCTTAAATATCTGCAATGTAATTGCTTTTCTATTTTCGATAACAACTCTGATCTGTCTGAATGGAATCCACAGAAAAACATGGGCTTCTGTTATTTCAACCATATGCGTACTGTTTCTGATCATGGCATTATTTGAATTTTCTATTCAGTTTTTTGGAGATCTGGATTATTCTAATCTGGAATATCTGGGGAGTATGAGTAATTCCGCTGATATATTCTGGACAGATATTATGCTGACAGGACTTGGAGCTATCATGGATGTAGCTGTAACTATTAGTGCTGCAACAGGGGAAATTGTCCGGAAAAATCCAGATGTTTCTCTGAGAAAATTAATACATTCAGGACGGGAAATCGGATATGACATTATGGGAACCATGATAAATGTGCTGCTTTTTGTCCTGGCAAGCGGCATGATTCCTATGTTTATCCTGAAAATGAACAATGAGATCAGATTTATAACGATCATACGATATCATATTCCATATGATATCTGTCGTTTTCTTATTGAAAGTATAGGAATTGTACTGGCAATCCCTGTATCTGTTTTTATTTCTTCTATTATCATGAAACTACCATCTCTGAAAAGGAGCGACAAAAAATGATAATTTTTCTTGCACTGGTGTTGATTATTTTAATGATTCTGATTGGTGGGGAGCGCGGAGCAGTTTCTCTTATGACACTGGCCGGTAATATTGTAATTCTGTTTATTTCGATTCTTCTGATGTCCATTGGTTTCCCGGCTCTGCTTCTGATATTGGCTGCAGGGGCAGGAGTCTGCTATAATTCCCTGTTCTACCAGAATGGAAACAATCCAAAGACACGGGCGGCTTTTCTGGCTACCTTGCTTGTAATGCTGCTTTTATTTATTCCGATTTATCTTATTATATGGAGATCAGGAAGCTACGGACTGAATGAGCTTCAGCTTTCAGAAGATGATTTTATGTATTATTACAGTACGGATATCCATATTAATATGCTTCATGTGGCAGTTTTTGTAACTGTTTTCAGTACTCTTGGAGCGGTTATTGATACTGCTTTATCTGTAACTTCTTCTGTATATGAAGTCTGGACACATAAAAACAGCCTGACAGCGAAAGAACTTATTTCTTCCGGCTATCA
>OMGH01001597.1_pt1 | contig 13387 bp, 12 predicted proteins | sample 1645841 | NCBI WGS metagenome assembly OMGH01 (sample SAMN00849584, study PRJEB25192) | human gut metagenome
CCAGCATCTTGGGGCTGGTCAGGTCGTTGATTGCGACGACCTCGTAACCCTCAGCATCAAACATCTGACGGAAAGCCAGACGGCCAATACGACCAAAACCATTGATAGCAACTCTAACAGCCATGTTAATAATACCTCCTAAATGTTCTTACCCTTTTTCATCGGATAATCTCACGGTATCTTTATTGTAGTCCAAAACGCGAAAAGTTTCAAGTGTCTGCTAAAAAATTAACAACTCGTTTGTTCACTTTTTGGCTTTTGTATGATTTTTGTCCCTTATCTGGGCCGGTTTTCAGCAATTCAGCCAACAGAGTGCTGGCCTTTACTTCTTTCTGGCCGCAGGCCCTGCGGTGCGCACGGTGCAGAACACGCCCAGCGTCCCAAGGCAGGCCATGCCCAGACCAAAAAAGATGGAGGGCAGTGCCGTTAGGACGAACTGTGAGGGCATCGCCAGCGTCAGGGTCTGGGGCAGCTCCCAGCAGAAGCCGAGGACAAAGGCTGCCAGACCGGAGGCGCACAGGGCTTTCCCATCCGACGTTTCGGGCAGCCAGAGCGCCCGCACCAAACTGGACAGAAAGACGAGCATCCCCAGCAGCACCCAGACCTGCGCCGTGGGTGAAACGCGGTGCCAGCTGGAGCTGTTCTCCATGAAGCGGCTCAGAACGCACCAGTAGAACACCAGTGTGCCCCAGATGCCGGAGGCCATGCTCTTTGTGGGCGGCTGCCAGTCCTTCCGCAGCCAGCTCTTCGCCAGCCGGGCCAGCCACTGGCCACACAGAATTTCCAGTATCGCGCGAACAAACGAGCCTGCGCCAGTCATTCCAACGGCGAAGCGCAAAAATCCTGCGGCAGTAAAGAATGCCCCTGCCATCGCCGTGACGATGCCGGACGGTTTGCAATGGCCCTGCAGATTTTTCGGCTCACAGGCCAGTTTCCGGCCCGCAAACAGGCTCACCAGCACCGCGATGCCCAGCGCAGCATACCGCAGCCAGACCGAACCGGCGATGCACAGGCCGCTTTCCAGGTCGGTCCAGAAGCCCAGATCCAGGCCCCGGCCAAGGGCCAGTGCCGTTCCTACAACAAAAACAAGTGTGAGTAATGGATTCATCAGCGTTCCTCGATCGGTTTATATTTCTGGCGCACGCCCAGATACTTGTAGGCGGGCCGGATGATACGGTTGGCGAAGATGACCTCCTCCACGCGGTGGGCGCACCAGCCCGGCACACGGGCAATGGCAAACAGCGGGGTGTAGATGTCCTCGGAGATGCCCAGCATGTTGTAGATCAGCCCGCTGAACAGGTCCACGTTGGCGCAGACGGGCTTCGTGCTGCCCTTTTCCTCAGCGAAGATGCCGGGGGCCAGCCGCTCGATGCTGCACAGCATGTTGTACTCTTCCTCAAAGCCTTTCTCGTAGGCCAGGTGTCTGGCGCGGTTCTTCAGGATGACCTCGCGGGGGTCGCTCATGGTATAGACCGCGTGGCCCATGCCGTAGATGAGGCCGGAGCCGTCGCCCGCCTGCTTACGGAGGATGCGGCGGAGATACTCGCGGACCTCGTCGTCATCGTCGGGGTGCTCGACATGCTTCAGGATATCCTGCAGCTGACGGTTGACCATCAGGTTCGCACCGCCGTGCTTGGGGCCTTTCAGTGCGCCGATGGCCGCTGCGATGGCCGAATAGGTGTCGGTGCCCGAAGAGGACAGCACACGGGTGGTGAAGGTGGAGCAGTTGCCGCCGCCGTGGTCCGCGTGGACCAGCAGGCACATATCCAGCAGCTTGGCCTCCTCGTGGGTGAACTTCTGGTCCGGGCGGTAGGTGCTGAGGATGTGCTCCGCCGTGCTCTGGCCGGGCTTGGGCAGATGGAAGAACATGCTCTGCTTATCGTAATAGCGGCGCTTCATCTGGTAGGCGTTGACCATCATGGTGGGCATGCTTGCAATGAGGTTGATGCTCTGGTTCAGGATGTTCTCCAGGCTCAGGTCCTCGGCGTGCTCATCGTAGGAATACAGGCCCAGCACACAACGCTGCAGCTTGTTCATCACGTTGGGCGAAGGCGCGTTCATGGTGTCCATGAAGCCATCGGGCAGTGCACGGTGCTCGGCCAGCAGCGCACAGAAATCGTCCAGCTGGGTCTGGGTGGGCAGGCTGCCGAACAGCAGCAGCCAGATGACCTCCTCAAAGACGAAGCGGTCGTTGCGGTAGGCTTCTTCCACGATCTCCTCGATGTTGACACCGCGGTAGATCAGCTTGCCGGGGATGGGGATGACATGCCCCTCCTGGTCCTTTTTGTAGCCGACGACGTCGCAGACGTTGGTCAGGCCTGCCAGCACACCGGTGCCATCCGGATTGCGCAGGCCGCGCTTGACCCCCAGCCGCTCACTGGTCTCCGGGTCGATGTAGTTGTTGGCAATGTACTCTTCGCAGAGTGTCTGCATCGTCTGCGGGTCCAGCGTTGCCACTTCTGCATGTTGATAGTTCATGCGCAGATTCCCCTTTCTGTTTCGAATTTCTTATACCTTTCCCTGCCATCCGCGCTGATGGCACATGTCTATCATAGCGCTTTTGTGAAATAAATTCAAGAAGAAGATGAAATCTGCGCTTTTTCTCCGCATGTTCCTGCTACACTGACCCAAACGAAACTGCCTGTCCGGGAGGGGCTGCTATGAAACGTTCCTTTTTTCTGCTCTGTACCGTGCTGTTCGTGCTGGGCAGTCTGCTGCCGCTGGCCGGATACCGGCTGGCCAAAACCGTGCTGGGGCCTTCGGCACCAGCGTCGTCTGCCGCGGCCCCGGACCCGGAAACGCCCGATGCCGCCTCTCTGCCGCCCTCCGACCGGGACAGCGAGACCTTCCTCATCGCCGACCAGAGCGATGGCGCGGTTGTGTCGGTGCCCCGCCGGGACTACCTCATCGGGGCCGTGGCGGCGGAAATGCCCATCACCTGGCCGGACGAGGCGCTGAAAGCCCAGGCCATCGCGGCCCACAGCTACGCCCTCTACTGCCGGGACCACGCACAGGACCCCGCCGCAGGCTGGCTCACCGCCGACCCGGCCCGGCGGCAGGGCTATCTGACCGATGCCGTTCTCCGCAGCTATTGGGGCACGGCCTATGAGGCCAACTACGCCCGGCTCTCGGCTCTGGTGGATTCGGTTCTGACGCAGGTGCTCTACTATGAGGATGCCCCCGCCGGGACCAGCTATTTCGCCATCTCCGACGGGCAGACCGAAGCCAGCGAGAACGTCTGGGGCACCGCCGTCCCCTATCTCATCCCGGTGGACAGCAGCACCGACCAGAACGCCGACAACTACATCTACACCGTCTCGTTCTCTGCCGCGCAGCTGCAGCAGCTCCTGACCGGGCTGGGCCTCGCGCCCGACCTCTCCGCACCGGAGGGCTGGTTCGGGGAGGCTGCCCTCACCCCCTCCGGCTACGTGGCCTCCCTGCCCGTCTGCGGCCAGACCGTGACCGGCCCGGCGCTGCGAAAGGCGCTGGGCCTGCGGAGCGCCTGCTTCACGGTGCAGTATCAGAACGGCAGCTTTTTCTTCACCACCAGAGGCTACGGCCACGGGGTCGGAATGAGCCAGTGGGGAGCCAGAGCGCTGGCCGAGCAGGGGCAGACGGCTTCGCAGATCCTCGCCCACTACTTCCCCGGCACCCAGCTGCGGCAGTGAGCCGCGCCGCGCCGACAAAAAACCACCGTGTGCATCTGATCTGCACCCGGCGGTTTTTTCGGTATCTTTTACTGGAACAGACTGTCCAGCCAGCTCAACGCGCTGCTCTGGGTCGTCGTCTCCGTTGTGGGGGTCTGTTCCACCACGGTGGTCTCGGTGGCCGTCTCCGCAGCCGTCTCTTCGGCCACGACTGCGGCCTCCAGCTCTTCCAGACCGATGCCGTCGTCGTTGGCATCGGAAGTGATGTACCAGTAGCAGGACGCCCCAGCGATCGAGATGCTGGCGCTGGACAGCGGCACACGGCCCTTAGAAACGCCGTTCGCCGGGTCTGAGCAGTAGAAGACGCCGTTCGTGTAGTCGGTCAGCAGCACCGCGTGGGGCTGGCTGCGGTCATACAGGACGATGCCCTCCGGGTGCTCCTGCAAGATCCGGATGAGGGCTTCGGTCTTGGCCGCCTTGCCGGAAGGAAGGGTGGCGTAGCCAACGTGCATCGCATTGTATGTAAAACTGTGGGACAGACCGCCGGCCCACGCCGTGCTCTTGATGCTGTTCTCGGTCACATCGACCCAGCCGTCCAGACCATCAAAGTAAGCGCGGCGGCGCAGCATCATCGCGGCCGAAGCCAGTGTGCAGGTGCCGCCCCGGCTCTGCTTGAAGTAGAACCCGGCGTCAACGTTTAAGTCCACAGCCAGAGCCGCAGGCAGAAGCGTCATCATCAGCGCCAGCGTCATGAGCAGCGCCGACAGTTTTTTCCATGCGTGATGCGGTGCAGTTTCCACGTTGTTCCATCTCCCTTGAATCGCGTCGTTATTCACTGCCGTAAAGTATACCAGTCTGTTACTCTTTTGTAAACAGTTGCTTGGCTTTTTTCTCATATTTTACACGTTTTGGTCACAATTCAGGAGCAGATTGCACAAAAGGCACTTTTGTCTGTTGTGGCTTTCGTACAAAAGTCTGTTGGTTCTTTCCGTTTTCTTTTTGTGCAGATTATGGTATACTTTCAAGTAGGACCAACGAAACCGAAACTTTGCAGGAGCAGGTATTTATGAAAGCAACCATCGTCATCCCCAACATCAACGGCAAGGGCTGGCTCAGGGACTCCATCGAGTCCATCTATGCCCAGACCGAACAGGATTTTGAACTCATCGTCGTGGACAACGGCTCCACCGACGAAAGTCTGGAACAGGCCCGCAGCTATTGCACCCGCCCGAACTTCACCCTCATCGAGAACGGCCGCAACACCGGCTTCTCCCATGCGGTCAATCAAGGCATCGCCCGCGCCAAGAGCGAGTTCGTGGTGCTCTTCAACAACGACGCCTTCGCTGAGCCGCAGTGGCTGGCGGAGCTTATCCGCACCGCCGAGACCGACCCCCGGATCTTCGCCGTGCAGAGCCTGATGATCCGCCACTTCGACCGCGAACTGGCCGACGACGCCGGGGATTACGTCACCTGGATGGGCTTTGCCTGTAAGACCGGCGACGGCCGCCGGGCCAGCCGCTATACCAGAACGAAGCGCATCTTCTCGGCCTGCGGCGGCGCATCGCTCTACCGCAAGAGCATCCTGGACGAGATCGGCGGCTTCGACGAAAACTTTTTCGCCTACTTTGAAGACGTGGACCTCAGCTGGCGCGCCAACAACGCGGGCTATCAAAATGTGCTCTGCCCTGCGGCCAGATGCTACCACATCTGCGGTGCCAGCACCGGTGCCGTCAAGTACAATGCCTTCAAGAGCCAGCAGAGCGGCCGCAACAGCATCCTGCTCCCGCTCAAGAACGAGCCGCTGCTCATGCTCCTGCTCAACTTCATCCCGCTGGCGCTGGGCTATCTGCTCAAGTGCTACAAATTCCACAAGCAGGGCTTTGGTGAGGCCTGGGACAAAGGGATGCACGAGGCCTTTGCCCTGCTCCGCTCCGGCCAGCTCGGCAAGCGCCCCTTCCGCCTGAAAGACCTGCCCAACTACATCCTGATGGAACTGTGGATGATCTGGAACATGGTGCCGTATCTGTGGTATCGGCTGGTCATTGTCCGGTTCGACCTGAAATAATTTTTATAAAGCCTAAAACACCCCCGGCTTGGGACGTTGGCAACGTCTCTAGCCGGGGGTGTTTTCAATTTTGGCTATTCCACATTTTCTGGTAGAGTCCGTCTTCTTTTATCAATTCTGCATGAGAGCCATTTTGTACAATAACGCCATCTTTCATAACAAAAATTTCATCACAGTCTTTTGCCATCGAAAGCCTATGCGCTATGATGATACATGTCAAATCTTTGCATTCTTCGAACAGATTCATTCTAATTTTTTCTTCTGCAACCGCATCCAAATGACTCGTTGCCTCATCCAATATCAAAACCTGCGGTTCTCGCAAGAGTGCTCTCGCAATTGCAAGTTTTTGCCTTTGGCCTCCGGATAAATTTCTTCCATTTTCGTCTATAGGCGTTTCATATCCAAAGGGAAGTTTTTCTATCAGCTCCTTCGCACCAGTAATCCGGCACGCTTTTTCTATATCCTCTTCCCTTACACTCTGTTTTCCAAGAAGCAGGTTTTTTCTAACACTTTCCGCAAAGAAAAAATCTTCCTGGCTCACATACGAAATAGTTTTCCGGGCTGATTTCATTGTCCACTCAGTAATACTCTTTCCATTGATCAGAACTCTGCCATCTTCTGGCTCATAAAACCGAAGCAGCAGTTTTGCAAGTGATGTTTTACCACTTCCGCTTTCTCCTACGATCGCAATTTTTTGGCCTTTTCGAATCGAAAGAGACACATTTTTAAGTGTCAATTCATAATTTCCATATCTGAAATTTACATTCTGGAATTCAATTTCATTGATTTTTTTCAGTTCCGCACATTCTTCATTTTCAGATTCCATTTTTAATTCAAGAATATCATTTAATCGCTCTGCCGCAACAAGAGCTGTTTGAATGGTTGGCTGAAGCTCTGCCAGATTCTTTATAGGTTCCGTAAAATAAGCCAAAAGCGCATAGAACGTCATCAGTGTTCCAAGTGTCAGACTTCCTTCCAGCACCATTCCGAATCCAAACCACAAAATCAAAACAGTTCCTATCAATTCTACATTTCCCGACAGAAGTTCCTGTGATATAGAAAGCATCCCGTTTTTCACTTCTGTCTCTGCAAGCTCTAAAACTTTTCTGCCTCCCTTTTCCAGTACCGCATCCGTCGTTTCTGTGCCTTTTATCAGTTCTATTCCGTCTACGCTTTCTTTGAAATATGCTTGAAAGGCAGCTTTTCGTTCCATTGCTTTCCGATTGCTTTTTTCAATCGGGTCCTGATACAAAGCTACGATCACAATATAAAAAAGCACCATACTACAGGCCACTGCAAATAACACGCTATTCTGATGAAATAGGATCCATCCACAGACAAGCGCCATTGCAGAATCCAAAATGATCGTAATACTGGCTTCTGAAACAACTTGCCGTATATTTTCCGCATCCGATAACCGTGAAATATAATCGCCAGTCTGACGAAGCATGATGGAAGAGATTGGCAGTTTCATCAAATGTCGATAAAACAGCATGGACATTTCAACATCTATCGTACGAGAGAGTTCAATAATCAGTTTGGCTCTCATGTACTGAATCCCTGCTTGCAGCAAATATAGACCGATCAAAGCGATAAAAATCCTGTTCAGCTGTGCCAGAGCAAAATTTCCAGACTCCATCCTTATTCCATCAATAACGATCTGAAAAACAAATGCTCCCGCCATCCCGATCCCGGCTGTCAAAAACGACAACGCAAGGATCATACCGCTTTTCCGCTGACAGCCTTTTAGCAGTGAAAAAAACTTCAAAAACCGATTTTTCGTAAAGTTTCCACCTTCGAAATTCGCCCCTTTTTGAAATACGGCAATATTTCCAGTCCACTGAGCAAAGAATTCCTCTTCTGTCAGTACTCGTTTTCCAACCGCCGGATCATTCAACCGAAATTTCCCATGGTGGTACGCCGTCACTACCACAAAATGAGGCATTCCATCCGATGAAATAATATGTGCAACAAACGGAAAGGAAACCTCTCCTGCCCGAATACCTTCCAGCAGCTCTTCTGGACTTCCAGAAAGGCCGGCGGCCTGAAGCCCGATTTTTTCTGCACCGTCTACGATTCCGTAAAGATTCGTCCCCACCCGGTCCGTTTTCGTCAATTCTCGGCAGGTCGAAATTGGCATCTTTCTACCATAATGCCAAGCAATCATACACAGGCAGACCGCGCCGCACTCGCATTCATCATGCTGTAAAATTGTTTTTATCATCACAAACTCTCTATAAAGGAGAAAGCGGCAAACTATTCTTGCCGCTTTCTCCTAGAACTAGTTATCTATGTCGATTTTACTTATCCGCAATGGAAATTCAATTGCACACTGTCACTTAAGCGTGCTCGCACTTAATCTTCAGCTTTTTCTGCATCTGATGATACGAATTTCCAATGCCGTGGAACATCCACTCAAAAAAGCCCATATCCTGGCAGCAATATACACAGTGCCACTTGCCACCATTAACAGCGCACATCTCATTCTTGTTCAGAGTTTTCATAAAATCACTCCTCAATCAAACTCTCACCTTTGTTGGTACCCATGTTTTTATGGAATAGTCACAAAAACATTTTCCAGACTCGCCTTATCCTTGTCTGGCTAATCACATTATAAAACGCTTAAACCATTATGTCAAGTTAAACCATTAAATTATTATTCTTTCAGTTTAATCCTGTATTGTCAGTATAAGATACATACAGGAGGTCAACTTCTATGATTGACTATGCTACAATCGGCAAACGCATTCAAACCAAACGACAGGAGCGGAACATCACGCAGGAAAAATTGGCCGAGCAGGTCGGCATTTCGGTGGTCTATCTGTCCAAAATAGAAAATGGCCGCGTATATCCCACCTTGGAAACACTCTCCAATATCTGTACGGAATTGGATACAGAGCTGGCTGAGATTCTGACCAACACCGAAATCGCACGTAAAGACTATGCCAATGACCGCGTGGTGGAATTGTTCAATTCCTGCTCCATGCGTGTCAAACCCATTGCGCTGGCTCTGTTGGAGGATCTATCCAAACTATAACTGACACGCAAAAAATCCCCGCCACGAGAGGAACTTCCTCTCAAGGCGGGGACTCTGCTTTTCTATTCGGTTTTGGTGCTTACCCTGCCGCGCTCTGCGATGCTGCTTCACTGGCGGCGGCGCTGTCGGCATCGGCTGCGCTGCTCTCGGCGGCGGTGCTGTCGGCAGGCTCCGAAGCGGGGGCCGCTTCCCCGGAAGCCGCTTCGCTGGCAGCAGCGGAGTCGCCCGCTGTGGCGAGGATAGCGTCCTGCACCTCGCTGTCCGCCAGCGGCATCGGCTCCGCAGCCGACGACGCGATGCTTTCGGGCTTGGTCTCACTGTCGGTCAGGCCGGTCAGATACCAGCTGCCGCTCTGGCGGCTGAACAGATAGTCCATATACTTGGTGGGCGTATCGGAGGCTGCGTTCAGGATGCTGTCATCCGCGCTCTGGGTGGGGATATAGCCCACCGTGACATGGAGCAGACCGTCCTTCTTGAACAGCCGGGTGACGGTGGCGCGGTAGGTGCCCACGCTGCCCGTGACCGGGATCTTGTAGCACTGGGTCGTCTCGTCAAATTCGACGGTCATATCATCCATCTCAAAGCTCTTGTGGGTCATCTTGAAGCTGGGGCCCACGAGCTTGGCCAGATAGGCGTCCACATCCACCGAGGGAAGCAGCAGCTGCTCGGTGTCGGGGTCAGTGTTGTAGTTGTCGAAGCCGCCCTGGGTCTCCTGGATGCTGTACACGCAGCCCCAGACCGCCGCTTCGCGCAGGGTCAGATCGTCGATGTTCTCGATGCCGTCAAAGGGAACGGGGTCAAACAGGACCAGGCCTTCGAGCTTGTCCTCATACTCCTGCCGCTGCTGGGTATCGTCGAACAGGTTTGCCACGGTGCGCACACCGGCGCGCACCACGGTCACGGCACCCACCAGCACCAGCACCGCCACCAGCAGGCCCAGTGCCTGCCGGGCGCGGCGGCGGTGGAGCCGGGCGTGTTCTTCCGGGGTCATATAGGTTTTCATATTCTATTCGTCTCCTAATTGGATATCGTAGGGGCCACACTGTGTTTTAGTATACCACGATTCGCCCCAAAGTGCAAAATCCGGCGCGTGGATTTTTTGTGAAAGCGCGTGTTATTCCCAGCTCTTCCAGACATCGGGCTGATATCCCACGGTGGCCTGCCGCCCGTTGCGGACGATGGGCGTTTTGAACAGCTGCTGGTTCTCGAACAGCTTGTCCTCCTTCTGCCAGTCCACCAGAGCGTCCAGCAGCGCAAGGGTCTGTTTGTCCTTCGCCGCCGGGTCCACCAGCTTTTCCCAGCCGCCCAGCGCGCGGGCCACGTTCTCAAATTCGCCCCGGCTCATGCCTTTTTCCTTCAGGTCGATCATCTGGAACCGGACGCCCCGCTCCTTGAAATAGCGCTGGGCCTTTTTGGTATCGAAGCACTTGTTCGTGCCGAAGATCTGAATGTTCATCGTTTCATCCTCCCGGAAAGTCTCAGCCTATTGTACCATACTTGCACCGAAAAGCATAGGGATATTTCCACGCCCCGGCGGGAAAACTAGCAGCATCCCAAATTGGAAGGAGGAGCATCCCATGAAAGCATTCGTTGACCCGGACCTCTGCATCGGCTGCACCCAGTGTGCAGGGCTCTGCCCGGAGGTATTCACGATGGAGGGCACCCTGGCCGTGGCCCTTCTGGGTGAGATTCCCGCCGAGGCAGTGCCCCAGGCGGTGGACGCCGCCCAGACCTGCCCGGTGAGCGCGATCCGGATCGAGGCGTGAGGCGAAAACTCCCCCAGTCACGGCTGCGCTGTGCCAGCCCCCTCAGTGAGGGGGCCTTCGCGTGACGGTCTGCTGCAAATGCCTCCCTCTTAGAGGGAGGTGGCATCGCGCAAGCGATGACGAAGGGAGTTCTACATCAAAAATTTTCAAAAAATCCTCCGATATCCTCCGCTTTGTGCTATACTATAAGATGTGAAATTATGTTACGGAGGATCAAAGCCTATGCGTTTACTGGTCATTGACGGCAACAGCATCGCGAACCGTGCCTTTTTCGGCATCAAGCTGCTGACCACCAAGGACGGCCGCTATACCAACGCCATTTATGGTTTTCTGAATATTCTGCTCTCCCTGCTCAAGGAGTGCGACCCGGACGAGGTCGCCGTCGCGTTCGACCTCAAAGCCCCCACCTTCCGCCACAAGATGTACGATGGCTACAAAGCCACCCGCCATGGGATGCCCGAAGAGCTGGCGCAGCAGATGCCGGTGCTGAAAGAGCTGCTGGCCGACCTGGGCTACCGGGAAGTGACGGCCGAGGGCTGGGAGGCCGACGACATCCTGGGCACCCTGGCCGCAGCCTGCGACGCCCGCAAAGACGACTGCTTTCTGGCCACCGGAGACCGCGACAGCCTGCAGCTGGTGAGCGAGAGCACCACGGTCCTTCTGGCCACCACCGCCATGGGCCGCAGCAAGACCGTGGCCATGGATGTGGCCGCCATTGAGGAAAAATACGGCATCCAGCCCCGGCAGCTCATCGATGTGAAGAGCCTGATGGGCGACACGTCCGACAACATCCCCGGTGTGCGGGGCATCGGCGAAAAGACCGCTCTCGCGCTGGTGCAGAAGTTCGGCACACTGGAAAACGTGTATGCCAATATCGACGACAAGACCATCAAGCCCAAGCAGCGGGAGCATCTGCTGGAATGCAAGGCCGATGCCGAGCTGAGCCATCTGCTGGGCACCATCCGCACCGACGCCCCCATCGACACCGCCGAGGGCGCTTACAAGGTGGGCGAGGGCCATAAGGCCGCTGCCGTGAAGCTCCTGCAGGAGTTGGAGATTCACTCCCTCATCCCCCGGTTCGGGCTGGACGGCGTCGCCCCGGCAGCCGACCCGGAGACGCTGCCCGCCGTGGAGGGCACCGTAGACGTCCTGCCCCTGACGCCGTCCGGGCATTACCTGCTGGCCGCGCGGCCTGCAGTGACCGGCAAGCAGGGCACGAAAAACGTCGTGCTTCAGCCGGAAGCCTGGTATGCCGTGCAGGACACCACCGTCTATCCCCTGTCGGACGACGCGCTGGTCCGCCTGCTGGACGACCCCGCCGTGACGCTGGACGTCTTCGACTCCGCCCCGCTCTACGCGCTGGCCATGGCCCACGGCGGCTGGGGCAGCAGCATCGTGTGGGACGGCAAGCTGGCCGCCTACCTGCTGGACGCCTCGGCTTCGAAATATCAGGTCTCCGAGCTGCTGACGAGCTACAAGGCACAGGCCGCATTCACCTGTGAGGCCTGGCCCGATGCCGGTTCGCTGGCCGACCTCTTTGCCCGGATGAAGGCCGAGATCACCGCGCGGGACGAGGATGCGCTGTACAATGACATCGAGTTCCCGCTGGCCCAGGTGCTGGCCGACATGACCCGCACCGGCATTCTGGTGGACCGGGACGGCATCGAGGCGTTCGGCCTGCGGATGCGCAGCGAACTTTCGGAGGTGCTGGCCCGCATCCAGATGGAGACCGGCAGCACCAGCTTCAACCCCAACAGCCCCAAGCAGCTGGGCGAGATGCTCTTCGATACCATGGGCCTGCCCCACGGCAAAAAGACCCAGCGCGGCTGGTCTACCGACGCCGAGACGCTGGAATCCCTGCGGGATTACCCGCTGGTCGAGGACATTTTGCAATACCGCGCCTATCAGAAGCTGAACTCCACCTACGTGGAGGGTCTGCTGAAGGTCATCGCGGAGGATGGCCGCATCCACACCCGCTTCAACCAGACCGAAGCCCGCACCGGCCGTCTCTCCTCCGACAACCCCAACCTGCAGAACATCCCCATCCGCACGGAACTGGGCAGCCAGCTGCGGGCCTACTTCATCGCAAAGCCCGGCTGTGTGCTGGTGGATGCCGATTACAGCCAGATCGAGCTGCGCATCCTCGCCCACATCACCGGCGACGAACACATGCAGCAGGCCTTCCGCAGCGGAGAGGACATCCACCGCTCCACCGCCGCCAAGATCTACAACCTGCCGCTGGAGGCCGTCACGCCCCGCATCCGCTCTTCGGCCAAGGCCATCAACTTCGGCATCATGTACGGCAAGGGCGCTTACAGCCTCTCGAAGGACATCGGCGTCTCCGTCAAAGAGGCAGACGCCTTCCTCAAAAATTATCTGGCCGCGTTCCCCAAGGTGAGCGGCTACATGGACAAGACCATCGCCGACGCGCGGGCGTGCGGCTACGTTTCCACTCTGTTCGGACGCCGCCGCGCCCTGCCGGAGCTGACCAGTGCCAACCGGAACATCCGGGCCAGCGGCGAGCGGATGGCCCGCAACACACCCATTCAGGGCACAGCTGCCGACGTCATCAAGCTGGCCATGGTGCGGGTCTGGCGGCGTCTGCGGGACGAGAAAATGGAGAGCCGTCTCATTCTGACCGTCCACGATGAACTCATCGTGGAGGCACCGGAGGCTGAGGCCGAAAAGGCCACCGCCATCCTGCGGGAAGAGATGGAAGGCTGTGTGCAGTACGCCGTGCCCCTGAGCACCGACGTGCACACCGGCAAAAACTGGCTGGAGGCCCATTGATACTATGATCGTTTTAGGAATCGAATCCACCTGCGACGAGACCGCCGCAGCCCTGGTGGAGGATGGCCGGCATCTGCTGAGC
>OMGH01001599.1_pt1 | contig 13380 bp, 13 predicted proteins | sample 1645841 | NCBI WGS metagenome assembly OMGH01 (sample SAMN00849584, study PRJEB25192) | human gut metagenome
GCATTGACACATCCACCATGCTCCAGCAGTATTCGCATACTGCTTCGGTAGAAATGGAGTTAGCCTGTTAAAGGGCATTGACACACATCATCAACAGTAACAACTCCTTTAACAGTTTCGTAGAAATGGAGTTAGCCTGTTAAAGGGCATTGACACCTCCTTTCTCATATTATCTATTCTCCTTTCTGGCAAGCTGTAGAAATGGAGTTAGCCCGTTAAAGGGCATTGACACAGTTCATAGTAAAGATATTGACCTTGCATGGCTGTGTAGAAATGGAGAAAGCCCGACAAAGGGCATTGACACACAACAACTCTCGGATTTTCCTTGTCAACTTCTGTGTGAGTACAAATGGAGAGAGCTCGTTAAAGGGCATGAATATTCAATATAAAAAAGTTAGCAAAGCACGATTTTATCGTGCTTTGTAGCATTTATACATCATTTTTCTTGTTTATTTTTCATAAAATATGGTTATAGAAAGAAGCAAATTGCACAATACAGTTTAATTTCTTAATTATAGAATTGTCTTATTCGTAAAAATATAGTTTCAAATTTCGTACAATGAATACATATATAAATCTAAAACAGTCTGTTAAGATTAAAGAAGTTAACATATCAAAATAAATTTATAAATCAGATAAATTTCAGGAGTACTCAACATATCTAGAATTTGTATTCAAAAAAAGGATACAAATAAAATTTCAAATAAAATTTAAAGAGCGGAGGTTAAATGAGAAAAGAAAAAGTAGAGAGCAAAAGAATAGAAAAATTAAGAGAATATATAAAAGATAATTCATGTTCGGCGGAAGAACTTGAAGTAAGATTTTCAAAAAGCCCAGTTTTGTATCAGGGATATTTGTCCCTTTCAGGAGAATGGAAAAGACGTTTTCAGGAATATATGTCAGGTGTTAAGACATTACCGTTGACATATGACCCTTTTTTCAAGAAGATGTTTTCGCCTGAAATTCATTCGGAAAGATTATCGGATTTTATCAGTTCTATATTGGGAGAAAAAGTTAAAGTAAAATGTATGTTACCGAATGAAAACAGAATAGTAAATGAAGCATCACTCTTGATAATGGATATGCTTGTGGAAATGGAAGATGGTTCGCTCGTAAATATTGAAATTCAGAAAGTACCATATACATTTCCGGGAGAGAGAATAACATGTTATTTGGCAGACAGCATGACAAGACAATATGCAAAAGTGAAAACAGAAAGAGGAAATTATTTTACATATAAGGATATAAACAAAGTAGTGACAATAGTAATATATGAAAATTCACCTGCTATCTGTAAATCAGAAAAATTAAAAGGTGAGTATATCCATAGAGGAAAGATGAAATTTGATACGGGACTTGAGATGAAAATGTATCAGGAGTGTTATATAATAGCGCTTGACGAGTTCAAAAAAAGCCGATATTATTTAGGTAACAGAAGCGAAAACGGAATTGAAAAAGAGATAAATAATGTTGAAAGTAAGTTATTAAAAAGCAGAACAAATATAAACGGATGGCTGTCATTATTAGTAACGGATGATGTAGAAAATATAGAGAAAAATATTGAAAAGTATCCGTGGCTTGAAGAAATTTATGTGGAAATGGCAGAGTATTTGGTAAAACCTGGGGAGGTGCTTAACATGTATTCAGAAGCATTAAAGATATTGGATGAAAATACAGTGAAGTATATGGTGGACGAATTTCAGGGGGAAATCAAGGAATTAAAGGAAAAGAACGTAAAATTAGAAGAAAAGATAATAGATTTTGAACGAAAACAATTAGAAGCAGATGTAAATATAATTATAAATATGAAAAATAATGGGTTTACAATAGAGCAGATAGCAATTGCGACAGGAAAGACAGAAGATGAGGTAAAGAGAGTAATAGAGCAAAATTAAGAGGTGAAAAATACAATAAAGGGAAATTGGTATTGCAGGAAATTTTTTACTCACAAAAATACAGACAGAAATTAAGCATGTTGCATATATTCTTCTTTTCGTGCTATTATATGAAACTGTACGGCATAAATAGCTTTTAATCTTATAAATGATATAATAATAAGATTAAATTACTGAATTACACGGAGGGAGATAAAAATGGACAATCAACAAAATTCAGTTCCGGTTCAGGAAAATAAAATGGGAACTATGTCAATTGGAAAACTTGTTTTTAATATGTCGCTGCCGATGATGGTTTCGATGCTGGTTCAGGCGTTATACAACATTGTTGACAGTATATTTGTTGCAAAGTTATCTGAGAATGCGCTGACGGCAGTTTCGCTTGCGTTTCCGTTGCAGACGCTTCTTATCGCAGTAGGCACCGGTACAGGTGTTGGTATGAATGCACTTTTGTCTAAGTCTCTTGGGGAGAAGAATTTCAAGAAAGCAAATAAAACTGCAACAAATGCTGCTTTTATTTATGCACTTAGCTATATAGTATTTCTTATACTCGGTTTTACTATAGTTAAGCCTTTTTATAGAAGTCAGGTAGGGAGTGCAGATGCTGAAATTATGACGATGGGTGTTGATTATCTAAGCACAGTTATGATTTTCTCATTTGGAATATTTACACAGGTCTTTTTTGAGAGACTTCTTACATCGACAGGAAGAACTATTTTTAGTATGACATCACAGCTTAGTGGTGCATTGACAAATATTATATTAGACCCAATTTTGATTTTTGGTATGTTTGGTTTCCCTAAAATGGGAGTGACAGGTGCAGCAGTGGCAACAGTAATCGGTCAGTGTGTTGCGGGTATTGTTGCGGGAACATGCAATCATAAGTTTAATCATGAGGTTAAGTTTGAATTTAAAGGATTCAGACCGGATTTAAAGATTATCGGAACGATTTATGCGGTGGGTATTCCTTCAATAATAATGCAGTCAATAGGTTCAATAATGACTTATTGCATGAACAGAATACTTATTGAATTTTCATCGACAGCTACAGCAGTATTTGGTGTTTACTTTAAATTACAGAGCTTTTTCTTTATGCCTGTATTTGGGTTAAATAATGGAATCACACCTATAATTGCTTATAATTACGGGGCGAGACAGCGTAAGCGTATGACAAAAACGATAAAGCTCAGTCTTTTTGTTGCATTTTGTCTTACATTTATCGGTTTTGTTCTTTTTGAGAGTATTCCACAGGTTTTGCTTGGAATGTTTAGTGCATCTGATGATTTGCTTAAGATTGGTATACCTGCACTTAGGACAATCGGCGTACATTATCTTATCGCATGGTACTGTATTATCGCCGGTACTGTATTTCAAGCACTTGGAAAAGCAATATTCAGCATGGTTGTATCGATTATGCGTCAGCTTGTGGTTCTTATACCTGCCGCATATCTGCTCGCAAAGTTCGGCGGGCTTTATATGGTATGGTGGTCGTTTCCTATTGCTGAGATAATGTCTTTTATCGTATCGACAGCATTTTTTATAAGAATATGGCGCACAGTTATAAAAGATATTCCGGAGGGACGGGAATAAAATCAATTAAAATTAGAAAAATTTGATGAGCGTAACAGCATATATAAAAATGCTTAAAATATGGCAATTCGTACTGTTAGCCGTTAGCAGCAGGCAGATACTTTTTGGCTGTAATTGACATTATGCATTTAAAAATATGTTAAGCAGCATCAATTTTTATATTTGTTTATTCTTTTTGTATTTGAGCTATTCTGATTTTGAGAAATTTGAATTTTAACCTGTGCACGTTTTTGTTCTAATAGTGGAATTATTATATAATACAGCCTGTCATCTTTGAATGATATATAGTGCGTTCAGTATATGCGTTTGAATTTATTTTGGCATTCCAGGCAGTTTTCTTTTTACGTGAGCTGTTAAATGAATTATAGCTGTATTGTTTTTTAGTGTTATATGTATCTTTTTTTGAGCGTATTTTTATCAGCATTGTGATTTAAACCGAGAATTTTATAAGCAGCATCAGTTGTCATAAAGTTTCTTTCCTATGCATTTTTATAATAGGTAATTATAATTTAATTCCTTTAAGCAGTTTTGCAAAAGGACTTTCATCTTTTTCTTCTTCCTTATCTGCACGAAACTCATCAGGAATTTCGTATGTATCTTCTTCATCATCAGGAATATCATCTTCAAGTGCTTTCATGCTGAGTGATATTCTGTCACCATCAAGAGCGATTATTTTAGCGGATACAATATCACCGAGCTTGACAATTTCTTTTGGGGATTTGATAAATTTATTTGTAATCTGTGAAATATGACAAAGTCCGATAAGTTCCTCGCCTATTTCGATAAATACACCGTAAGATTCCATACGCACGATTTTTCCTGAAACAGTTTCGCCGACAGCGAGTTTTGAAACTTTCTGTGAATGTTCAAGAGCGGCATTTTCTCTTGCGATTTCTTTTGCTGACAGAACAAGTCTTTTTTCAGTTGCATCAGCAGTGATAATAATTGCATTTAAGGTCATACCGACATAACTTTCAGTATCATCTACATAATCAAGTCCGATTTTTGAAGCAGGGATAAACGCTTTGACACCTTTTACAAAACCGGTTACACCACCTGAGTTTGCTTCTGTTATTTTAACGGAAAAAACAGTACGGTTTGCCATATCATTTTTAAGTTCGTCCCATACAAGTAGATTGTGAGCAGCTTTTTTAGATAATATGACAGCTCCATTATCACCCTCTGCATCAATAACCATTGCGCGAATCGTATCGCCGATATTGCAGTCATTTTTGATTGAAAATGCAGGATCGTCGCTGCATTCTTCAAGAGGAATAATCCCCTCCGTATAATAGTTTAAATCGACAGTCAGCTCAGTTTCTGAAATACCGATTACAGTTACATCTAAAATGTCACCTTCTTTTATTACCTTAAAAGAACTTTCAAGTTCCTTTTCAAAATCTTTCATGCTGGCAGCCATGTCTGTTACCTCCTTTACGGTTTGTTATATAAATATTTGGCGATGTTTGGATCAAAAGGTATTTTGCCCCTTGCATCATTTAGTTTAAGTATAGTGTTAAAAAAAGATATGTGCAAGTTTTTTACATTTAAGATTTTATCAATTTTATATTGAGAATGATTTGAGTTAAAAAGTAAGAAGGGTTAAGTATGAATGTGTGTGAGGCGACTATTGGTACAGCAATAAATTTATAGCTTTATGCTGACAGCATATGACATTTATTAAGTATAGTGCTAAAATACAGTTTGTTATATAGATGATATAAATAAAAATTAGTAAGGGAGAATTAAAATGAAAACAGTAAGAAGAATTTTATCAATAACACTTATTATGGCAATGTGTGTAGCTGTATTTGGTGTTGCAAAGACAAGTGCAAAGAGTATTTATTTTTCAGGAGAATATCGCAAAAGTGATGGAGCAGAATTTATCTTAAATCAGTATTCATCTCCAGAAGGAAAGAATGTAGGAAATTTCAAAATAAATATTCCATATGCATATAACGCATACAGTGGTGAGCTTATGAAACAGGGAAAGGATAAATATTATTCAAAGAAAAAAGGTTTGACAATTAAGGTTTATAAGAAAAAAATTGTTGTTACCGTATCAGGAAAAAAATATGATAAGGCATTAAAAGGAACATATAAGATGACAAAACGTTATCCTCGCCCATAGAGATATCAGTAGCAGAATAAAGAAAGTATTGCAGTACATCACCGATGAAAACGGTGGTGTACTGTTTTTGAGTTCACTAAATATAATATATAGTAATACAAAAGCTTCTCATTGTGGTAGAATAAAAACATGAGAGGCTTTTGTGCTGTGTAATATGAGAGGTAAACACATTGATAAAGAAGGGAAAATATGAATATACTGATTTCGATAGATTCATTTAAAGGAAGCATGACTTCCATGCAGGCAGGAAATGCAGCAAAAAAAGGAATTTTAAAAGCTGTTCCTGATGCAGAAGCAGTAGTATGTCCGCTTGCAGATGGCGGTGAGGGGACAACGGATGCACTTATAGAAGGCATGAGTGGCGAAAAGATTGAACTTGAGGTTACCGGACCTTTAGGCGAAACGGTCAGTTGCTATTATGGATGGCTTGAAGAGAGCAGAACAGCAGTTATGGAGATGGCTTCGGCAGCGGGACTCACACTTGTAAATGAAAAAAAACCGATGATGGCAACTACATACGGAGTTGGAGAGATGATTCTGGATGCAGCAAAAAGAGGATGTGAGAAAGTTATTATCGGAATAGGCGGAAGTGCGACAAACGATGGTGGTATTGGAATGCTTCAGGCATTTGGATATCAATTTCTGGACAAAAACAGAAAAGATGTTGGGAAAGGTGTAGCGGCATTGGGAAAAGTAGAGATGATTATTGCTGATAAAGTAAATCCTTTGATATCAAAAATCAAATTTCAGGTTGCTTGTGATGTTGATAATCCTCTTTATGGTGAAAAAGGAGCCACATATATATTTGGTGCGCAGAAAGGCGTGACCGATGAAATGAAGCCGCTTATAGATAATGATATGAAACATTTTGCAGATAAGACAAAAGAAAAACTCGGTGTGTCGTGTGAAGATATTCCGGGAGCAGGTGCAGCAGGAGGTCTTGGTTTTGCATTGCTTTCATATTTAAATGCAGAACTTACACCCGGGGCAGAGCTTGTAATGCAGCTTACAGATATGGAAGATAAAATTAAAAATTCAGATATAGTCATAACAGGTGAAGGACAGCTTGACAGCCAGACTGTTATGGGAAAAGCACCTATAGGTGTAGCAGGACTTGCAAAAAAATACGACAAAAAGGTGATTGCTTTTGCCGGAAGTATATCTGCTGATGCAGCAATCTGTAACGAAAACGGGATAGATGCATTTTTTCCGATAGTCCGGGGAGTGACTACGCTTGAAGAAGCAATGAAAAAAGAAAATGCAATTAAAAATATGGAGCTTGCAGTGGAACAGGTTTTCAGAGTAATCGTGTTATGAGCAAGCAGCAAAGCGGATTGCGAATATCCGCTTGACAGTGTTATAATAGATAATATATTATCTATATTTGTTTTTGGGGGAAGATTATTATGGAAGGTCTTGTTTGGGAAACGGCAGAGGAACTTGATATGAAGCTTGCAGAAAGAGTAAGAAATATTAGAAAACGCAGGTCAATTTCTCAACAGAAGCTTGCGACGATGAGTAATGTAAGTTATGGATCTATAAAAAGATTTGAAACAAAGGGACAGATTTCGTTGATAAATCTCACAAAGATTTCTATGGCACTTGGAATTGCTGATGAACTGAGAAATGCATTTACACAGGTGCCATATAGAAATATTGAGGAGGTTATAAATGAGAGGAAATAAAAAAATAAATGTTTTATATGATGAAAGACTGGTTGGAACAATAGCTGAGATTTCTAACAGAAAAACAGCTTTTGAAACAAAGAGGAAAGGAAGTGTATGAATATACATTGCTTGACAGATTAGCAATTGTAGGTAGTTCGGGAATGGGCGCGCTAACTTATGAACCACAATTAGAAATGACAATAGACAGTAAAACAGATGATCTTGATGAACTGGAAAGCCAGTGCCGGAAAATTTTAAATACAGAGTATTCAGAAAAACTTGACGAGTTGTATCGACTTGGTGGAACAAGTGGTGGAGCAAGACCTAAGATTATGACGAAAATAGATGATTCATATTGGATTATAAAATTTCCTGCACATGTTGATAAAAAAGAATCAGGAAAAATGGAGTACGATTATTCTATCTGTGCAAAAAAATGTGGAATTGAAATGAGCGAAACAAAATTATTTGAATCATCAAAATGTAAGGGATATTTTGGAACAAAACGATTTGACAGGCAGCAGATAAATGGAAAAACAAGGCATATTCATATGGTGACAGCGGAGGCATTGCTTGAAATAGACTTTGAACAGCCGAGTCTTGATTATCATAGTCTTATGAAGCTTACAAAAATAATAACTAATGATAATAAAGAAGACATTGAAAACATGTATCGTCGTATGTGCTTTAATGTATTTGCACATAATAGAGATGATCATTCCAAAAATTTTACATTTTTATATGATGATATAAATGATAGTTGGAGATTAAGTCCTGCTTATGATCTGACATTTAGCAACACATATTATGGAGAGCATACAACAATGGTTGACGGGAATGGACGCAATCCCGGAATGAAAGAACTTGTAAATGTCGGTGTGCAGGCAGGGATGAATCGGGATATTTGTTTGGGGGTTGCGGAGAAAATAAAAAAATTGGTGTTTGCGATGTTAGGGGAGTATTTGAAATAAAGTTGGGTATAAAATCAGAGAAGGAGAATTGTTTATGACAAAGGAGAATGAAACAGAATATCCGGTTTTAGCGATATGCTACGATTTTGATAAAACATTATCACCTGATGATATGCAGGCACAGGGATATATTCAGTCAATAGATTACGAAGTTGATGATTTTTGGAGAGAGTCAAATGAACTTTCGGAAGAAAACGAGATGGACAGAAATCTTGCATATATGTTTCTTATGGCAGAAGCGGCGGTTGGGTGTGGCGTCGGCACTGGCGCTCAATCCGCGTACTTTGATCTTAGACGAGATTACCAACGGTCAGGATGCGATCGAGAAAGAGCGGATGATGCAGTATTTGCAGACGCTGAACGAAGAAAAGGGGATCACGATCGTGTTGATCTCGCATGATATGGACGTGGTGCGCCGTTATGCGAAGCGGGCCATTGTCCTGAAGGACGGCGACCTGGTGTATGACGGTACGCCGACGGAGCTGTTCGGCGGTGCGTATGCTGTGGAGGAATGGGGCCTGCGCCGGCCGACGGCGGCTGCTTTGGCGGGCAGTCTGGGTTTTACGGCGGCGACACCCGAGGAGTTCTGCCGCCTGTTGGTGCGGAAAGGAGCTGAGGACTGATGCGGATCAGTGCGTTTACTCAAATCATTGTCACTGTCGCTGTGACGGCGTGGGTCTTTATCCTGCCGGTCAAGGCGGTGGCGACGATCCTGGTTTTTGAGCTGGCTTTACTGCTGTCGATCAAGCGCGACCGCATGACGATGGCGGCGATCGGCGGTTTGGCGGTGTTCACCGGGCTGATGATCCTGTTCCAGCTGCTGTTCGGTTCGCCGCTGGAGGTGGCGCTGACGGGCGGCCTGCGGATGCTGGTCATGACGATGGCGTTTTTGTGTATGCTGGCGGCGACGCGTATCCAGGATATTGCCCAGACGCTGGTGGACCGTTTCCACCTGCCCTGTGAATATGCTTTTATGCTGACTACGGCGCTGCGTTTCGTGCCTAATTTCCTGGCTGACAGCGAGATCACGCTGGATGCTCAGTCCTGCCGCGGTTATTCCAACCGGGGCAACTGCGTGAAACGCCTGCTTTCGTATGTCGTGGTCATCAGACCGCTGGTCATGCGGGCGGTGGCCAAGTCCGAAACGCTGGCGCTGAGTATGGAGCTGAAGGGTTTCGGCAGCAATACTTATAAAAATATGCCGCGCGAGCCGCTGGGAGCCGCCGATTTTATCGTCCTGGGGCTGGTCGTGGTCCTGAGCACCTATCCGTTCTGGAAATGATGCCCGGCTGAAATTTTAAAATCATCCTGCAAGCAGCTGCTGCCTTAGAAAGGGAGCGGCTGCTTTTTTTGAGTAATATAATAATTTTATTGCCTAAAAGAATATAAATTACAGTTGATAAAAATAATAAATATGATAGAATAAAATCAGCAAAGTATATAATAATATCGAACTATTTTAAATGTATGGATAGAAGGTGGCTGTAATGGTACAATCGGGTGATACTCTCGTTTTATCTTTAGCTGAATTACTGGGCGGCAAGCAGGTGGATACCGGAGTCATCGACAGGGCTCTGGCGGAGCTCTGTTCTGCTTTTGATTTTGACGGCGGGCTGATCTATGAATTGGACCAGTACAACCATCTGCATCTGAAAGAACGCTGTCTGCGTAAGGAACTGCCTTTGCGGGGCAGTTTTCCGATCGACGCGGTCGACGCTGCTTACCGCAGCTATCTGGCACAGGAAACCTTTGTCTGGCTGGAGGGTGGACAAAAGAACAGTGCGGCTGAGAATGCTTTGCTGGAGCTGTTTGCGGCGCAGTCGCTGGTAGTAGCTTCAGTAGTCGATGAAACGCTGCAGATCTACGGGCTGCTGGTATTTGTACAGCAGTCGGCCCGGCCGGTGCCGCCGGCAGGCACGCAGCAGCTGCTGAAGACAGTGCTGTCGATGTTTGGCCGGTATATAGGGGTGCGTGTCTATCAGAACAAGCTGACTTTTGCCAAAAATTCGCTGGAAAGCATTTTGGATAATACGGGTATAGATATTTATGTCAACGATTTCCATACCCATGATATTTTATATGCCAATCGTTCTATGGCGGCCCCGTACGGCGGTATTTCGCAGTTTTTGGGGCGCAAGTGCTGGGAGGTGCTGTTCCCGGGTCAAAACGGGCCTTGTGCTTTCTGCCCGCAGCAAAAGCTGATCGATGAGAACGGTGAACCGACTAAGATCTATTCCTGGGATTATCAGCGGCCTTTCGACGGTTCCTGGTTCAGGGTGTTCAGCGCGGCGTTCCGCTGGGTGGACGGCAGACTGGCCCATGTGGTGAGCAGTGCCGATATCACTGACAATAAGCGCAACGAAGCTTTGGTCGAGTATCTGGCCAATTATGATTCGCTGACGAACCTGCCGAACCGCCGGATGCTGGTGAAGGAGTGCGAGCGCCGGATCGACAAAACGCAGGAGGGCGGCGAAGGTTATCTGCTGTTTTTTGACATCGACGGCTTTAAAAAGATCAACGATACCTTTGGTCACGAAGCGGGGGACGAGTTCTTAGTGCAGCTGGGACAGTTCTTTTCCTGTATCCCGCTGCTGCATGACGCTATTTACCGCAACGGCGGCGATGAGTTCATCGCGATCATCGACGGGGATAAAACGGAAGCTAATATCCGGAATCTGGCCAGCTTTATCCATCGGCGGTTTGCCCAGCCCTGGCGGTTGAAAAGGGGCGAGGTATTCTGCAATGTCAGTATCGGCGTGGCGCGTTATCCCGAGGACGGGAGGACGGCGGAGGAGCTGCTGCTCAAAGCTGATCAGGCCATGTACAAGGTGAAAAAAGCCGGCGGTAAGGGTGTCCTGTTTGGGTACGAGCTGTAAATCGTAATAATAAAAGCCTTTATGACTTTGTCATAAAGGCTTTTTTATGCGCAGATTCTGATGATCAGTGGCGGTCAGTCTTGGCTGCCGCCAGGTAAAAGTCTAAAAACAGCTGGGCGGTGGCGCTTAGCCGGTCTTTTTTGGACCAGAACAGCGTCTGTTCAAAATACAGTTCATCATCAGCCAGCTGCTGCTGCAGCAACCCTTGGGGGAAGTCGTCCCTGCCGCCGGCGGAAACGATGGCGATGCCGCTGCCGTCCTGCACGAAAGCGAGTGCGGCAGTATTGGTGGTGGCGATAAAGCGGATCTTGAGCATGAAGCCGTGCTTGAGGCAGGCTTTGCGCAGCAGGCTGTAGCAGCCGAAGTTACAGCAGACAGGGATATTCTGTAATTGTTTCGGCGTCAGCGGCTGCTGTGGGTCAAGGCCGCAGTTTGCCTGCGGGCTGTAAACGGCGTAAAAATATTCTTTCTGCGTTTTGTGGGCGGCAAACAGCTGCGGTGACGGCAGCGGCGCGTTGGCAAAGGCAAAATCACTGCTGTTTTCCGCAATATGTCTGGTCTGGGCGCTGACGGCTTCTTCCCGGAACTGGAAGCATATTTCGGGATAGGCGGCCGCAAAGGGACGCAGATAGGTGTTGATGAAAAAGGTGCTTTTGGCAGGCGAAACGCTGAAGCGCAGTGTGCCGGAAGCTTTTTTATTGAAGCTCTGCATATCTAAAAGGATGGTTTCTTCGGTGCGGCAGATCTGGCGGGCCTTGCCCAGGAAGGCTTCCCCGGCTTCGGTCAGGGTCAGCTGGCGTTTGCCGCGCGCAGTCTGGATCAGCTTGGCGCCGTAATAGTGCTCCAGTGTTTTGATCTGGGCGCTGAGGGCCGGCTGGGCCAGGGCCAGTTTTTTGGAAGCTGTGGTCAGGTTCCCTGTTTCGGCGACGGTGATAAAATTACGGTAAAATTCAAAATCCATAGCTCACCTCTAAAAAAATATATAAAAAATTCTTATTATAATAACAAAGAAATAGTATTTTACTTTTTTATACCACCATTCTACAATAAAAATAGTTTGAGAGCAAGAAGGGGATGGGGTTATGTACGGAAGTAAACGCAAGCGCCGCCTGCACAGCGTAGCGGTATTGCTGGGGCCGCTCAGCTTCGGCTTGACGATACTGCTGCTGGAATGGTTCTTTGGCTTCAAAGCGGCTGCGGCGCTGGGGACGACGGTCTGGATGGCGCTGTGGTGGATATTGCGGCCGGTCAATATTTCGGTGACGGCGTTCGTGCCGATCGGTGTCAACGCATTGTTTGACCTGATCCCGATGCAGCACGTTATCAGTCAGTATTTTTCTGAGATCATCGTGCTGCTGTTCGGCGCTGATCTGGTCTGCCTGACCTGGGCGACGACGGGGCTCGACAAGCGGCTGGCGATCAAGACCCTGTGCTGTATCGGCACGTCGCTGCGGCAGCAGATAGCAGTCTGGCTGCTGGTAGCGACGGTACTGTCCATCTTTCTGCCGAATGTGGTCGTCTGTACGATCCTGGTACCGGTAGCGGTATCCATGCTGCAGTTTATTGGCGAGGAAAACATCAAAAACAGTAAGCTGGCAGTGCCGATCCTGCTGGCGATCGTCTGGGGTGCAGGCATCGGCGGCTTCGGCTCGCCTTTGGGCGGTGCGGCGAACCTGGTGGCGATCAGCTATCTGGAAAAGCTGACAGGACAGGAATTTATGTATATCGACTGGGTGGTGCGTTTTCTGCCGCTTTTGGTACTGGTCCTGCTGCTGAATCTGTTTTTCCTGTTCCATTTGCCGGTGCCGGTAAAGCGCTTGGCTGGTACCAGCGAATATTTTAAGGAAATGTACGCGCAGCTGGGCACGATCAGGCTGGGCGAAAAAATCAGCCTGGTGCTGTTTGTCGCGGCGACACTGCTGGCTTTTATCCGGCCGCTGTACGCCGGGTGGCTGCCGGCGCTGAAGCCTGCGTATGTCTTTCTGATCATGGGGCTGCTGGCCTTCACCTTCGAGGACGAGGACGGCAAGGCCCTGCTGACATGGGAATTTGCGGAAAAGGGCGTTATGTGGGGCATGCTGTTTTTATTTGCCGGCGGCCTGGCTTTAGGCAGTCTGGTGACGGAAACCGGCGCGGCCCTGAAAATGGCTGAGGCGATCACGCTGCTGCCGCTGACTGGCGGTCTGGAAACGGTGTTTGCTTTTACGCTGTTTTCGACGGTGCTGACCGAGATTTCCAGTAATACGGCGG
>OMGH01001610.1_pt1 | contig 13306 bp, 19 predicted proteins | sample 1645841 | NCBI WGS metagenome assembly OMGH01 (sample SAMN00849584, study PRJEB25192) | human gut metagenome
GTTTTCGGAGAAGTTTCCATTGTTTCAGGGTCTGTTGAAATGACTTTATCTCCTGCTTTTATGTTTTCAATAGCAACAAGTCCGCTTGCTATTAGTATCATTGTTCCTGCAACGAAACAAGTAAGCGTTTCTTGATGCTTTTTCATTGAATTATAAGTGCTTCCACTAAAAACAGCTAAGGCACTTACTGTAAATTGAAAGCCATTGTATAATTTGCTGGAGTGAAGTTTCTGATTGAATTGCACAAATGCAAACTATGTTTTAATTAATCAATGACTATTCATTATACATCTTTTCTATAAAATCATTGAAATCATATGCGCACAGTTGTGCATCTTCAATATGAATTGATTCAAAAGGAATTTTAACGATTGTTACATTTTCATTTCTAGTATCAAATGCGTATGCAATATCTCCACCATCAGAACCAAAATATAAAATTCCAGGAGTATATTGATTTACTGAATATGCTTCATTTAGTGAAATAATTTCTTCAATTGGCCATATAACCAAATATGAATTTTCTCCTAATTCACCTTCTGCACCATTTGAATACAACATAAATTCTTTATATTGAATAGGTAGCTTAACGCCAATGCGGTTCTCTACCTCCATTATTTCTTTTTCATCAGCGGACTTATTTAAATCCATCTTACTTACTAGATTGATAATATTCTTATTCATTACAAATTTCTCCACATTATTGTGAGGATTGTATTTTGTTTAAAAAATTACGAATAACTTTCTTCTCCATTTCGGAGCAACTTATTAGTACTTTTTTGGCATTTATTGAGACGTTATGCTTTTCTTCAACAGTTAACAAAGAAAAATTTGCATCTCTTAACGAATCAATACAAGTAATTAATAAATTACTATTTTCTGTTTGAGTTAATATTATCAGAATCTTAACACTATATTTATTGTTAACATCTGCCAAACATTCTGCAAGCCGTACTTGACTTTGAATATCATAATTTTGCATTTTAGAAATTAGTAAAGTCCATTCTAAATCTGAAAAATGTTTTAGAAAATCTTCACATAAGAATAATGCGTCATCATACCAATAATCATCTGAAAAATTCCCTTTTATGTATTCTTCAAATTCATTTAACATAAGTTTCCTCCTATTTGGATGTAAACGCAGTTGGCAAGCCAGTTGTTCCGCCACCTGTTGGATATCCTGCGATTACGTTGTTTCCTTGTTTTATAACTTCTATTTGAACTCCATCGATAATATCTCTATATAAATACGAATTGTCGGCTATTCTTTTACCAATAGGAACGCCATCTCCAACTTGTTTTATACTATCAATAATCTTAGCATCAGACCAGTTATCCGGGAAAATAGTGCTTGTTTTAATTTTGGATACATTTCCATCTGGAAACTCTGTTATGTATTTAATTTTTTTAGTTCCATCTGGGAATGTTTGTTGTACTTCTACTGAATATTTAGGATTAGCATCATTTATTTTGGGTGAATGTCCACCCTTAATTCTGTTGGAAGAACCTACACGTTCACCTTCAAGTATTTTATTTTCCATATCGGGTGTAACAACTGTGGAGTAATCTGCATTATGAACCAAAATCCCGTTCTTACCAACATAGTAAGTATGAAAATCCTCCACTTGAAAATTATACACTGTAACAGGTTTCTCTGTCAACTCAATAGCAAAATTTTCAACTAAAAGAATGTTTCCGTTTACATCAAGAAGTTTATCGCCAACAAGCAGCTTACCAGCCTCAACAAACCCTCTACATTGTACATAAAACGGGTGCGTTTCAGTTGAAGCAAGTACACTTACAGTTCAAATCGGTGTACCTGCAAAATCGTTGATAAAAATGTTCTGTAAATAGTAATTATATTATATTTTCAAAGGATTCTAAAGGTCCGTATAATGTATCTTCATAATACAATAGAACAATATTGTTATTTACAATAAGAAGCACATCTGAAGGATAACAAAAATCCGACCATTTTTCACAAAAAATAGATGCTGTAATGCTTATTGCTGAAGTATGATCATATAACAATGTTACTTTGTCTGAAATACTTTTTTCGAATAAACTCATTAATTTTTGTTGAGTTACTCTCTCCATTGATTCATCGCCCCAACCACAGTCACCTATGAAAACAGTCAGTTTATGATCAATCATCATTTGAACATATGAACTTTTTTGAAGTATTTCATTATCGCATATACTATTCCAAATTTCAACTGCTTTGTTTTCATTAACAACATTCATTTCTGATAGCTGCTTTGGAGAGAATAGCGCATAATTTTCGCTTGTATATCTCCAAGCATATTTAAATTCTTTTATATCCATATCTATTCCTCACAAAATATATGTCCTGCAGAGCCATTATGTTTTCCCTTTGCCCAATCATGATAACAAATATGTGGCATGTTATATTCATTATCAATAGGGTGAATTTGATAATTAGATTTTGGCGCATTTGTTGCATATGTTTCTGCTTTAGGCAAATCAGGCATTGCTTCATTTATAAGTTGTTCCGCTTGCTGTCTATTTGAAGCAATATAATTGTTTCCTTTTTTCTAGCAGATCTTAATTCTTTAACTGCTTGTTTCCAAGAAGGAGAGCCTGGTTTATCAACAATGGGAATTTTTTCTTCTCCCTTGGCGGTACGGACAGTCTTTGTTTTATATTCATTACTTGCATTATGCACCAACACGCCTAATCCGCCAGCATAATAAGTATGGAAATCCTCCACCTGAAAATTATACACCGTAACAGGTTTATCTGTCAACTCGACATTAAATTTTTCAACTAAAAGAATGTTTTTGTTTGAGTCAAGCAATTCATCACCGACTGCAAGTTCTCCTGCGTTGACAAAGCCACGATCATTCACATAAAACGGGTGAGTTTCAGTCGTTATGATCTCTTTGCCGTTGATCACCAAATGAATAAGCTTAGAATCTTCTCTTATGTAGGTTTCAAGAACTGTTTTCTCGGCAATTTCAAAGGTTTCGGGGTCTGTTGAAATGACTTTAGCCTTATACTACACTGTCACGAAATGGATCAATATAGTTAAATTCAGTTTCTTCAAATATATTTTCTAATGCTTCTAAGCCATTTTCTTTTTTATATCGTAATTCTTCCTCAGTTATTGGTATAAGCCATAAAAACCTAATGTTCATAGATTTAGTTTCTAACCACTCAAGTTCTGGTCCATCTAAGTAAGGCAATGAAATTAAACCATGGTCACATCTAGATTTTTCGTACCAAGCACAGCCAAAATTAACCGTGTGTCCTAAACCAAGCATATTTCCGCTAGCATAATAATGTGCTATAGCTACAAGCAAATTAATTAAAAAGTTATTCTCGGTTGGAGCTAGTATAAATAATTCTAATCCTTGCTCTTTGTCTTTCCCTGACATCCCGCAAGTTGCATATATCCATGAATTTCTTTTTTCATTGGGTTTAAATTTCAGCACTTTAAAAAATGGCAACAAATTATGAATAGGTTCTTTATCATTAAAAATATACTCTGTGCACTCACCCCAATTTATTAGATAATGTTCTTCAATCTTTTTTATCAAGTCCATACTTTTTCTTCATCTCCTTTGAATAATGTGACATTCGTCCACCTTGCGAATTCTGTTCTAACCTAGTTGCTGGCTTCATCCGACTACGATCTTGTGCACTTGCCCTTCGTTCACTGGCGGTCATTTGATAACCTGGCTTTTCACCTGTACTAGGGTCTCCTTCATAATATCGTTTAACCAATGGGGGATCATGATCTGGAGAACCACCCACAACCTGCCGGTCTTTCTTCATTGGAGTATTGCCATAATGTTTTCTCCTATTATATGGTTCAGTAGGCTTAGCATAATCATCGCCAGCATTATGCACCAATACACCAAAACCACTAACGTGATATGTATGGTAATCCTCTACTTGAAAATTATACACCGTAACAGGCTTGCCTGTCAATTCGACATCAAAATTTTCAACCAAAAGAATGTTTTTGTTTGAGTCAAGCAATTCATCACCGACTGCAAGTTCTCCTGCTTTGATAAAGCCTTGATTTTTTACATAGAACGGGTGGTCAACAGTTGTAACAATCTCTTCGCCGTTGATCACCAAATGAATAAGCTTAGAATCTTCTCATATATAGATTCAAAACGCAAGTTAGAAAATAGATAATAGTATGGTTTCAGAATCTTCTAATTCAACTCGAATATGTTTACTATCAATTTGATCTATTTCACTCACCCACATTGTTTCTTCATTGGTGCCTCTTCCCCAAATTTTCCATTGATTTGATGATTTGTGATTGGTAGAAAATTCTTCAAATGGATCTCTTAAATAATAAATAATCACACCTTCTCCACCAACAGCACAGTATGTCTCATCGTCTGAAATCAAAGCAAAATCTGGATCGCCATAGAATTCACCAATTAAAATTAATTGAGATGTTGCTTTTAATTTGAGAAATACTTTTTCATATTCATTTAGTATAAGATAATTATTACTTTCTGCCATTTGTTTCATTTCAACAATCACCTTAATCAATATTATTAAAATGTGTCAACTGATTATATTCAGATTTCGAAATACCTATCTGTTTTCAATTAACAAATTTATTATTTGGGATTTGATTTCCATTAATATCAGTGTATACTCTTTTTCCTGTTAAAGTTGTGTCTTCAATCCTAAAGTAATTACCATCTGTATCATATACTAATTGTTTTCCCGTTTTAGGATTATTATATATCTCCTTGCCGCTAAAAGCTGTGAAACTTTTTCTTGGTTTATGGGCATTTTATCACCTCCATATTGTTAAAGTAAAATAGTTTTAAATGCCGTCTGTCAGTTCAGCTATAAGTGCAATATGCTCACGCATTTTGACTTTTTTAAGGTTTTTTACAGACTCTTTTCCGCCAAGTGCAAGCAGCGGAACATATCCAAAGCACTCATCATACTCCAGTTCACCATATTTCTTAACTGCTGCGTTATACTTTTTGATAGTGAAATAATCGTCATCAAGGATGCCCTCTTCAACTTCCTCAAAAAAGTCCTCAAATCCAGTTGATATTATATCACTATCTTGATATCTATACTTGAGTATCCCGATATACTTGTTATCTTCCCATGTAATGATATCACCAAATGCTGTCGCAAATATCGGGATAGTAACTTCACCGTCAAAATATGACTGCTGCACAAGTTCGATATACTCGTTCGGGTCTATCGCTTTTAAGTAACCATTGTAGAATGTTCCCAAACCAAACTCTCTCCAAAAATCAAACAATTCTTCAGGCAATCTGCCCTTATACTGTTCGATTCGTGACACATCAATATCTCTGAATTTAACGTAATCTTTTAACATATAACTACCTCCATTTTTATCAGTCCTCCGCAGGTCTTAACATACCCAAGAACGCAGTAAATGAGTCTGCCACCTTTGACAGCACCCAACCTAAGTCCTCGCTCTCTTCGCTTTCAGCGTCTGCAAAATATATCGCACCATAATTATCGCCTTTGCCCAAACGCAGCAATATCTGATTATCAAAAGAATCACAGGCTATCGGCAGATATTCATCGGGGATAAGTTCCTCGTCCACCAAATTCTCGTATGACTCCATTATCTCGTTGTCATCATAGAAATAGTGTATATCACTGCCCTGCTCAAACTCATCCTCGTCGGAAGTTCCGTTCTCAATAAAATCAAACTCCACTTCATCCTCAGGCATTCCGCCGTTTGTTTTCAGCAAAAAGTCCTTATAGTCCTTTGGAAAGCTTAAATTCAGTTCACCCTCCATTTCCTTGATATCCTTGCTGCTTAGCTTTTCGCCAACTTCGACCAGTTTCATAATTATCCTCCTTTAAATTATTCCGTGTCTTATTTTAGTTGCTCCACCCATATGATTAAATCCGCCACACCTTGGTGAATGGATTTTGGAAGGAACCATTAACACACTTTTTCCATCTTCCAAATGGTGCCAAGTATAATCCTTTGGTAATTTTATACCAGTTTCATTACGAATGATTTTAACATCTTTTCTAAAAACACCAGTTAATTTTGCTTTCATTTTTATCGGATTAGGGTGCTCTGGATGAGCAAATTTCTCGAACCTAGGATATAAATTTCCGTCTTTATTCTTTGTATACTTTACGGTTACATTTTTATTATCTATTTTTTTGTTATTGAAACACTACCATCCCTGTGATTTACTCTTTTTACAAAATTTTTAGATCTTTTAGTCGGCAAATTACATTCATTATGGACCCAAATTCTATTCATACCAACATAGTAAGTATGAAAATCCTCAAATGAAAATAAAATAGCACCTCCTCGGGGTGCTAGCGTGGTATCCTCCGGCATAGCTTCTCAGTGGTATATAAAAAACTAAGAAAGCTATGCTTTCAAACACCTTGCCCGCAATAACGCCGATAACTATAGTGCTGATAAGGTTAAGTAAAACCGTTATTCCCATATTAAATCCGTATTCATACAAATCGAAATCTCTTTCGGATATAATACCTTTTTCACATAGACGTTGCGTTATTTTGCAGGCAGTTTTCTTAAACATTAGAACTTACGCAGTTTCTTATAATCAGCAGGCAGTTCAGGCTGGTGAGTGATGAAAAGGCATGTAGAATTTACGTTTAATACAGTAACCAAAAGTGCCAATGCTGCAAACATACCGCCATACTTCTTAAAGAACTTAAGCATAAAAGACTTCATAATTTCACTTTCTTTTACGATTATTGTGATATTCACCCCATTATCATATCATATTAACATATACAAAGGTAAAGCAATGGTACGAATTATGGTGTTTTTGGGTACAAAAAAAGCAGTGCCCGTATCAGCACTGCCATAATTTTTATGATTTTTTCACTACATTATATAAAACTGCTTTTACAACATACTTGTCATCAACAATGTTGTTCTGGAGTTTTCCATTGTATTTTTCCAACGATGTCCTTACACTTATCAATCCGTATCCATGTTTTTCTGGATCATCATATTTGTTACTTATATTTGCAAATGTATTTTCTATTTTTATTACTATCATGCCTATTGAATAATTTATGTCAATATTAAGCTGCTTCACCTTTGCTTCTTTCAATGCATTCAGAGCATTATCTAACAAATTTCCTAATATTACAGTTAAATCAAATGAATTTACCTGTAATTCTTCAGGCAATACAATATGGCACGAAAAAACAACATTCATTTCATTGGCAATCGATAATTTATAATTCAACAAGCAATCAAAGTCTATATTACCTGTATTTACGAATTCTTTTTCGGTAATTAAATTATTGGTCATATTATTGATATATTCATCTGCCTTTGTGTAATTGCCGTTTTCTAAATCATATTTTAACTTTAACAAATGATTTTTCATATCATGCTTTAATAAGCGTATTTTCTTTTGTGACTCGTTCATTAATTGAATTTGATTTTTGTAAGCTTGATTAGAAGATTCAACAGCGTTAAACATGATTTTCATTTGCATATTTTCTATATATTTATCATACAAATAAAAGTTCAAAAAATTTATTATTAATAAAATCACCGATATCAGAAAACTCTTCACATTATAATCTGGACCAGATAGTTCTCCAATCATAATTGTTCCAGCTGAAATAATAATTAATAAAACTATATATTTAGAATTGACTATCACTTTCTCCTCTCTTTTAAAGCAATATCGAAATAAAAACACAAAGCCTAAAAATGAAATGCTTTGAGGAGCATTTGATTTGATTAATACAAAATTCGGATTTATACAAGTAAACATCCAATCAAAAAACATACCAACCGCACAAACGCCGATAGTTAGAAATATATAAGTTTGTATAGGCTTTTTATATTGTAACATTATCACGAACATAGGCAATATATTGCTGATCAAATTCAGCATTATGTTATCCATAAAAAGATACACACCGCAATTTATTAGATAATAAACAATATAAGTCAAGATCTCAGCAAATTGATGAAGTTTACTCTTGCCCAAAACCGCAGTAAAAAGTATGTATACAGCATACATATGCACCGCATTAGAGACTAAATATACCGTTGGCTGCATTTACGATCCTCCTATCTTGTCAGATAATATGTCCATTACACTGTTACGATATCCGTCGCTGATCTTTAGCCTTGTTCCGTTTGATAATACAACAGTTTCAAAATCTGCATCAACAATGTGATTGATATTAACAGCCAAGCCACGTTTTATTACAACCATATCATTTTTCATTTCATTAGTTACAGCATCACTAAATTTATGATAACAAATTATCTCTTCACTTGATGTAATCAATTTAAGCTTTTTTCTTTCACTTTGTATATAAATTATTTCGCTGACGGCTATTTTGTGCTTAATATTTTCCAATGTATAAGTGAAGAATACATTACTGTTCGAATATAATTTGATGAAATTAGAAATACAAGGATAAAGTCGTTCTTTATTTACCGGTTTAATGATGAAATCAAAAGGGTGGACAGAAAATAACTCCATTGCGTATGAATCTTTAGCCGAGATGAATACTATCTGAGTCCTTATATCCCCAATCCTGCCTCTGATTTTTTTGCCCAAATCCACTCCATTCATATTAGGAAATTCTATATCCAAGAAAATTAAATGATAGCCCATTGAGGACTGCAATCTTTCATATAAATCTTCGCATGTTAAAAATATATCAACGTCAAAGTCCAAATTGTATTTGAACTGATATTCCAGCAATGATCTTTTGAGTTGGGCACATACATATTTTTCGTCATCTACTACCGCAATTCTAATCACGACGCTCACCTGCCTTAATTAACATTGTACCAAATATTTTACGTAAAATCAATACATAATTTGTTAAAATCGTGGTATAATACATTAATACAGATAAGACAAACCTTTCGCAAAATCTGCACCTACAGGCAAAAAGGCAAAAAATCAACGTAAAATCATGCATTATTTACTACCAATCAGATGTTTCTGACGGCTAAAAACTTTTAAGCTACAAAATTGAGTTTTTCAACATATTTCTTTTTTGTATCAAGCGATGAGTGAACATAGCGGTTAAGTGTAATATTAACATTAGAATGACCTAGCAACTCGCTGACAGTTTTAGCATCAAAGCCATTCTCAATACAAACAGTAGCGTATGTGTGACGCAGTAAATGAAAATTAACGTTTTGGAAATGAACTTTAACCGTTCTTCTTTCCTGACTTCCGACGGTTCGCAGCGAAAAAAACAGATGCTTACTCCAGAAATTCATTAAGCTCTTCAAGCTCACGGTTTATCTTTTCAAGCTCTTTGATCCGCTTGTTTGCTGCCTGAAGCTACTGCGCGATAGTAAGTGACTCTCCTGGTGTACGTGAGCCTGCACCTGTGTCTATTTCCCCGATCCGCGCCTTTTGCACCCACGTCCCCAGCGTCCCTTTGGGGATGCACAGCTCATCTGCTGCTGCCTTGGTGTCAATCTCCTTTGCGAGCTTTATTGCCTGCTTTCGTTAAATTGTGTTGACAAATCCCATTAAACAAGGACTTTCGGATAAAGAAAACGGACACCAATCAAGATACGCATTGTATCAAAATTGGTGTCCTGTTATGGTGCGGATGACGGGACTTGAACCCACATGACCTTGCGATCACTAGCACCTGAGGAAAGCCCTAAGCACTGACAGATAACGATATGGTGTTTGCGTTCAATACCGAATTAAGTATTGATTTCATAGCTAAGAATCACGAAATTTAGTTTTTTCTTAACCAATTATACAATTCATACATTATTTTTTAAAAACATCAAACGCATCTTCGTTTTCAAGACTCCATTTATATTTTGTCCCAATGATCTTTGTTCCTTTAAATCTAACAGTAATGGTTTTACCTTTATAATCTGCTGTTATTCTGCAATATATATCCCTGTCCTGATATTTATATATTTGTGGATCACCATGGATGATAAGGGAAAGGGTTTGACTGTCGTATCCTGCAGATTCAGCATAGTTGAAGGTCTCATCAACAAAAGTTAATTCATATTTTTTACAAATCTTTTTTTCAAAATATGAGCCAAATATCTTATGATCCATCTGTGGTGATGGTATTTTTGCAAATAGAAAAATTATCATACCGAGCAGTATTATCGCCAAGACTGAAAATAATATTATTTTTTTTTTCATAATACCTCCACATATATTTATATTAATGCTGTTGTATTTTTTATGAATAAAGGTTATAGGGTTTTTACGACTTTTTTGTCACTATTTTCAATTTCATAAGAGGCTGTACTACTGTAACCTATTGGGTCATTATTTCCTGTAGACGCATTATCACCATACATCTTTTTATAGTCGACTACTGTCTTAATTGCTACATATGGCTTGTAATAATTTCCTTTGTTTGTAAAACTTCTAGTTAACTTCTCATAATCGTATAACTTTGTTTTTGTGTTTAACTTTCCCTCAGTAAGCACATACTTCCGCGCTGTCTTATCACAACTGTAGCCAAATTCCCATCTGCCTTTATACTTAACCCATGTATATTTCATTGTGGTATTTAAGCAAACATCCGACAATCGAAGAAACTTTGAACTATCCGTATATAGATCATGTGGTGACGGCGTACGAGAAAATAGTGATTTTATTACCACCCCTAAAGTTTTACCAGCTATAGGATGACCACATCCTGCTAATAAAGCCCCAAAACCTTTTCCAAATAATGTTGAAACAGCTGTATTTAAATATTTTTTTGCGGTTGCTTCATTGGTGCATTTACCAATAAGATAGATATTGGGAGAATAATTGCGACGTAACTTTGGTTTACTAGTGGATACTTTATCACTTACACTTAGTGAGTAGTATTGATATGACTTTCCACCATAGGAATACGTCGATGATGTGCGAATCACGTCATACATCTTTTCGATTCCCTTACAAGGATAAAAGCTAGCTTTAGCTTTGTTCATAACATTGTAACTACTTGATATATTTTCTTGATTGCAAAATAATTCAGAAATCTCATTTTCGCTTAGTAAAAGGTCTTTAATTTGCAATTCTTTTCTCAAATCGTTGTATTTACTTTCCACAATTATGTCGTCTGGATTATCTTCTAGAGCCGATACAGTATCAAAATACTCAGTAATTAGTTCATCATTTCTCTGTTGATATTCTTGCTCCATTGTATTAAAGTTTGTGAAAACCTCATCACTCTCTGAAATTGTTACATCATCTCCAGATATAGAGATACCAGCCGCAATTATGAATCCTTTGAAATCAATATTTTTAGAATTAATATTTACATAACCATTTGGTGCAAAAATAATACCTTTATAATTAAATTCATTGGAATTAATCACTATATTTCCTGTGTGAGATGCAATAATTGAATTTTTTGATTCGGAGGTCACAGATGTAGCATTAATAGTAATGTCTCCGTCAGTATATAATCTCCCATCAAAATTTAAATCTTGTAAAACCAATGAAAAGTCAGTAAAATGATTATCTCCTTCAATAGTATATAGATTATCAGAGTTAGCTATATCATTAAAATCATCATATTCATTGTTAATAAATATTGCTTTTAATGAATCAAAAATTAATCCATTATCATTTTCTGTTCTCATTCCTATTTCTTTTATGCTATTGTATGAAATATTAATAGAACCAGCTCATGCCAATCACAAGAATTGTAATCAAAGAAACGATCCTTTTATACACAAAAAACACCTCCTTTTTTGTTAGCATTAATTCAGAAGCTTTTACTCCCTTATTCATACATAACAAATCAGAAGGTGGATTCGTTACAGAAAAACAAAAAATAGTTTTATTTTTCTGCTTTTTGCACAGAATTTGCTATATCAATTAGTTCATTTCTGCCAATGTTGGAGCTTATCATAATAATATAATCTCCATTATCCCAAATCAAGTGATAAAATTGATGATTATCTATATAATAAACTGCATCGTGTCCGGATATATCTATTGTTGATATTTCAGCGTTTTCTGTGTTAAGTCCCATATCAAATTCGGATTTGACTAACTGCTGATAATCAATTATTGTATTCTCATTTTGATAAATGATATTCCGAGAAATTTTATCATATTCCTCATAAATAACATCATAATCACTCAAATCATAACCTATATCATAGTTGACTTGAATTGTGTCCAATGCAGCCTCATTGCTTTCAACATTTGCTGATATCTCTGAATGGTCTGAAAAAATGCTCATGAAAAAATCCTTAAATGCATTTCTCAAAGCGGATACGCTCATTATTGTTGTAAATGCAGCAATAAAAATCACTATAAAAATACAAGCCACTCGCTTACTGGCTGTATTAATCATTTGGTAGTACGGCTTTTTCTGGCGACCTATCAGCTTATTCATCTTTCGGGTAAACTTATCTGAAAACTTATAGTCATTGTTATGTGCAGGAACAGATAATTCATATTCTCTTGTCAAAGCCTCAGATATTGCTCTCTTAAACTGAGTATTATTCAATGTGACTACTCCTTTCTAAGATGTCTTTCAACATCTTTTTAGCTCTAAATGCACGTTGTCTGACCAATTCAGAAGATATTTCAAGTTGTGTTGCCGTTTCTTTTGCTGAGAACTCTTGCAGAAAATACAGATAGATAACATCCTTATAAATCTGCGGAAGTTGTTTTATTGCTAATAAAAGTTCATCATAGTTTTGTTTTTCAAAATATGATTCATCAACTATTTCAGTTTCAAATAATTCTGTACTATGCTTTGCACGATTTTGATTTTGCCTATAAATATTTATCGCTGTGTTTCTACATATAATAACAATATATGCTTTTAATTCGTGACATGGAATTTGTGAAACTTTTGAAAAGTTATCTGCTATTTTCAAAAAAGACTGATGTACAGCGTCCTCAGCATCTTCCTTGTTTTTCAAAATGCCATATGCAACCGCATACATATCCTGCTTGTATTTTATGTAAAGCTGTTCAAACTGATTTTTTTCTTCGTTGGTTTCGAGCATTGATAGGTAAATTGCCAGCATCAAATCACCTCTCCGTTTTTTGTCTGTGCATAACAGTATATCATTAAAAGATAAATATTTCAAGTGCATTTTCAGTATGAACATAAAAAAATGATAATTATTTACTGTCAACCGGACAGCCCGGAAAAGTTAAGTCCGCAGACTTAGCAAGCATCGCAAACGGCAGTCCGCCCACAAGGGGCAGACCACCGATTGCGGCTTGTCGGGGAGAACCCCGAACCCCCAATCTGCCACTCCCTCCCTCTCACAGTGCGACGGCGAAAACGCACATCTTACCCCCGTGTCAAAATCAAATCT
>OMGH01001613.1_pt1 | contig 13287 bp, 9 predicted proteins | sample 1645841 | NCBI WGS metagenome assembly OMGH01 (sample SAMN00849584, study PRJEB25192) | human gut metagenome
CGTGTACGGCATCCACGATCTCGCGGATGCGGCTCTCGAATACGCCGTGCGTCGAGGGGTAGGTGATCATCATGCAGGCCAGCTCCGAGCTGTGCTCCTGGGCTTTGGCCTTCAGGTCCTCCACGTCGATATTGCCGTTGGCGTCGCAGTCGACCGTGACGATCTTCATGCCGGCCATCGCCGCCGAAGCGGGGTTGGTGCCGTGTGCCGACGAGGGGATCAGGACGATGTTGCGGTAGCCCTGGCCCCGGCTCTGGTGGTAGGCGCGGATCACCATCAGTCCCGTGTATTCGCCTGCGGCGCCCGAATTGGGCATCAGCGAGCAGGCGGCGAAGCCGGTGATGGTCGCCAGGTCGGCGGCCAGCCCGTCGATCAGTTCGCGGTAGCCTTCGGTCTGGTCGGCGGGAGCGAACGGGTGCATGTTCTGGAACCCGGCGAGCGACAGGGGCTGCATGAGGGCTGCGGCATTGAGTTTCATGGTGCAGGAGCCGAGCGAGATCATCGAATTTGCCAGCGAGATGTCGCGCAGCTCGAGGCGTTTGATGTAACGCATCAGGTCGCTTTCGCAGCGGTAGGTGTTGAAGACGCGTTCGGTCAGGAACTCCGACTGGCGCAGGATCGCGGCCGGGATGGTAATCTCCTCCGACAGTTTGACGGCCTTGGCTTTTTTGCCTTTGGCCTCGGCGAAGATGGCGATTACCTCGTTCACCTCCTCGGGGGTGGTCACGTCGTCGAACGAGAAACGAACCCGATCCTCCGAAGGATAGAAGAAGTTGATGCCGCGTTCGAGCGCCAGCGACTGTACGACGGCGGCTTCCGCCTCTACTTCGAGCGTGTCGAAGAAGTTCTTGGCTGCCAGTTTGTAGTCCATCGCTTCGAGCGCCTTGGCTACCGTTACGGCTGCCGTGTGGGCCGTCTTGGCCGAGCGGCGCAGACCTTCGGCGCCGTTATAGACGCAGTAGAAGCCGACCATCGAAGCCATCAGTGCCGTAGCGGTGCAGATGTTCGAGGTGGCACGCTCGCGCTTGATGTGCTGTTCGCGGGTCTGGAGCGCCATGCGGAGCGCACGGTTGCCCAGACGGTCGATCGATACGCCGATGATGCGGCCCGGCATGTTGCGCTTATACGCTTCGCGCGTGGTCATGTAGCCGGCGCTCGGGCCGCCGAAGCCCATCGGAATACCCAGACGCTGCGTCGTGCCGACGACGATGTCGGCCCCCCATTCGCCCGGAGCCTTCAGCAGGGCCAGCGACAGCAGGTCGGCAACAGCCGTTACCAGGGCGCCTTTGGCATGGGCCGCTTCGGTGAAGGCGGCGTAGTCGCGCACCTCGCCGTTGGCGGCGGGGTACTGTACGATGGCGCCGAACTCCTTGCCGGTGAATTCATATGTATTGTAGTCGTCGATCACCAGTTCGATGCCGAATGGCTCGCTGCGGGTGATCAGTACGTCGAGCGTCTGGGGGAAGATGTTACGATCGACGAAAAGCTGGTTGCGTCCCTCCTTGACCGCTTCGCGCGAGCGGAGCGAGAACATCATCAGCATCGCTTCGGCGGCTGCGGTGCCTTCGTCCAACAGCGAACAGTTGCCGATCTCCATGCCTGTCAGCGAAATGACGGCGGTCTGGAAATTCAGCAGCGCCTCGAGGCGTCCCTGCGAAATCTCGGCCTGATAGGGGGTGTACGAAGTGTACCAGGCGGGGTTCTCGAAGACGTTGCGCGTGATGGCGGCCGGTACGGCGCAGGGGTAGTAACCCATGCCGATGAACGAACGCAGGGTGCGGTTCTTGGCTGCGAGGGCCTGGATGTGATTCGCGAATTCGTATTCGCTCATGCCCTGGGGCAGGGCGAGCGGCTGTTTCAGGCGGATAGACTGAGGGATGACCTGTGCGATGAGCTCATCGACGGATTTGACGCCGATCACGGCGAGCATCGCTTTCAAATCCTCGGGATTGGTGACGCCGATGTGGCGGTCGGAAAATTTATCAAACATAGGATTTTGAGAATGATTTTTTTATGATTTGTAATTCGAATTTATTCGTTCGGGATCAATATTTGAAACTGCTGCCTCCGATGAACTCCCGCAGGAGCGACGTGGGCGGGATCTCTTCGGGAGAGATCGGGATGAAGTTGTCGAGGAACTTGAGCATGCGTTTGGCCTCGCCGTATTCGGGGACCGTATCGGGTACTTCCCGCAGGATCGGTTCGGCAAAGCGGCGCAGGACCGAAATTTCGTAGAAGAGCGACGAATTGAACATCACGTCGGCATTCTCCTGGTAGGGGAAGATGTGCTTCTCCTCGCCCCGGCGGACGCTTTCCCAGCGGGCGAGCGTCGAAAGGGCGTCGTTGCCCCGCGTGCGGTAGTCGCGCGTCAGGCGGCGCAGCAGCCGGTTGTCGGAGGTGGCGATGCGCGACACGTTGTCGAGGGCCACCGAGGTGAAGCAGGAAACGTAGATCTTGAATTTCCGGGATTCGGGAACGCCGGGCGTCAGGGCCGGGTTCAGTCCGTGGATGCCTTCGACGATCAGTACCGACCGCTCGTCGAGCTGCAAGGGGTTGTCGTGCCACTGGCGGGTGCCGGAAATGAAGTCGTAACGCGGAATATCGACGCTCTCGCCCCGTTCGAGGCGTTTCAGATGGTCGTTGAACTGTTCGAGGTCGATCGCTTCGAGTGCCTCGTAGTCGTACTCTCCTTTTTCGTCGCGTGGCGTCTTTTCGCGGTCCACGAAATAGTCGTCCAGCGAGATCAGTACCGGGTTGAGTCCCAGGACCCGAAGCTGTACGCCCAGCCGCTTGGCGAAGGTGGTCTTGCCGCTGGACGAAGGGCCTGAAATCAACACCAGCCGCACGCCCCGTTCGCGGTTGGCCTCCGCGACGCAGCCGGCCACCTGGGCTAGCTTGTTTTCATGGAACGCCTCTGCGATCTTGATCAGCTCGCTGGCGTCGCCCGCGAGGACTTTCGAGTTGAGCTGTCCGACGGTCGGAACGCCCATGATCTCCACCCACGACTGGTATTGGTGGAAGACGTCGAACATCTTCTCCTGGTGGACGCTCTGTTGCAGCCGCGTCGGATCGGTCCGCAGCGGCAGGGCGATGAAGAAGCCGTTGTAATAGGGGTGCAGGTCGAACTGCGGAGTGTAACCCGTCGAAGGGGTCAGGGCTCCGTAGAAATAACCCGGCAGGGAGTCGATCGTATAAATTTTGCTGTATAACCTCGGCCGGGAGTCGAGCAGGGCGATTTTATCGGCCATTCCGAACCCTTCGTAGATTTTGCGGGCCGTGTCGGTGAGCATCTTCACCCCCTGGATCGGCAGGTTGCGGTCGATGATCCCTCGCATGCGGGCCTTGATCGCGTCGAGGTGTTCGGCGGGAATCGGTCCGAAGCCCGATATTTCGCAGTAGAAACCGCTTGCCCCCAGCGAGTGCCGGATGTAGAGCGTGCGGTCGGGGAACAGCTCCCGGACCGCCTTTTGCAGGATGAACGAGATCGTGCGCTGATATACCCGGATTCCTTCGAAGGAGGTGATGTCGATGAACCGGACCGTTACCGGTTTGTATATTCTGTAGTTGAGTTCCTTGATGCGGTTATTGACATAGGCGGCCAGGAACGGATGTGGCCCGTCGAGCCGGAGCTGCCGTTCGACTTCGAGCAGGGTCGTGCCCATCGCGACCTCGATCGTCCGTCCTGCGTTTTCGCAGATGACCGGAAGGGTGTCTGACATATTTTTGTTCATAAATCGCGTAAAAATACAATTATTTCCTAACTTTGACAAACGTAAACTCTATTTGTGATGAAAAAAATCTTCTTGGGTATTTTGCTGTTGCTGTGTGCGGCGTTGTGTGCGTGCGCACCTCGTGAAAAAGTAGTTATCATATTATCAACGAACGATATACATGCCCAAATCCAGAATTTTCCGCAGTTGGCGACGGCCGTTGCCGAGTGTCGGGACACGGCGTCGGTGATCCTGGTCGATGCCGGCGACCGCTGGACAGGCAACGCCTATGTGGACCAGGCCGAAGGACGGCGTCCCGTGTTGGAGCTGATGAACGAGCTGGGGTACGACGTGGCCACGCTCGGCAACCACGAGTTCGACGTGGGGCAGCAGACGCTGGCCGAAGCGATCGACTATTGCCGTTTCCCGGTGATCTGCGCCAACATGGTCAGCGAGAACTCGCCGATTCCGCAGTTGAAACCCTATGTCATTCTCGATCGTGAAGGGGAGAAGTTCGCTTTCGTCGCTGCGGTGACCAATTACGGGTACAACAACCATCCGGACGGCCACGACGCCATCTTCGAGGGGTTGCGTTTTACGGATGCCGTGCGGACGCTCGAGGAGTACGAATACCTGCGCGACAGTTGTCAGGTGTTGGTGGCGCTGACACACATCGGTTCGAAATACGACCGGGAACTGGCCGACGAAGCCTCGGAATACGACCTGATTATCGGCGGGCACAGCCACGAGCGGATCAACGAGGTGGAGGACGGCGTGCTCATCACGCAGACGGGCCGCAACCTGAACATGGTGGGGGTTACCGAGGTGCGACTGCGAGGCAAGGAGATCCGGTCCCTGTCGTTCCGGCTGGTTCCGCTGGCCGACTACGCGCCCGACCCGGTTTATCAGGAGATGGTCGAGGCCTATCGCAACAATCCGGTGCTGAAGGAGAAGGCTGGAGAGCTGACCGCTACGGCCGACAAGGTGGGGGTGGCCAACATCTTCCTCCAGGCGCTCAAACGCAAGTCGGGCAGCGACGTGGCTTTTTACCACTACGGGGGGATTCGCCGCGACAGCCTTTCGAAAGGCGACCTGACACGGAGCGACATATATGACCTGGATCCTTTCATTTCTTCTGTCAGCGTGATGGAGATGACGCCCGAACAGATGAGCAAAATGGTGCTGACCAAATACAACGACACGGTCAATAAGGGCGAGTCGCATCGGATCGACCTCTTCTCGACCGCACCGTACGTGATCCGTACCGACGGGTACGATGCGGTAGAGGTGATCTTTCCCGGGTTGGTGTCCGGCCGTAAATACAAGGTGGCGATGGGCGACTATGTTTTCAAGAATTACCAGGGACTCGAATATACGAACGGCGAGACTACGCAGTGGCTCGTGCCCGACGTATTGATGGAATACGTCGCCAACGGCGGCAAACCCCTCGCACCCGACAATACGCTCCGGCAGTCGGTCGCAGGTCTGCACGATGACCGGGAGAACCACGACGATCGTGACGACGATTGATCCGGTCCTTTCATCGAAGGACGGGGATCGGTGAGTCGGGTATTATGCGCCGGGGCGGTCGGGCTCCGGCGTTTTGTTGGCGGCGGGGAGCTGAGGGTCGGCCGAAACGGTCGGATTTTCCGAGGCGTTTCGGCGCAAGTGTCCGGCTTGTCGGTTGTGTCTTGCACGGTATTTGCCCGGAATGCAGGGAAACCGCGACGGTTCGGCAGGTTGCCGGATCCGCAGGCGGCAGCTTCTTTAGCGTATGGTGCAAGCGACTCCGTTGAATCTTTTGGTGAAGTCCCATTTGGCGTTGCTGTTGTGCAACATCATCTGGGCATGCGACTATCCCTTTTACAACCTCGTGCTGTCGAAGTACGTGGCCCCGATCGCGCTGGTTACCGCTTCGCTTTGCGCGGCGGCACTTTTCTCGCTCGTTCCTTTGCTTTGGAGCAAGGCGAAGCCGATCGCCCGCAAGGACATCAAGACGATGATCGGTGCGGCCCTGCTGATCGGCGTAATCCGCAAGGTGCTGCTCATGTACGGTTTGTCCCGCACGTCGCCCATCGACGGATCGATCATCGACACGATCACGCCGCTGCTGGTACTGCTTATTTCCGTGGTGCTCGGTATCGATAAATTCACGCGCCTCAAGATCGCCGGTCTGGTGTTGGGCATGGCAGGTGCGGTGGGTGTCGTCCTGCTGGGAGCCAGCGGCGGACATACGCACTCCGGACTAGTCGGCAACCTGATGATCGCGGGCTGCGCCCTGGCTACTTCCTGCTACATGGTCTGGTTCAAAAAGTTGATCGCCAGGTACGATGTCGTCACCATGTTGCGCTGGGTCTATTGTCTGGCGGCGCTGATGGTACTTCCGTTCGGTGCCCGGGAGTTGGTGCATACCGATTTCGCGGCGATGGATACCGACATCCTGCTGGCGACGTTGTTCGTGGTCTTCGTGCCGACGTATGTCCCGAACCTGTTGCTGAACTATTCGCTCAAATACGTACAGCCGACCGTTTCGAGCATCTATACCTACCTGCAACCCGTTCTGGCCGTCGTCCTGTCGGTGGCGATGGGCCTCGACCGCCTGCATCTGGATACGGCGCTCTGCGCGTTGGTTATCTTCTTCGGCGTGGGGCTGGTGATCCGCTCCTATCGCGGCCCGGCCGTACCTTCGGCTCCGCTGCCCGTCCATACGCATTGATTTTCTGCGTAAAAAAGGTCGAAAGTTTGCAGATTGCCGATTTCTTCCTATCTTTGCACTCCCCGTATGCGCACGATGCGCGAGGGGAGTGTTTTATTATTAACCATTTAACGAGCGATTGCATCGCATTTAATTTCCACATGGAAGAAGCAAAAAAAGTTGCAAACGAGAACTTTGACTGGAACGCGTTTGAAAACGACCTGGGCGTTTACGACCAGCCCAAAGAGCAGATCGGCGAGGCTTATGACAAGACTCTTTCGAACATCGCCGCAAACGAGGTGACCGAAGGTACGGTCATCGGTATCAACAAGCGCGAAGTGGTCGTCAATATCGGCTACAAGAGCGAGGGTATCATCCCCATTTCGGAGTTCCGTTACAACCCGGATCTGAAGGTCGGCGACAAGATCGAGGTTTACGTCGAGTCTGCCGAGGATAAGAACGGTCAGCTGGCTCTTTCGCACAAGAAAGCGCGTCAGCTCAAGTCGTGGGATCGTGTGAACGAGGCCCTCGAGAAGGACGAAATCATCAAGGGTTACATCAAGTGCCGCACCAAGGGCGGTATGATCGTCGATGTATTCGGCATCGAGGCCTTCCTGCCGGGTTCGCAGATCGACGTGAAGCCGATCCGCGACTACGATGTATATGTAGATAAGACGATGGAGTTCAAGGTTGTGAAGATCAACCAGGAGTTCCGTAACGTCGTCGTTTCGCACAAGGCGCTGATCGAGGCCGAGCTCGAGGCGCAGAAGCAGGTAATCATGTCGAAGCTCGAGAAGGGCCAGATCCTCGAGGGTACGGTCAAGAACATCACTTCGTACGGCGTGTTCGTCGATCTGGGCGGCGTGGACGGTCTGATCCACATCACCGACCTGTCGTGGGGCCGCGTCAATCACCCCGAAGAGATCGTTTCGCTCGACGAGAAGATCCGCGTGGTTATCCTCGACTTCGACGATGCCAAGAAGCGTATCGCACTGGGTCTGAAGCAGCTCGCTCCGCACCCTTGGGAGGCGCTGGATCCCAACCTGAAGGTGGGCGACCACGTGAAGGGCAAGGTTGTCGTGATGGCCGACTACGGCGCGTTCGTCGAGATCGCACCGGGTGTCGAGGGTCTGATCCACGTATCGGAGATGTCCTGGAGCCAGCACCTGCGTTCGGCACAGGATTTCATGAAGGTGGGCGACGAGGTAGAGGCAGTCATCCTGACCCTCGACCGTAACGAGCGCAAAATGTCGCTGGGCATCAAGCAGCTTACTCCCGATCCCTGGGCCGATATCGAAACCCGCTATCCCGTAGGTACGAAATGCAAGGCCAAGGTTCGCAACTTCACCAATTTCGGCGTGTTCGTCGAGATTGAGGAGGGTATCGACGGCCTGATCCATATTTCCGACTTGAGCTGGACCAAGAAGATCAAGCATCCGGGTGAATTTACGTCGGTAGGCGCCGAGATCGAGGTCGTAGTGCTGGAGGTCGATAAGGAGAACCGTCGTCTGTCGCTGGGCCACAAACAGCTTGAGGAGAATCCCTGGAACGAGTTCGAGGGTCAGTTCGCAGTGGACAGCGTACACGAAGGTACGATTACCGAGATGACCGACAAGGGTGCCGTCGTATCGCTGGGCGAAAACGTCGAGGGCTTCGCTCCGATGCGTCAGCTGGTGAAAGAGGACGGCACGACGGCGACGGTCGGCGAGAAACTGCCGTTCAAGGTGATCGAATTCTCGAAGGCTACCAAGCGCATCACGCTTTCGCACACTCGTCTTTTCGAAGAGGCTAAACGTGCCGAGCGGGCCGAGCAGGCTGCCGAGAAGAAGGCTTCCGCCGAGGCTACCAAGTCTTCGATGAAGAAGATCAACGCTTCGGTCGAGAAGACCACGCTGGGTGACATCGCCGGTCTGGCCGAACTCAAGGACGCGATGGAAGCGGCTGCCAAGGAGGAGAAATAATCCTTGATCGCATGGATGAGAAAATCCCCGACCGCGAGGCCGGGGATTTTTCGTCGGTGTATGAGGGGGAGAACGAAACGTATATAGAAGCATCGGTAGAGAACAGCAGTAGTATATTGTACGACAAAGAGATACGCAACAAACCCCGGACGCGCCGCACAAAACGAAACGTATAATTTGATATAATTTCGGTATAATAAACCGGACCAAATCCGGCAACCGCTATAATGTCGGTATAATTTCAGAGGGCAGAATCAGGCGATTCAGCCCTCTTTCGTTGTATTCGCGGCCTCGTGTATGTCTGACGGCATTTTTCGGCTCTACAAAGGCTATTTCAATAGCAGTTGAACGACGTTAAAACGGGGCGTCGTCCCTCCTTTCCTCGTGTAATGCCTGCAATACGGAAAATCGGCAAAAATCGAGTTGGACTTACATTTGGACTTACAAAATGGACTTACATTTTCCGGGAAATGGACTTACAAAACCCGGTTTTTGACCCCCTCCAAAACATAGGAAACCGCCCGAAAATCGGCGCTAAACCCCGAAAATCGGCGAATAGAAGGCAGGAAACTGCCCTATAATTTGGGGATTGATTTTTATTTAATCGATTGATATTTATTCAGTTAGTCTATTTTATCCTACTTTGAGCGTGTGCGCACCCTCTTTGCGGGGTGCAATAGGGCTGCACGAGGGCCTATCGAATCGTATTATAACGCACGCTTGCTTTCACCAATGCGAGGGCACGGATCATCGAGATTGGAATATCTTTAGGCTCGTGGTGTTGGTTATGGCTGACGAGCTTCGCACAGTTTTCCCGTTCGGATTTATGGATGTATTTTATCGTCACGAACTCGTCCCCATCGACATTGGCCGATATAAGGTACATTTCACCCCAGAAAATCCCGTACTGCATGTCGTGTACCTGCTTGTAAAGGACAATATCGCCGCTTTTGAGTAATGGATACATCGAATCCCCGCGCACGTAAACAGCCCCGTCGCATGCAGGCAGATCCGGCAACGATATATAGCTGATCGGAATCGCATCGACATCGTTGAACAGGGAAACCAATCCGGCCGTCGCCTCCAGATTGTAAAGGGGAATGCGCTGGAGATCGACCAGATTGTCGGTTTTGAGAGGGAACTTTTCCTGCACTTGTATTCCGGCCTGTTGTAGATCCGGTTCTTTTTCCATGTTCCCGCGACCAGTCAGCAACCAGTCCAAATTGAGCTGTTCACACTTTGAAAACACAAGATCGTAATCAAGACTCCCGCGAGATTTCCAATTTGACAACGTTGCGGGAGCTATCCCCAGGAATCGCGCCAAGTCTGCATCAGAGGTCGAATTAGACGCCAACTTTAAGCGTCCGAGAATGTCTGCTTTAGCAATCATCTGTTTTCAGTATGAAAATATTTCTTGCGAAATAGTTGGTTTGTTTTCAAATTGTGTATATATTTGCAGCGTTGATACAATGTACTAACGGGGTAAAGTTACAGAAAAAATTGAAATAGTATGGCGACAAAACAAATCTTATTGCCTACGACGGTCCGGATGGAGATGGTCAAGACCTTCAAGATCACGCGCTCGACCCTCGACCGGGCTTTGAAGTACAAAGGCAACAGCGCGCGCGACAATATGCTGCGGAAAGCGGCCTTTCAGCGCGGCGGCGTGATCTACTTGGGAATAACCGCTCCCAAAGGTTACCTGCCGGACGTGGATACCACTTTCGAAAACGGCTGTATGCGTCAGAAGTTCGGCCACCGGATCGAGGTCGTCGTCCATTTGGAAAGCAACCGGACGACAATCCACATTGACGGGCAGAAGGTCGCCAGCTTCGACGATCTCACCGTTTCGACCTGGGGCAACATGCTCTACTCCCTGCAAACGATCTACAACAGACTCGCCGATCCGCATCCGGCCTCACTGCGGATAAAATCATGAATCAATTTAAGCACGCGATGATAACAAGAAGCACCGTAATATCTTTTGAAACTGCGGCAAAAGTAGTCGGAAAAGACGAGTTAATACAATTTGTTAGGCGGGGAATAGTGAAGCGCATTAGACGGTCAAATCGTTTTTCGCCTACTTATTTAGATTCTCTACCTCAAAGGTTTCGGCAGGCATTTGCAGATATGATTCAGAATCCATCTCTATTGTCTTCACGTGCATAAGGGGCATGTGGTATGTTAGAATGAAAGTTTTGATGACGTGACGCAAGTCTTCAACGAGGAATGAAGATGCGGAAATGAAAATTTCATAATAGCGTAGTACCTCGGCACCTTCAAGATGCTGATCAATAATTTTGAAGTTAAGACCAAAAGCTTTGCACAACGATCTCACTTGTTCAGTGTACATATCGAGGGTTCCATCGTCATATGACGTTTCGAAACGTACTACTTCTATTTTTTCAAGTTCTTTTTCCATAATCGCTAAAATTTGTAGTTGAACAGACAAATATAGCGATTTTCCCGTGAACGCACAGGCGTTACTCCGGAGCGATGCCGGCACGGGAGCACAGAAAACGACAAATGGAGTATTTTAACAACATACTTTGTATTACGCAGCCGGAACTTCTGGAGGTCATGAGTAAACCGGCATACGATCAACTTGTGAACCGTCGCAAGGTACAGGTCGCTCAACGGGCCTGTCGCGGCCGTAAGGCTTTGATCGTATTCGACAGTCTGCCGGGAAAGTACCGCCTGGCCGTAAAGGAACGCAAACCGGACATCTCGACGATGCCGTTGCAGGAGTGGCTTCGGGCGAACTACACGCCCGATGCCGAGGCGCGGAGCTACTTTTCGGCCTTCCGTTTCGACAACGGTTCGGCCCTTCCGGCGGAGAAGATCAACGAATACACGGTAAACGCTTCCGTAATCAAGGCGGTGCTGCGGCTGATGGCGTCGGCCAATGCCCTGCGACGTGTCGGCCGTATCGGATGGGACTCAATGGCCGAAACCATTACCTATTTCAAACGGGAGTTCGGCCACACGCTGCCCGAAAGCATGCTCCGTTTTCGCAAGAAGGTCGCCCAGTTCAAACGGGAAGGATATGCCTGCCTTATTTCCGGTCGGTTCCAAAATCAGAACTCCCGTAAGGTGAACTACAAGATCGAGCGGCTGATCCTTTCGCTGGACAGCCTGCCGGAGCGCCCCTTCAATACGACGGTGGCCGAGATGTACAATCAGTTCGTCTGCGGCGAGCTGAACGTGTACGACCCGGAAACCGGGGAACTGTTCGACCCGGAAGAGTTCACGGACAAAGAGGGCGAGCCGATCGCTTTGAGCGAAACGACCGTCGCCAATTACCTGAACAACCCGAAGAACCGCGCCCTACGGTCGAAACTGCACGACAGTGCGTGGGACTTCAACAACCGCTACCGTCCACACCACAAGCGCAAAGCCCCGGTCTGGGCGTTCTCGAAGATTTCGCTCGACGACCGCGACCTGCCGCGCAAGATGGCCGACGGAAACCGCGTCAAAGCCTATTATGCCTACGACGTGGCGAGCGGCTGCGTCGTTGGTTACGCCTACAACCGCCTCAAAACGGCCGACCTGTTCATCGACTGCGTGCGGAACATGTTCCGGCTGATCGACCACCAGGGCTGGAACTGCCCGGCCGAGGTGGAGGTCGAACACCACCTCGTGAACAACTTCGCCGACGGGCTGATCCGCGCGGGCGTGGTGTTCCCCTTCGTGCGGTGGTGCAACCCCGGTAACTCGCAGGAGAAACGGGCCGAGCACTTCAACCGGGTGAAGAAGTACGGCGTGGAGAAGCGCTCGCAGGTCGGCATCGGCCGCTGGTACGCCCGCCTGGAAGCCAACCGCCCGAAGGAGGAAAAGGTCTATGACGAGTTCAACAACACCTACAAGGAGGCGACCTATACCTACGAGCAGCTCGTGGCCGACGACATCCGGGCCATCCACGAATACAATAACGCATTGCATCCGAACCAGAAGCTCTACCCGGGGCTGACGCGCTGGGAGGTGCTCTGCCGCTACCAGAATCCGGATCTCGCGCCCGTGGACAAGGCGCTGCTCTACCGCTTCATCGGCGAGGAGGTGCGCACGTCGATCCGGCGCAGCAAGTACTGCCGGGTCCATTACGAAGATTATGCGCTGCCCTCGCCGGAGTTGATCGGACGGCTCGCGCCGAACGACTACACCGTCGAGGCCTATTATCTGCCCGACGAGCAGGGCAATGTCCCGGAGGTGTATATTTACCAGCACGGGGCCTATATCGCCACCTGCCGCCGTATCGAAGCCTATAACGAGGCCACGGCCGAGCAGACGGAGCGGGACCGTGAAGCCTACGCCGAGCAGGCGAAATACAACGCGCAGTTCGACGCCATGATGGCTCGGGAGAAGATCTGCAAAGTGCGGCTCCTGCCCGGTGATGTTCCGGCCCATGAGGAGCCGGAGATCGTCGAAGCGGCCCCTGCCGCACCGCCGGAGGAGGCGGAGGTATTCGATTTCGGCATCGACTACGCGGCGCTGGCAAAACATGAGCTTTAGAACGATAATAAAACACATTGAGATATGATTTCGAACGACATTAAAACCCGCATCGTGCTGGCCATATCCGGCAACAGGCAGAATTACGCCACGGACGCCAAACACGCCGTCGCCCTGGGCATTTCGACCTCGGTTTACAGCGAGATCAAGAAAGGCAACACCGAACAGAAGCTGAGCGACGCGAAATGGATGTCCATCGCCCGGCGGCTGGGCGTGAGCCTCGACGACGGCGCGGAGTGGAAGATCGTCAAGACGCCGACTTTCGAATACCTCACTTCGCAACTGGAACTGTGCCGCGCAAAGAGCCTTTCCGGCATGTTCTGCGATATTCCGAACATCGGCAAGACGGTGGCCGCACAATACCACGCCAAGACGCACAAGAACGTCGTCTACGTGGACTGCTCGCAGGTGA
>OMGH01001619.1_pt1 | contig 13256 bp, 14 predicted proteins | sample 1645841 | NCBI WGS metagenome assembly OMGH01 (sample SAMN00849584, study PRJEB25192) | human gut metagenome
CAGGCGAACCGGAAGATGGGCGTCCGGCTGTCCACGCCGGAGAGGATGGCGTCTTCCCTGTCAAAAGCCGGAATCCGGCGGCTGAATGCGTGCATCCCCTCGATAAAGGACTCTTCCAGTGCCTGCGGCAGCAGACCTCTTAAATTGCCAAGCACACATGCGCCCTTTGTGGCGCTCTCAAACGCCCCGTAAGACACCGAGGCACGATTGCTGCAATAGTCTCCAAAAAGCTGCTGCGGAATCCGCCCTTTTCCGATAGCGAATGCCCGCTCCTCGAGCATCTCCTGAAAACGGACACCGGCTAGCGGATCTTTCCCCGCAAAGTCGTCAGGAGTTACCGCCACAATAATTGCACTGTTTGCATTTTTCCCGTCACGTCCGGAATAGCTCATTCCGTTGACCGCAAGCCTGCCCTCCTCGGAGGATGCGTTTACCACATATCCGCCCGGACACATGCAGAAGGAATACACGCCTCTGCCGTTTGCGAGGTTCGCTGTCACTTTGTAGGGGGCTGCCGGAAGTTCGTGTGCATGCAGCGCTCCATATTGCTGCAGATTCATCATCTCCTGCGGGTGTTCCACACGGAAACCAACCGCAAACGCTTTTGCCTCCATGACAAGATCCTGCTTCTGATGCAGCATCCCAAACGTGTCCCGCGCACTGTGACCGATTGCAAGAACGAGTCTGGAAGTCTCGATCCACTCCTTGTGGTTGACCTCAACAAACATCTTTCCGTCCGCTTCCCTGCGGTAATCTGTCATACAACTCTCAAAGCAAAACCTGGCGCCGCGCGCTTCCATCGCCTGCCGCATGTTTTTGATGACTCCGGCAAGAATATCCGTTCCGATGTGCGGTTTGTTTTCGTACAGAATCTGCTCCGGCGCTCCGAATTTTACAAAGGTTTCCAGAACAAACCGGTTCCTGCCGGTGGGATCCTTGACCAGTGTATTTAATTTGCCGTCCGAAAAAGTTCCTGCGCCGCCCTCTCCGAACTGCACATTGGAAACCGTATCCAACACTCCGCTCTCCCAGAAGCGCTCCACATCCTTTGTGCGCTCCGTCACTGAACGCCCGCGCTCAAGGACAACCGGTGCACAGCCGCTCATCGTGAGCGCATACGCGCAGAAAAGTCCCGCAGGACCCGCACCGACAATCACCGGCGGGATGGACGGCGTTGGCGAAACCGCTCCCGGCAGATAATAACCGGTCTGCTTTACGATCGTAACATTCGGATCGTTTGCCCTTTTTATGATTTTCTCTTCTCCGGAAGCGGAAACCTCCACGGAATACACCAACGACAGTTCCGGTTTCTTTCTCGCGTCAATGGATTTTCTGATAATCCGGTAGCGAAGCTCCTGTCCTCCCGAAAGTCCCAGACGTTTTCTGATTTTCTGTTCCAGTGCTGCCGCATCGTGATGCAGCGGCATTTTTATCTGATTGATCCGTATCATCTCTGTTCTGACATTCCTTCCTCTGCTGCATGCATCCCCGCCACAAAGCCGCTCGACCACGCCCACTGCAGATTGTAACCGCCGCAGGTGCCGTCAATATCAATGATCTCGCCCGCAAAATAGATACCGTCTGCCAGCTTTGACGCAAGCGTTGTGGCTTCAATCTCCTCCGTGTCAACGCCCCCTGCGCATACCTGCGCCGCTTCCATTCCGTTGCTTCCGGTAATATCAACCCGGAAATTCTTGACACACTTCACCAGCCGGTGCAACGTGGCGCGTGCCACCTCCCCGGCATAGAGTTCCGACCGTATGCCAGCTTCGGAGAGCAGTACCTCGCTCAGCTTTCTGTTAAAGAGACCGATCAGTGCCTCCCCGGCGCTCTTGCCATGTGTATTCTCGTAGAAGCGCTCTGACAGCAGGTCAAAAAACTCCTTGTCCGTAAGATCCGGCGCAAAATCAATCAGCACATAGGGGTGCTTTTCGTCCGCGAGCGCTCTCGTCGCATAACGGCTGATCTGAAAGACCGGGATACCCGAGATTCCGGAAGCCGTAAGCTGAAGTTCGCCCCGCTCACTGCACACCGCGTCAGGATTTTCTCCCCGGGCTGTCCCACGGCTGCCTTTTGGTTGAAATTGCGCATTTTCCAGGTAGAGTGTTACCTGCATTTCTGCACGAATTCCTGCAAGTTTCTTGAAAAATGCCTGTTTTCCATGCAGTTGCACGAGAGCTGGCACCACATCTACAAAATGATGACCAAGTGCTTCTATATATGGAAATGCACTTCCGTCGCTTCCCGTCTTGGGTGCTGCCAGCAATCCGGGCGCAAAAATCACTGTTTTGGTTGAAAACGCGCCTTTTGTGGTGCGTATTTCATACCCGGTACAGGTTTTTTGAATGGATTGCAGTCCGCAGGACGTCCACAGATCAACGCCGAGGTAATCGCATTCCATGCCAAACACTTCCACGACAGACACCGCCTGCTCACTCGCCGGATAATAGTAACCGTTTTTGATCTTCGGATAGATTCCAAGCTCTTCAAACAGGCGCACGGTATCCTCCTGCCCGAACTGCTCAAAAACAGGCAGCACAAAAGCAGGGTTCTCTCCACGATAACAGGAAAGCCCCTGCACTGCATTTGTGTAATTACATTTTCCGTTGCCGGTGGATAGAATCTTTTTCCCAATCCGGTCCATGTGTTCGATCACCCGTGTTCTCGCGCCGCACCTGGCTGCACTGACCGCCGCCATAAGTCCTGCCGCGCCGCCACCGATCACCGTAACATCTATATCTGTCATTTCAACCTCTTATCTAACCGCTGTATCATTCTGTCCGTTCTTCTTAACCGTAACAATTTTACCACACAGCCCTGTAACATTCAATGAATAACTTCTCTTACGTCAGCTGGAATAGCTTTCGAGCAGATCGTACAGTTCTCTCTCATCGTCTACCGGAATTCCGTTGGAAAGCTGCTCCCTCGTCTGCACGGAAAGCCGTTCCGCACGGATGTTGGTCTCAAATAAAAGGGTTATCCCGTCCGCCTCATAGACTTTTAAGATGCCGTCGTCATCCATGCGGAGCAGATAGCGGCAGGTTTTCTGGATCTGCATGCTCTCCGCAGTTCGCTCCGTCTGTGCCACTGCGGCATCTTCCGTGACCGCCTCCGTCTCCTCTGCCGTACGGATCCTTCCTGCATCAAATGCGGTTTTCCCGCACAAGCCTCCGACAAGCAGCATCACTGCCGCAAAAAGGCAAATACCTATCGTCCGTTTCATAATGTCCTCCCATTCTCTGCGATAAGTATCTGCCAGTTCTTTCCTTTTTATTCAATTAACGCAAAAGATGCATCTTCCGCGCGAGTTTTACAAGCGTTCTGCCTTTCGGGAAGCGCAGGATTTCCTGCTCGGTCAGTCCCTTAAGCATCAAAAGCAGCGTCGCGTAGGTAAAGACGCCTGCAACAATCGATACAAGCGTTGCGATCAGATTGCTCCGAAGCAGATAGAGGAACAGACGGTAAACAAGCCATACCACCACGCCCATTCCAGCCGCTGAAACCGCCGGCACGAAAAACGTGCGCCGCACTTCCTGACGGTATCCGCTGTAACGGCGGATCGAGCGCGCATTTAGAATACACATGATCAGTCCGAAGCATGCATTTGCGATGATCACCGCAAAAATGTTCAGATCCAGCCCAAGCATCAGCGCCACCAGAATGATCATGTGAAGCGCCAGTGCAATCACTGCATTCTTGATCGGCTCCTTCATCCGGTTCATCCCCTGCAGCAGACCGTTGGAAAGGGTCGACAGGGAGAAGAAAATGATGGCCACGGAACCGGTCTGCAGCATTCTTGCCGCAAGCTCGGAGGAATCACCAAACAGCATCTGAAGAATCGGGGAGGCAAGCACGCCCATTCCGACTGCACACGGGAATGCCACGACCATGATAAAGCGTGTGGCAAGCCCGATCTGCCGTTTCGCCTCGCCTCGTTTTCCGCTCGCATAAGCAGCAGAGAGCGCCGGCACACTCGATGCCGCAAGGGAGGATGCAATGGCCAGCGGCACATTGATTAACACCTGGTATTTTCCGGTATAGATACCGTTCCAGGTACCGTAGTCCGTCTTGGAATATCCCTGCCATGCCGCGATATTCTTGTAGACCGCCTGGTCAATGGTGGCGTTGCAGTTGTAGATCGTGCTGCTCACCAGCACCGGAATAATGGTGATGATCAGCAGTTTAAAAATCTCTCCGTACGAATCTGCGCTTGTCTTTCGCTCCTTGCGAAGCGTCTTTTTAAACACCCGCAGATAGACAACAAGGACAAAACCCGCAAACAGCAGCGCACTCAGCGCTCCGGCAGCGGTTCCGATCGTTCCGCCCGCCGCACCGTAGGCTGCGCCGTAATCCTCGGCATTGCCTAAAAGCGCTCCGGCTTTGGAACCGTAGGAAAAAAGGACATACGCCGCCCACACGCTGACAATCGCATTTACAATCTGCTCTAAGATCTGGGATACGGCACTCGGCATCATCGTGCCAAGTCCCTGGAAAAAGCCTCGCATCACACCTAAGACCGCAACAATTACAAGAACCGGCACTAAAACCTTTAACGCAAAGATACAAAGTGGGGTTCTAAGCAGCGTACCCGTAATAAAATCCGCTCCGAAATAGAGAATTGCCGCGGCAGCGGTTCCGGACACCAGCGCAAAAATCAGCGCGCACTTTAAGATGCGGTAGACATTGCGCCTTCTGCCCTGTGAGATATTTGCCGAGACAAGTTTGGATACCGCGAGCGGCAGGCTGTAGGACGAAATAATTAACAAAATATTATAGATGGTATAGGCACTGCCATAATAGTCGTTGCCGGTATCCCCAATAATCGCCGTCAGCGGCATGCGGTAAATCAGTCCGATCACACGGCTGATCAGCGAAGCCGCCGCGAGGATTGTGCCCTGCGCCAGAAAACTTGTCGTATTTTTCCTTTTTTTATTGCCCATAAAAGTACCTCAAATCCTTTCGGAAGCGCCACGGCGCCGCCGTTCGTTAATCACGCGAGATGTTCATCTCCTCCAGAATCTGTCTCTGCTTCGGCTCCATGACTGCCGCGTCCTCCGGCGTCATGTGGTCATACCCGAACAGATGAAGCATGCTGTGCACGATCAGAAACGCAAATTCCCTGCGCTCGCTGTGTCCGTAGGCGGCAGCCTGCTCTCTCACCCGGTCCACCGAGATGACAATGTCTCCCAGCATGATCTCCCCGGTATCCGGATTAAAATTATCCTCATAATCCTCTTCCAACGCCGAGAAATTGCCCGCCTGCTCATAGGAGAGCATCGGGAAAGACAAAACGTCCGTCGGTGCATCAATCTGCCGGTACATCCGGTTGATCTCATGAATTCCTTCATTGTCTGTCAGCGTCAGATTCACTTCCGCCTCATAAGGAAAACCTTCATGGTCGATGGTAAAAGCGACAACCTCGCCCGCCAGCGCTTCATAATCAAATGTAAATGGCACGTCCACTTCGACTTCTAAATTCAGGCTCATACCAGTAATGCCTCCTCGTTCACAAGATATTCCCGTATTTTCAAAAACATATTCATGCTAAGCCCGGAACGGTCATACAGCCCCGCGGCAGAATATTCATTCAAGGTCTGATAGATCACCATATCCTGGTTCCAGTTGCTGCCAACGGTATCCTCATCCAGAACCTCCAGTTTTTTCAACAGCCCGTCCACCATATGTACAATCGCCGACTCGATGGTGGATGGCAGGGCTTCTTCCCCGTTGTATTCCCCGATAATGCGGATTACCTTCTCCGGGAAGCAGGCTCTCTGTGCCATTTTCACACCGTTTTTTGCAAGCGGTGCGCCCTCCAGTACGCCGATACGGTAATACATCCCCGCGGCGCTGCACACACGTTCGTCTGCCCCGACCACAGCAGCACATCGCGCCGCCACAAGCATCACCCGCCTTGCATGGCTGTAGTCTGCCCTGGAAAAACTCGCCAGTTCCCGCGCCAGCGGATAGGATTCATCGGTGATGTCGACCATGACCTCATCGACTTCCGCATTTCTTGCATCCGCCAGCTTCCGGTAGCACAGATGCAAAAACAAAAAGACGACCACACCGTCCGCCACGGCAGATACCATGATCCGGACGCTGATCTCCCGGTAGGTCAGATAGTAGAACAGAACCGGAAGAAGCATGCCGGCCATGCCGGCAAACCATTCATACCAGAACTGCTTTTTGCTGTTTTCCACTGCGTCCGCTGCCACCACTCCGATCAGAACCAGCAGGATATACATGGAGAATTCCTGGATGGTTCCACCGCACAAAAGACCGAGCAGGCTGCAGAAAAAGAGTCCGCTGCACAGGGAAAGCTCGATATTCCCCACACCGAGCATCAAAATGGCAGATAGCATCACAGGTCTTGAAAATTCCGGAAGTACAAGACAGACCGCCGTCACGCCAAGCGACGCCAGATACCCTGCAAAAATACGCCGGTAGCTTGTCTCACGATTTCCCGCAATGCTCCGCTTCATCCGGCAGTGCTCCAATAAAAAGAACCACAACGCCAGAAATACCAGATTGATGATAACAAGGACGATCCACTCGTCGAGATACTGTCCCCTGATAAATGCCGCCGCTGTCGTAAACAGGATCGTTGCGGCAGACATGCCAAGCAGATATATTACTCTCTTTGCCACATAGCGATCATCCATTCGTGTTCTCTCTCCTGCTTCTCGCACCGGTTCTGCCCGCACCGGTTCTGCTCGTGTTCTTTCTCGTGCCGGACGTCTTACCGGCGCGCTTCTCATAATCCTCGTATGCCTTGACAATCTTCTGCACCACCGGATGCCGCACGACATCCTGGCTTGTCAGTTCGCAGATACCGATCTCCTCCACATTGCGCAGCACTTTCAGCGCAATGTCCAAGCCCGATGCGGCATCCGGCGCCAGATCCTTCTGGGTGGCGTCACCGGTGATGACCGCCTTTGAACCGAAACCGATTCTGGTCAGAAACATCTTCATCTGCGCCGGCGTCGTGTTCTGCGCCTCGTCCAAAATGATAAACGCGTTATCTAACGTACGTCCGCGCATGTAGGCAAGCGGAGCCACCTCAATCAGTCCCTTTTCCATATTCTTCTGGAAGCTTTCCGCCCCCATAATCTGATAAAGCGCGTCGTAAAGCGGTCTTAAGTAAGGATCAACCTTGCTCTGCAGATCACCCGGAAGGAAGCCAAGCTTCTCCCCCGCCTCAATCGCAGGCCTGGTGAGGATAATCCGCCCGACCTCCTCGTTTTTAAACGCGGTGATTGCCATCGCCATCGCCAGATAAGTCTTACCGGTACCCGCCGGTCCCATGCCGAACACGATCATCTTTTCGCGGATGGCATCCACATAGGCTTTCTGACCGAGTGTCTTGGGCTTTACCGGCTTGCCGTTGATCGTGTGGCAGATGCAGTCGCGGTCGATCTCCACGATCGCCGACTCTTTTTCCTCCGCCATCAATGCCAGTGCATAGTTGACATTCTGTTCCGTGATGACATTTCCGCGTTTGGACAATTCCAGAAGCTGCATGAAAACATCCTGTGCGCGCCTGCAGCGTCTTTCGTCTCCGAGGATTTTCATATCTTCTCCCCGGACAACCACCGTCACATTTAAGGTACGCTCGATTTTTTTGATATAGACATCAAACTGACCGAACACATTCGCCATGTGATCTGTCGGTATATTTAACGAAACTTCAGTCAGACTCATTTTCATTCTGCCTTTCTTGCATTGTGGTATCGTAAACCTCTGTCGGCTGATAGGAAACAATGGATTCGTGCGCCCACAGATCGCCGCTTACCACATATTTTTCACCCGTGCTTTTTATAATAACATTTTTTGATATAATTTGAATACCTTTTTCTTCCAAATCTTTGATGTAATCCGAAAGATTCTTTGTGGCAATCTGACGGATCTCCTCTTCGGTGCGCTCGTGCCGCACCTGCTCGACCTCTGTGAACTCACTTTTATTCAGCCACACGGGCAGATAAAAATTGTCCGCCACATGGAGCTGCCTGCTCTCCGTCTGCACCTGGTATTCTGCAAACGGATTCCGGAAAAACGGCCAGTCGAACACGTTATCAAGCAGTGTGATGCTGTAGCACTCCTTCGTGTTCCCGGTCGGCGCCATCTCCACCCAGGTGCCATCAATCACATCCCGGTAGGAATAGAGTACCTTCGCCTTGATGTCCGCATCGGATGGACGGTAGAGGTACTGCATGATCTCACCGTCGTCGTTTAACACTTCAATGCGCCCCGAGACTAAGATGTCGCCTTTCTTTACCTCCGCTCCCACCGCGGCAAGCGGCGTGCCCGCGCGTGTCACCATCTCAGTAATCACGCCGTCTTTGGCGGCGACAATGTCCTGCGGCTTGTCGCTCTTCGCCTCATATTCTTCCTGCGGCAGGAGGTTTTCCTGAATATCGACCGTCATCTTTGTACCATAAATCTTGATGGAAGTCCAGATGACATCCCGGTAGCGGCTCCGCATGGCTTCTTCCAGATCCTCGCACGAAATCCGGGATTTTCTCGTTCCAAACGATGCGTGTTCCTCCTCCAGGAAATCCAGAATCGTCTCCGTGGTCAGATAAGAATTCCCGTTGATTTCGATATTCCAGATGAATCCGGACAGATCATACAGCAAAAAGCAGAAAAAAAGCAGGCCTGCCGGGAAAAGATACCGTCTGCGGTAGCGAAACGCGCAAAACGGCATCCCCACACGCTTCTGAATCCGGATCTGCGTTTTGGTTTTTTTCAGAATGGGCTTCAGCTGTCGGAATGCATCGACACTGATACAAAAAGTATATCCATTTTCACACGGTTTTAAATTCCAGATCAGGATATTCCGGTTCCCGCACAGATTTAAGAACCGTTCCGGTGCATATCCCGTCAGCTTCACATGAACATAACCGCGAAAATATTTGATCACAGAGAGCAACATCGTCTCAGTTCTCGTACTCTATCGTATCAATGCTGCCCGTTATTTTCATTTCTTCATTCGTGTAATAATCTATGGCAAGACGGACACCGGTAATCCGTATCCTGCAGGTTTTTGTCTGCACCCGGATAAAGGAATCCTCGTATTCCAGGATTCCTTTATAATTTGAAATCACAGCTTCCCCTCTGCCGGTGACGGTCACGATCGCCGCCCCGAGCATGAGGTCTTTGGGAAGCTCCAGGTTATCTACAATTCTTTCGCGCAGCGAAATCTGTGACCCCGCTGAAGTTCTGCTATTTTTTCTCATATAGCACTATATGAGGAAAAATACCGTCTTATTCTGGAAAGATATATTCTCTGACCACCGGCACGAAAGCCGCCGGCTCTTTGGCGATCTCGTAGGCATGGGCAATTTTTTCATACGCCGCCTGCATTTTGGCATCATCATTGCCATAAATCGTCGCAAGCACTTCACCGTCACTTACCGCATCCCCGTTCTTTTTCTCCAGAATAATACCAACGGATAGATCAATCGCACTCTCCTTGGTCTCTCTTCCGCCTCCCAGGGTCATGCAGGCAATTCCGATGTCTTCCGCCAGAATCCGGTGCACATATCCGCTCTCTTTTGCCGTGACCTCTAGTGTCTTCCCCGCAACCGGCAGAAGGGATGTGTCATAGACCGGTGCAGCATCTCCGCCCTGTGCGCGCACGAACTGGGCAAATTTATCGAGTGCCGATCCGTCTTCTATCACGCCCTCCATCAGTGCGCGGGCTTCCTTTTCGTCCGCCGCCCGCCCTGCGAGCATAAGCATCTGGCTGCCCAGTGCAAACACCACTTCTTTGAAATCAGCCGGTCCCTCTCCGCGCAGGGTATCAATCGCTTCCCGGACCTCAAGTGAATTGCCGACCGCGCGTCCCAACGGCTGATCCATATCCGTGATGACAGCCACCGTCTTCTTGCCCGCCATCGTACCGATGGAGACCATCTCTTTTGCGAGCGCTCTGGAATCCTCAAGCTTTTTCATAAAAGCGCCGTTGCCCGTCTTGACATCCAGAACGATGGCATCGCTTCCGGACGCCAGCTTTTTGCTCATGATGGAGCTGGCAATGAGCGACATCTGATCCACCGTTGCCGTCACATCACGCAGCGCGTATAATTTCTTGTCCGCCGGCGCCAGATTGGCAGTCTGTCCCGCAATGGCAATCCCGATGGTATTGACATTCCCGGCAAACTGCTCCTCGGAGAGCGCGGTCGTAAACCCGTCAAAACATTCTAACTTGTCGATTGTTCCGCCGGTATGCCCCAGTCCCCTGCCGGACATTTTTGCAACCGGAACTCCGAGCGCCGCAATGATCGGCGTCAGCGCCAGCGAGGTCTTGTCTCCCACGCCGCCGGTGCTGTGCTTATCGACCTTTACCCCCTTGATCCCCGAGAGATCCAGCACATCACCGCTGTCCCTCATGGCAAGCGTCAAATCCACCGTCTCGCGCGGCGTCATTCCGCGAAAACAGATCGCCATTGTCATGGCGGACATCTGATAATCCGGAATGCTTCCCTCCGTAAAACCTTCTATCATATAGCGGATCTCATCCGTGGAAAGTTCCCCGCCCTGCTTCTTTTTTAAGATCAAATCATACATTCTCATACTGCAATCCCCCTTATTTCTAAAGTATACTTTATTGTAACACCGTTTAACCGCCGATTCAACATTTGCCGCGCGGACGCTTGACAAGTCGTGCGGCGGACTTCTATACTGATGATAGATTTTTAAGCTTCTACAGTGAAAAGGAGACCGTTATGACCGGATATCAAATTCAAAGACACAGAATATTACTGTGCGTGCTCGCACTTTTTTGCTTGGGAATGGCTCTGATGGGATGTAAAAAAGCATCGCTGGATGACTGGTATGCCACACAGGCGGATCAGTTTCAGGAGATGACAGACGCCGTCAATTCCCAGGATCTGGGATACACCCTGGACATTGTCACCGCAGATTCCGATGCGTTAGTGTTCCAGTACACGCTTTCTAAGGCGTATGATATGTCGGATGACGCCGACGCCGACGCACTGACGCAGCTGTATGATGCCATTTTTGACAGCTATGCCTCCACTTTTTCCTCGCTGCGCGCGCAGATTGCAGATGAGACCGGCATAAACGGCATCGCCATCCGGCTGACCGCCTTAAATCCGGACGGAACCGTTCTGTATTCCAGGGACTTTACCGAATAGCCTGCCGCTATTTGTGGTAGGGTTCCCGGTTCATGATGCGGTAGCCGCGGTAGATCTGCTCCAGCAGAATCACGCGCATCAGCTGGTGTGGAAACGTCATTCTGGAAAAAGAGAGCTTAAAATCCGCCGCCGCAAGCAGCTCTTTTGACATGCCGAGTGACCCACCGATCAAAAAGATCACATGGCTGATCCCGTCAGTTCCCAGTTTTTCCAGTTTCTGTGAGAGTTCGACCGAATCGAGTTCCCTGCCGTCTATGGCGAGTGCCATGACATAGGAGCTGCTCTGCCTGCATTTCTCGAGGCGGGCAAGCACACGCTCCCCCTCCTTTTGCCGGATCTGCATTTCTTCCGTGGCACTTGCGCCGTCTGGCGTCTTTTCATCTGCGACCTCGATGATTTCCAGCTTGCAATAGCGCGTCAGGCGCTTAGCGTATTCCTCGATGGCATCTCTGTAAAATTTTTCTTTGATTTTTCCAACGCATAAAATTGTAATCTTCATAGCAGATTTATTATAACATTCTTTGGTTGCGGCAGTCTATAAAATCTCCTATAATGTAGGAAAAGAAAACTAAGAAAGTGAGAATTTATTATGTGGTGTCCAGAATGTAAAAACGAATATGTAGCGGGAATCGTCCGCTGTCCGGACTGCGGCGTGGATCTGGTGGAGTCGCTCTCCATATCAGAGGACAAATCAAAAGACAGTCCGGATGCCTTCTCCCCTGATGACATGGAAGAACTTTCGGCAGCTTCCACCGTCAGGGCAGCGGAAGGCGGCAGAGGAGATACTCCGCCGCTTACTGCACATTCACACGCCTACCGGTCCAAGGCTTCCCAGACCGAAGATATGAAGTCTACCGCCTACACCTTTACCGGGGTCGGCATGATCGGACTGGTTCTTTTGGTGCTGTTTTCCGATCCATATTACCGGTGCCGCCAGAATTCTGACGGGTCTTGTCATGGGAATCATGTTCGTTATCTTTTTGTGGATCGGCATCCGTTCCTTCGGACAGATCAAACAGCTCAAAGATGCGACTGCAACAGAAGATGCACTGCAGGATGAGATCCTCAAATGGTTTCTGGATACCTACCGTGCCGATGTCATTGATCAGTCCGTCGACAACGATCAGCCGGAGGAGGCGCTGTATTTTTCCCGCTACGAAGTGATGGAAAAGCTGCTGCTTCATCAGTATCCCTCCCTTTCGGAATCCTTTACCGATCATATGATTGAACTGCTCTACGCCGAGCTTTTCTAAAATCGGGACATTTCTCCAAAACAGCACTTCTTTCATGCAGCGACTTATGGTACAATAGAACCATCAAATATACTATTGAGAGGTGACGATTTTGAAATTACTGGAAGAAAAGATTCTTTCCGAGGGAAAGGCATTAAACAAAGACATTCTTAAGGTAGACAGTTTTATCAATCATCAGGTGGATCCGGTGCTCATGGCACAGATCGGGGAGGCATTTGCCGCACATTTTAAAGGCAGAGGCATCACGAAAGTGGTTACCATCGAAAGTTCTGGAATTGCTCCTGCACTCATGACCGCATCTGCACTGGGCGTTCCTATGGTAATTTTGAAGAAGCAGCCTTCTCAGATTTTAAATGATAATCTCTACCAGACTGTGATCACATCCTTTACCAAAGAGACGAACTACGAGCTGACGCTCTCCAAGAAGTACATCTCCGAGGAGGATCACGTCTTAATCATCGATGATTTCCTTGCAAACGGTGAGGCTGCGACCGGAGCGATCCGCCTTCTGCGTCTGGCACATGCGACCATCGCCGGTCTCGGCGTTCTGGTGGAAAAGTCTTTCCAGCCAGGACGCGAAAAGCTGATCGATCAGGGTACCGAAGTGTATGCACTTGCCAGAGTCGGTGCAATGGATACAGACCACATCGAATTTTTACCGGCGGACGACGAGTGATCTTCTTCCCCAAAGAAAAGGGTCTGGTGCAATAAGCATATCATGCTTTGCGTTGATAAGTAATATTACAAGAACTAGATACTTAAAAGTTCCAGATAAACATGCGGTGACAAATTCTGACCGCAAAATCCGGTATTTCTAACCATGCCGCAGCTGGCATCCGTG
>OMGH01001624.1_pt1 | contig 13226 bp, 8 predicted proteins | sample 1645841 | NCBI WGS metagenome assembly OMGH01 (sample SAMN00849584, study PRJEB25192) | human gut metagenome
CTTTTAAGTCTTCAAGTTTCTCCGGTTTAATAATAATTTCCAGTTTCTTCCTACCAGCTCTGCTCCTTCTATCTTGTCGATGTTGAAAGTGGCAGAAGTAGGACCTCCTTCTTGCAGGTCGGTAGAATAAACATGCCAGCCCTGGTCCATCGTACCAGTAAAAATAATTTCAGCCTCATTGGCCGAAAGGTTTTTCCATTCGGTCTTGAATCGTACCGGATCTTGCATCTGGGCGAACATGGGCAGACAGATTAACGCCATGAGCAGCCAACTGAGCGTGATTCTTCTTTTCATTGTTTCTTTTCGGATTTTGAATTATAAATAAGAAATTTGTTTTTATTGTCTGGGGTTATTCGGTTACTTCGATACCTTTCAGGGTAGCAGAGCTGGATTCGGTGATACGCACACGTACAAGATCACCGATACGGTGTGTGCCACGGTCGAATACGACTACCTTGTTCTGCTCGGTACGTCCGAATAATTGTTCTTTGGAGCGTTTTGATACGCCTTCTACCAGTACCTCGAATGTCTTTCCTACATCGCGGGCATTGCTTTCGGCAGATAACTGGTTCTGCAATTCAATCATTTCGTTTAACCGGCGTATTTTAACTTCTTCGGGAACATCATCAGGCAGATGTTTCGAAGCATATGTTCCCGGTCGTTCGGAATATTTGAACATGAAAGCTGAGTCGTATGCACATTCACGCATCAGCGAAAGACTCATCTGGTGATCTTCTTCTGTCTCGGAGTGGAATCCGGAGAAGATATCAGTACTCAATCCACAGTCGGGAATGATGCGACGGATGGCCTCTACCCTTTCCAGGTACCATTCGCGCGTATATTTGCGGTTCATCAGTTTCAGAATACGCGAACTTCCGCTCTGTACCGGCAGGTGGATATGCTTGCATACGTTAGGTACTTCAGCAATGACATGCAGTGTTTCATCACTCATGTCTTTGGGGTGTGAAGTAGTAAAGCGTACACGCATTTCGGGTACAGCTTCGGCAACGATACGTAACAGCATCGGGAATGTTACGACCTCTCCTTCCCGCTCGAAGCGATAAGAATTGACGTTCTGGCCTAACAGCGTTACTTCCTTATACCCTTTCTGCTGTAAATCGTGCACTTCGTTCAGAATGCTTTCCACATCACGGCTTCTTTCGCGTCCGCGAGTGTAAGGCACAATGCAATAGTGACAGAAATTGTTGCAGCCGCGCATGATAGATACGAATCCGGAAATGTGATTTCCACAGATGCGTGACGGAATGACATCGCGATAAGTTTCAGTTGTAGAAAGCTCTACATTGATGGCCTTCTCTCCTGCCTCAACTGCGCCGATCAAATCGGGCAATGTGAGATAAGCATCCGGTCCTGCTACCAGGTCGACGTGGTGATTTTCTATCAGATCGTTTTTTACACGTTCTGCCATACATCCCAATACTCCGACAATCAGGTGCTTGCGCTTCTTTCTCAGAGAATGGAAGAACTCCAGCCGGTTCAGGATTTTCTGCTCGGCATTGTCACGGATAGAACAAGTGTTCATAAATACGGCATCAGCTTCATCGAGGCTTTCGCACGGACTGTATCCTGCCATTTGCATGATAGATGCGATGACTTCGCTATCCGCAACATTCATCTGACAGCCGTAGGTTTCGATAAACAGTTTTTTTGTTTCCAGTTCGGTTGCGGATTTAAAGTCCGCTCCCGTAGCTTCTTTTGTCATAATGTTATGTTATTATTTAATAAATTCATTTGCAAAGATATGAGTTTCTTCCCTAAAATCCATGAATGTGTTATATTTATTAGTATCTTTGGGCAAATCCTTAACATTTTGGCAGACTATGGACGAAGTGATAAAAATATTTGTTATAGTGGCGGCTATTGCTTTCGCCGCTTATCAGAATTATGCCAAAAAGGAAAAGAAAAAGAATAAACCCTCCCGTAAGAAGATGGCTAAGCCGGCAACAGTCCATGTAGAGCCGGATATTATCATGGCTGGTCAACAAAATGAATGCGTTGGGCAAAGTGTTGATAATAAGCTTAATAAGAAAAGAAAAGGAGAGGGGAGAAAGCATCGGAAGTTATCGGAAGAAGCGCCTCAGAAGGATGCGCTATCTACTGCCCAACAGCCTGAGTCAGGTAGCACTGTCCGGTTGAAGACACCTGCGGACGCAAGGCGTGCATTTATTTATTCCGAGATTTTTAACCGTAAATACTAATAAGCAGATTTTGTAAGTTTAATACTAATAATTATAAAAACACCTAATACCATGACTTATAATTTTATGACCGCAGCCGAAGCTGCCAGCTTGATAAAAGATGGAGAGATAATTGCCCTGAGCGGGTTTACGCCGGCAGGAAGTCCGAAAGCCGTAACTGCAGAGCTTGCGAGGCAGGCTGAAGAAAAACACGCCAGGGGAGAACACTTTCAGGTAGGTATTATTACGGGAGCTTCTACCGGAGATTCTTGCGACGGAGTGCTGACTCGTGCTCATGCTATTCACTTCCGTGCTCCATATACCACGAATACTGACTTCCGCAAAGCAGTCAATGCCGGTGAAATCAATTATACGGATATACATCTTTCTCAGGTTGCCCAGCGTTTGCGTTCCGGTTTTTTAGGTCATGTAACTACAGCTATCATCGAAGCCTGTGAAATTACAGAAGACGGACGGATCTATCTGACTGCAGGTGTGGGAATTACTCCGACAATTGCTCGTCTTGCCGACCGGGTGATAGTAGAGCTTAATGCTGCGCACAGCAAAAGCCTGATAGGTGTGCACGATTTGTATGAAATGGAGCGCCCTCCTTATCGTCGTCCGATTCCTATTGTACGTCCAAGCGACCGTATCGGATTGCCTTATATTCAGGTAAGTCCGGAAAAGATAGTAGGAGTGGTAGAAGTGAATCTGCCTGATGAAGCGAGAGGATTCCATGAGCCGGATCCTATTACGGATAAAATTGGTCAGAATGTAGCTGACTTCCTTGCAGCAGATATGCGCCGAGGAATCATTCCGTCTACTTTCCTTCCGTTGCAGTCGGGAGTGGGAAACATTGCTAATGCTGTACTCAGTGCATTGGGTAAGGATCCCAGTATTCCACCATTCGAAATGTATACGGAGGTTATTCAGAACTCAGTCATCAAATTGATTAAAGAGGGTAGAATCAAGTTTGGAAGTACTTGTTCACTCAGTGTTACAAACGACTGTCTGCAAGATATTTATGATAATATGGATTTCTTCCGTCACAAGCTTGTACTTCGTCCGTCGGAAATATCTAACTGTCCGGAAGTTGTTCGTCGTATCGGTGTCATTTCAATGAATACAGCTATCGAAGCGGATATTTACGGAAATGTAAACTCAACTCATATCTGCGGTACGAAGATGATGAATGGTATCGGTGGTTCGGGCGACTTTACCCGCAGTGCTTATATCTCTATTTTCTCTTGTCCGTCGACGGCAAAAGGAGGATGTATCAGTTCAATCGTGCCGATGGTTTCTCACCTCGATCATAGTGAGCACTCTGTAAATGTGATTATCACCGAACAGGGTATTGCTGATTTACGTGGAAAGAGTCCGATGGAACGTGCACAGGCTGTAATCGAAAACTGTGCACATCCAGACTATAAACAACTGTTGTGGGATTATCTGAAGATTTCTACCAAGGGACAGACTTGCCACAGTTTGTCGGCGGCGTTGGGTATGCATCAGGTTTTCATCAAACAGGGTGATATGCGTCTGACTAACTGGGCTGACTTCGAAAAGTAACTTTTTAATTTATCTGATATCGATTCCCCTCTGGGCTCCGTTATTGTTTCTGCTTTACAGAAAAACGGAAAGCTCAGAGGGGAATTTTCTTTTTGGGTATAGCTGCTGTTGGGAAAAACTCTTTTGATAAGCTTGTTGAAAAGTGTATTTGTATGTAAACAGGGATGTGAAATGAGTGTGAATATCTCTGTTAAAATCCTTGTTCTATATGGGGATGTGATAGATATATATTTCTGATAAATAGAATTTTAGTTATTGTTTCAACAGGTGTTAACAACCTGTTGGTAATAGTTGATTATTCCGTTAAAAACCTGATAAGTATTGGTGTGAAAAGATGCAGTATAATTAGTTGTTGAGTAATGGGGAAAAAGCGGCAGGAATGTCAACTAGGGGAGGAGTATGAGTTAATAGGCTGCAAGATAACGGATTGGTCGGATATTTGTTAGCGGAAAAATCGGTTTTATTCCCGAAGTCTTACTATCTTTGCACGGTATTGTGGGAAATAGTAAAAATCAAATATATAACATCACTATGGAATATAATTTCAGAGAGATCGAGAAAAAATGGCAGCAAAAGTGGGTAGACAACAAAACCTACAAGGTTGTCGAAGACGAATCGAAAAAGAAGTTCTATGTACTGAACATGTTCCCTTATCCGTCGGGAGCAGGACTTCATGTTGGTCACCCGCTGGGCTACATTGCCAGCGATATTTATGCTCGTTACAAACGCTTGCAGGGCTATAATGTATTGAATCCGATGGGGTACGATGCTTATGGTTTGCCTACTGAACAATATGCAATTCAGACCGGTCAGCATCCGGCTATCACTACCGTAAATAATATTAACCGTTATCGCCAGCAATTGGATAAAATCGGTTTTTCATTCGACTGGGACCGTGAAGTTCGTACTTGTGAGCCGGGTTATTATCACTGGACTCAATGGGCTTTCCAGAAAATGTTCAACAGCTATTATTGCAATACTTGTGGAAAAGCTGAACCTATCAGTGAACTGATCAAGCATTTCGAGGAGAAAGGAACAGAAGGACTGGATGTGGCTTGTAGTGAGGAACTGAGCTTTACAGCAGAAGAATGGAAAGCTAAGAGCGAAAAGGAACAGCAGGAAGTGCTGATGAACTACCGTATCGCTTATTTGGGTGAAACTATGGTTAACTGGTGTCCGCAACTGGGTACTGTACTTGCTAACGATGAAGTAGTGGACGGCGTATCTGAACGTGGTGGTTATCCGGTGGTGCAGAAGAAGATGCGTCAGTGGTGTCTGCGTGTGTCAGCATATGCTCAGCGCTTGCTCGACGGACTGGAAACTGTAGATTGGACTGATTCTCTGAAAGAAACACAGCGTAACTGGATTGGTCGTTCGGAAGGTGCAGAGGTACGTTTCAAGGTAAAAGACAGCGATTTGGAATTTACCATCTTTACTACTCGTGCCGATACTATGTTTGGTGTTACTTTCATGGTGCTGGCTCCTGAAAGTGAACTGGTTCCTGTACTGACAACTGAGGCACAGAAAGCAGAAGTGGAAGCTTATCTGGACCGTACGAAGAAGCGTACCGAACGTGAACGTATCGCCGATCGCCGTGTTACCGGTGTATTTAGTGGTTCATATGCAGTGAATCCGTTTACTGGTGAATCTGTTCCGGTATGGATCAGCGACTATGTATTGGCTGGATATGGTACAGGAGCCATTATGGCTGTTCCGGCTCACGATAGTCGTGACTATGCTTTTGCAAAACACTTCAACTTGCCTATCGTTCCATTGGTAGAAGGATGTGATGTGTCGGAAGAAAGCTTCGATGCTAAAGAAGGTATCGTATGTAATTCTCCGAAAGCAGGAGCTACTCCGTATTGCGACTTGAACCTGAACGGACTGACTATCAAAGAAGCTATTGCCACAACCAAAAAATATGTGAAGGAGCATCAGTTGGGTCGTGTAAAAGTAAACTATCGTTTGCGTGACGCTATTTTCTCTCGTCAGCGTTATTGGGGTGAACCGTTCCCGGTTTATTACAAGGATGGTATGCCTTATATGATCGATGAGAGCAAGTTGCCACTGGAACTTCCTGAGGTAGATAAGTTCTTGCCTACGGAAACCGGAGAACCTCCATTGGGACATGCTACTAAGTGGGCATGGGATGTGGTTAAAGGTGAAGTCGTAGAAAATTCTAAAATAGATAACGTAACTGTTTTCCCACTTGAACTGAATACCATGCCGGGATTTGCTGGTTCATCGGCTTATTATTTGCGTTACATGGATCCGCACAATGATCAGGCACTGGTTTCTGAGAAAGCCGACCATTACTGGCAGAATGTTGATTTGTACGTAGGTGGTACAGAACATGCTACCGGACACTTGATTTATTCTCGTTTCTGGAACAAGTTCCTGTTCGATCTGGGTGTAAGTGTTAAAGAAGAACCATTCCAGAAGCTTGTTAATCAGGGTATGATTCAGGGACGAAGCAATTTCGTTTACCGTATCAAGGATACTAACACATTCGTTTCATTGGGCTTGAGAGATCAGTACGATGTGACTCCGCTTCATGTAGATGTTAATATCGTTTCAAATGACGTATTGGATGTAGAAGCTTTCAAGAACTGGCGTCCGGAATACAACAATGCCGAATTTATTCTGGAAGACGGCAAGTATATCTGTGGATGGGCTGTAGAAAAGATGAGTAAATCGATGTATAACGTAGTGAATCCGGATATGATTGTAGAGAAATACGGAGCTGATACACTGCGTATGTACGAAATGTTCCTCGGACCGGTAGAGCAGTCTAAACCATGGGATACAAACGGTATTGATGGTGTTTACCGTTTCTTGAAGAAACTCTGGAACTTGTTCTACGACCGTCAGGGCAACTTCATGCCAGCAGAAGGAGAACCGACTAAAGAGGAGTTGAAGGCTGTTCATAAGTTGATTAAGAAAGTAACTGGTGATATCGAAACCTTCTCTTACAATACTTCTATCAGTGCATTCATGATTTGTGTGAATGAACTAACTTCATTGAAGTGCCGTAACAAGGCCGTGTTGAGCGACTTGATTGTCATCATTGCTCCATTTGCTCCTCATCTGGCAGAAGAGTTGTGGGAAGCTTTGGGCAATACAACATCTGTTTGTGATGCACAATGGCCGGCATTTAATGAAGAATATCTGAAGGAAGATAGTGTAAAATATACCATTTCTTTCAACGGAAAGGCTCGTTTCACTATGGAGTTCCCTGCAGATGCAGATAATGACACGATACAAGCTGCTGTAATGGCTGACGAACAATCTCAAAAATGGATTGAAGGAAAGACTCCTAAAAAGGTCATTATTGTTCCGAAGAAGATTGTAAATATTGTACTTTAATAGCAGTCGTTTTATGGAAACGATTCTGAAGAAAAAAATTGGCAGGGAGTCGAAAGACTACCTTGCCATTACTTTCGGACTGATATGTTATGCACTGGGATGGGTAGCTTTTCTGCTTCCTTATCAGATCACGACAGGAGGAGTCAGTGGTATTGCCGCTATTATTTATTATGCTACAGGAGTAGAAATTCAGGTTTCTTACTTTGTGATTAATGCTGTTTTTCTGGGGTTTGCCTTGAAGATTCTGGGACCAAAGTTCAGTGTAAAGACGATATATGCTATTTTCATGCTGACTTTCCTGCTTTGGTGGTTTCAGGTTCTGTTCAGGGGCAGTGACGGAAATCTCCCGCAACTGCTTGGTCCGGGACAAGAGTTTATGGCTTGTGTAATAGGAGCCGGATTGCTGGGCTTTGGAATAGGCATTGTATTTTGTAATAACGGTAGTACGGGAGGTACTGATATTATCGCATGGATTATCAACAAGTACAAGGATGTTACTTTAGGACGTATGATGATGTATTGCGATATTGTAATCATTTCGTCGTGCTATTTTATCTTTCATGACTGGAAGAGAGTTTTGTTTGGCTTCTGTGTTTTGTTCATTATGAGCATAGTTATCGACTATGTAATAAACAGTACTCGTCAGTCGGTTCAGTTCCTGATATTCTCACGGAAATATGAACAGATTGCGGAAGGTATTTCTACCAAGATAGACCGTGGAGTAACTCTTCTTGATGGACAGGGCTGGTACAGTAAACAAGATATAAAAGTTATTGTTGTATTGGCAAGAAAAGGCGAATCACTTGATATCTTCCGTCTGGTGAAGGATATTGATCCTGATGCGTTTATTTCCCAAAGCAATGTAGTAGGCGTGTATGGAGAAGGATTCGACAAGCTGAAAGTAAAATAAACGAAAGTAAAAGTAAATATTTCTCTAAGATATATTTAAAATAGAATAGGTTTTTCCGTTTAATTTGTATTATCGGAAAAACTTATTTTATTTTGTACCATATTAGTGGTATAATTCTTAAATCTGTAATATGAGATGCATGTGGAAAGTTATTCCGATGATGTTTTTAGCTAGTTTTTTATCTTTTGGCACTTCTGTATGGGGCAATGCGTTAGCTCAGAATCTCTTTCTTCATACTAACTGGGAGTTTTCCAAGTATGGAAGCCACGAATGGCTTGCTGCACAGGTTCCAGGCACGGTACATCAGGATTTGATTGCTCACGATAAGTTACCCGATCCTTTTTATGGGATGAATGAAAAAGAAATACAATGGGTTGAGAATGAAGATTGGTTGTATCGTACGTCTTTTGTATTAACAGAAGAACAATCGGCACATGAGGAAATCTTTTTGGTATTTGAAGGACTTGATACTTATGCGGATATATTCCTGAATGGTGCATTATTACAAAGAACCGATAACATGTTTGTCGGATATCGTATTCCTGTCAAGCGAAATTTAAGAAAAGGAGAAAACAAACTGCTTGTACGTTTTCGTTCCCCAATCCGTGAGGTAATGCCTCAATGGGAAACCAATGGCTTTGATTATCCTGCTGCTAACGACCATTATCCACAGAAACTGAGTGTGTTTACCCGTAAAGCCCCTTATTCCTATGGATGGGACTGGGGAATCCGAATGGTTACTTGTGGCATCTGGCGACCTGTATATCTGGAATTTACCAACAAGGCTGTAGTAGAAGATTATTTTGTACATCAGAAGTCGGTTACTTCCGAACGTGCAGAAATAGACAACCGCCTGGAAGTAAACAATATTACCGGAACGGTTCAGGAAGCTCAGATAAAAGTGACTTGTGCTTATCGGAATGAACAGGCTGGAAGTGTAGAAAAGACTGTCCGGTTACAGCCAGGTGTGAATAATTTGTCACTGCCTTTATCGATTGATTCTCCGCATCTTTGGATGCCTAATGGGTGGGGAGAAGCTGCCTTATATGCATTTGAAGTATCGGTATGTGTAGATGGTAAGCTTGTTGCAAAAAAACAACACCAGATCGGATTGCGAACGGTGCGTGTTGTCCATGAAAAGGATAGCTTAGGAATGAGTTTCTATTTTGAAGTGAATGGCATTCCGATGTTTGCCAAAGGTACTAATCTGATACCTTCAGACGCTCTTCTGCCACGTGTAACCCGTGAACGATACGTTCGCCTGCTGGATGATGTACAGGCTGCGCATATGAATATGATACGCGTATGGGGTGGGGGAATCTATGAAGACGATGCCTTTTTTGAGGAAGCTGATAAAAGAGGTATTCTTGTCTGGCAGGATTTTATGTTTGCTTGTACACCTTATCCGCATGATCCGGCTTTTTTGAAGCGAGTTTCGGAAGAAGCAGTATATAATATCAAGCGTTTACGGAATCATGCTTCTTTGGCAATGTGGTGTGGTAATAATGAAATATATGAGGGCTTGCGTTATTGGGGCTGGAAGAAAAAATATGCTCCTGAGATATATCAGCAAATGTTGGATGGATATGACGTATTGTTCCGCCGGCTTTTGCCCGAGAAAGTAAAGGAGTTCGATCCGGGACGCTTTTATCTGGAAGGATCGCCTTATGAAGCCAATTGGGGACGGCCTGAAAGCTGGAAGATCGGCGATAGTCATAACTGGGGAACCTGGTATGGACAGAAACCTTTTGAAACGCTGGATACAGAGATTCCGCGTTTTATGAGTGAGTTTGGTTTTCAGTCTTTTCCGGAGATGAAGACGATACGTACATTTGCTTCGCCGGCAGACTACGATCTGGAGTCAGCGGTTATGAATGCCCATCAGAAAAGTACGATTGGCAATTTCCTGATTAAGAAAACAATGGGTATTTATTATCATGTTCCGGAAAAGTTTGAGGATTTAGTTTATATGGGACTTGTTCTGCAGGGACATGGAATGCGTCACGGAATGGAGGCACATCGCAGAAACCGACCTTATTGTATGGGTAGTTTGCTCTGGCAACTAAATGACAGCTGGCCGGTTGTTTCATGGTCGGGTATCGATTATTATGGAAACTGGAAGGCTATGCATTACCAGACTCGCCGGGCTTTTGCTCCGGTATTGATAGATGCAATTCGTGAAGGTGATAAACTGCGCTATTATGTGCTTTCGGATGTATTGAAGAGCGAAAAAGCAATATTGCAGATTGAACTTATGGATTTTAATGGAAAAGTGTATCGCAGGCATCAGGTAGAAGGTACGTTGCCAGCTAATGCTTCTGCTGTCTTTTATGAAGAAGACTGGAATAAAGCATTCGCAGCTTGTGATACGACCACTTCATTTATACATATGACTTTACGTAGTGATGTTGACCGGAGGGTACTTTCAGACGAAGTATATTATCCGGTGTTTGCCAAAAAGCAACATTTGCCCCATCCTGAAATAAGTTGTAAGATACGAAAGAAAGATGGAGCTTATGAACTGACATTAAAATCCAAACAACTGGCTCGTGATGTATTTGTAGAAATATCTGTTCAAGGAGTACGTTTCTCTGATAATTTCTTCGACCTGCTGCCTGGAGTACCTAAGAAGATTTTGGTTACTTCGGCTGACGGAACACCTTTGGAAGATATTTCCGTAAGCTTGCATCAATTGAGCGATATTGTGTCATTCTAATTACTAACTTTAATATTATTATCATGAAACCATTTTCGAAATTTAACTGTCTGGGGCTGGCGTTTGCCGGAATGATGATTACATCGTGTACGGATAAGCCAACGGCTTTCGCTGATTATCAGATTGTGCCTATGCCTCTTGAAATTACCACACCTCAACAAAGTGGATTTTTGCTGAAGAGTGGAGAAACTATTTATTACACTGCCGGTAATGAAAAAATGAAGAAAAATGCCGAATTCCTGGCTTCTTTTATTAAAGAACAGACCGGTATTGAACTGAAAGTACAGGAGGGTGATAAAGAAAGCGGAATCGTATTGAAATTAGGACTGGAGGCAACTTCTCCAGAGGCTTACCATCTGACTGTCGACGGAGGAAAGGTTGTCATTGAGGCTCCTTCAGAAGCTGGTGTATTTTATGGAATCCAGACATTGCGTAAATCTGTTTCTGTTCATGAAGGAGGTGGTGCAATCGAACTTCCTGCTGTAGAAATAAACGATACACCGCGTTTCAGCTATCGCGGAATGATGCTTGATGTTGGCCGTCATATGTTTACGATGGATGAAATCAAAACGTATATTGATATGCTTGCACTGCATAATATCAACCGTTTACACTGGCATCTTTCTGAAGACCAAGGCTGGCGTATCGAAATAAAGAAATATCCGAAACTGACAGAAATCGGTTCAAAACGTAGTGAAACTGTTATAGGACGTAACTCGGGAAAATACGATGGAAAGCCTTACGGTGGTTTCTATACTCAGGAACAAGCCAAAGAGATTGTTGCTTATGCTGCAGAACGTTATATAACTGTTATTCCTGAAATAGACCTTCCGGGACATATGCAGGCTGCATTGGCTGCTTATCCGGAACTAGGATGTACAGGTGGTCCGTATGAAGTTTGGCGTATGTGGGGCGTTTCTGATAATGTACTATGTGCCGGAAATGACAAAACAATTCAGTTTATTAAGGATGTGCTGGCTGAAATTATTGAAATCTTCCCGTCAGAATATATTCATGTAGGTGGAGATGAATGTCCGAAAGATAAATGGAAAACTTGTCCGAAATGTCAGGCTAGAATCAAGGCTTTGGGTATCAAAGGCGACAGCAAACATTCAAAAGAAGAATACCTGCAAAGTTATGTGATAAGAGAAGCAGAAAAGTTCTTGAATGAACATGGACGTAACATTATCGGATGGGACGAAATCTTGGAAGGTGGTCTGGCTCCTAATGCAACTGTTATGTCATGGAGAGGTGAATCCGGAGGTATTGAGGCTGCACGCCAGAAGCATAATGTTATCATGACTCCGAATACATACTTGTATTTTGACTATTATCAGGCTAAGGATACAGAAACAGAACCGTTGGCTATCGGAGGTTATTTGCCTATGGAAAGAGTATATAGCTACGAGCCAATGCCGTCTGCCTTGACTCCGGAAGAACAGAAATACATTACCGGTGTACAGGCTAATCTGTGGACAGAATATATACCTACTTTTGCACAGGCACAGTATATGGTATTGCCACGTATGGCTGCTCTTTGCGAAACTCAGTGGAGTGCTCCTGATAAGAAGAAAGATTACGAGGGATTCTTGAAGCGTACAGTGCGCCTGATGGATATTTACAAGCTGAAGGGCTGGAACTATGCTACTCATATTTTGGATGTGAAAGTCAATATTGCTCCAAATCAGGAAACAGGTAAGTTGGATGTCAGTGCATATACCGTTGACAATGCTCCGATATACTATACACTCGACGGGACAGAACCGACAGCAGCCTCTTTGAAATATGAAGATGGACTGTCAATTGACCAGGCTTGTGTATTGCGTATGACAGCAGTGCGTCCGGAAGGCAATTCACGTATTACTTGTGATACTATTTCTTTCAGTAAATCGACTGCCAAACCTATTTCTATGCTTCAGCCCATTAATAAAGCATATGAATTTAATGGGGCGCCTACCTTGGTAGATGGTATGACTGGTAACCGCAATTATAAGACTGGTCATTGGATTGCGTTTTATAAGAATGATATGGAGGCAGTTATCGACTTGAAAGAAGCAACAGAAATCAGTTCGATGACATTGCGTGCCTGTGTAGAAAAAGGTGACTGGATATTCGATGCCAGAGGTATTTCTGTTGAGGTTTCGGATGATAATAAGGCATTCAAACAGGTCGCTTCAGAGTCTTATCCGGCAATGAAGGAAACTGATCCGAACCAGATTTACGTACATACCTTGAACTTTACTCCGGTAAAGACACGTTATGTCAAAGTAAAAGCTTTGTCGGAAAAGAGTATTCCAGCATGGCATGGTGGAAAAGGTAATCCGGGATACTTATTTGTAGACGAAATTATTTTGAATTAATATAGGCTGACTATGTGTGGAAGTCCGGTTTCTGTAAAGAAGCCGGACTTTTTTAGTACGCCCAGCATGGGCGTGCGCTATAGGGTGTAAGTCCCGAACGAGCCCTG
>OMGH01001625.1_pt1 | contig 13224 bp, 11 predicted proteins | sample 1645841 | NCBI WGS metagenome assembly OMGH01 (sample SAMN00849584, study PRJEB25192) | human gut metagenome
CTGATAGACCAAACGGGAACCACCGGCTGCCTTGCCCTTGCCTTGCTGAACGACGAAGGAATCATTGCCGGATGTGAAGGCGATTTGCAATCCGTCTTCACCATGCTGGCCGTAAAAGTGCTGACGGGGAAAAACTCCTTCATGGCCAATCCTTCCATGATAAATGCCCGTACCAATGAAATCATATTGGCACACTGCACCATCGGCATCGCACAAACGGAGCAGTTCATCATACGCAACCATTTTGAGACGGAAAGCGGCATCGGTATTCAGGGAATCCTGCCGACGGGAGATGTAACCATCGTAAAATGCGGAAGCGAAAGCCTGGACGAATATTACTTGAGCACCGGCACGCTTGTTGAGAATACAAACTACATCAATATGTGCCGCACCCAAGTGCGGATAAAAATGAACTCCCCTGCCGACTATTTCCTCAAGACACCGCTGGGCAACCACCACATCATGCTGTATGGCAATTACGAGGATATATTGGAAGAGTTCCTGCAAGCCAATGCCTGCAAACGGATTGAATGATTACTCGTTCGCATCCGGTATCACCACCTCGAAACGCGTTCCTTTTCCCAACTCTGAGGAGACCGAGATAGAACCATGCAGGCGGTCTACGATGGTCTGGCAAATGCTCAGCCCCAAACCGGCGCCCTGCGTAAAGCTGTCTTCTTTGTAAAAGCGTTCGAAGATATGTTTCTGGGCGTCTTCAGAGATACCGCTTCCCGTGTCTTCGACAAAGATGGTGGTATATCCTTCCCGGTTCGTGACATAGCCGAAGGTGATGCTGCCCGTTACCGTGAATTTCTTGGCATTGTTTATCAGGTTGTTCACGACCTGCTTCAAGCGGACGGAATCGGTGATGACCAATTTGTCTTCCCCTTCCGGAATCTCTATACGCAGCTCTACATCCCGAGGCATACTCAGACGCTGGGATTCATGGACCTCCTGCATGATAAACGCCAGGTTGAATGCTCCGAACTTAAAGTCCATCGTGCCCGATTCTATGCGCGAGAGGTCCAGAATATCGTTTATCAACGCCAGCAGCAATGTACAGTTGATGTTGATTGTTTCGACGAACTGCTTTACCTCTTCCGGAGAAAAAGCGTCCAAATCCTTCAACAAATCCGAGAAGCCGACAATGGCATTCAAAGGGGTGCGTATCTCATGGCTCATATTGGCAAGAAACGCAGATTTGAGCTTGTCGGCCTGCAAGGCACGGTCACGTGCGGCAATCAAGGCCTCTTCCGTATCCTTGTAACGCTGGATGCTCTGGCATACTCCCAATACCATGTATGGGGTATCAACCGTCAGTCCGTCATAAGCGGTACTGCGGAACTCCCACCATTCATAGCTCCCATCCGCACTCTTCAACCGGAAACTCATCCGTGAATTGATTTCATTGCCCAACAGAATGGCATCAAAATTCCTGCGCGTATGCAGCAAGTCTTCCGGATGTATAAGGGTGTCCATCTCATCACGTGCCAGCAAGTCCGTATCATCGGTATACCCGAAACGGCGCAGCAATCCACCCGGGAAATGGAAACGGTTCATATGCATGTTGTACTGCCACGGATAAATGGAGCTTTCCTCCACCGCCATATTGAAGAAGCGTCTCTGCATCTCTTCTTCGGAGATATTGCGGCATACAATCGCCATTCCCGTCATCTTTTCATTGGCAAAGATAGGTACTACCTCGCCGGAAACGGGGAAATACGTTCCCTGATGGTTTTCCTGCATGAAGGCTTTCTCCGGAATAGAAATAGGTCTCTTTCCGGTACGTACTTTCTTCAACAAGTCCTGCAGGATGTTTTCTCCATTCATGTAAATCCTGAAAATGGAGCCGGCCATCTGCCCTTCATAGAAACGGGACGTATAGGTTTCGGAAGAAAGTCCCAACATCTGTAACAACGGACGGTTGACAAAATGGATGCGCAGGTCGGTATCATACGTAATCAAGCCGTCGCGAATGGAACAGAAGATATTGTCGAACTCGTCGCGCTGCTCCACCAGGCGGTGCTGTATCAACAAGCGGGTCTGGGCATGTATGCGCTTACGCGACTCCCTGCGGTTGGCACGGAAAAGCCAGGCAACCAGCAGCACCAATGCCCCGACAATCAGCGAATAGAACAGAATGAACCAGACACGGTAACGCTCCATCAACGGTATATTCAAAATGATGCCCTTGCTCTCCGCACGGTTCGTGTCCACACGGAAAAACTGCAACTGTTTGTAATCGAACAGCAACTTGCCCCCAAAGTCCTTTACTTCCAATGAGGCGGGTGACTTGCCCTTCAAAATACTTGCAGCCTGCCGGCCGGCAGCAAAAGCATCCTCTCCGGGAACGGCATCATACACACACAGAACACCGTTCGTCATAGCCAGGTTCTGGCTGGTAAACACGGGGGCCTTCAACTTCAAGGAAAGAAAGGGAATCCATTTGGGAGCAATGACAATATGCTTGTAGGCATTGTAGTCATAGCAAATGGAAGTGATGATAGAGTTCAAGGACTTGGCCTGCACATTCAGCACTTTCAACTCATGCTCCGGATAGTTGCTCTTTATGCGTTCCCAGGATTCCTCCACAGCCTTAACCCCTTTAAGGCTCAGGAAACTGCTGTCGGACAGACAGACCAACTCCCTGCGGGAAGGAAACATGCGGACAGCCGCATCCAGCAAGACATCGAAATCCGTTTTCGAAACATAGCCGGAGACGTTGGGCATTCTTTCAAAGACTCTCTCATCCGGGTATTTGATACCCGAAACCACTACCGGTATCTGATAAGGCAGGGAATCACCGCAATGGGTCAATGTGAAGAAAGCCTCATCGCTGGAGGTCACAATCAAGTCCGTTTTCCGTTGCCTGGCACGCTCGCAGATGCGGCGCATGATGAAGCACTCGGAAGCGAAAGACCAGTAATCGGCATTCAGATATTCAGTAGTGATATTGGCTTTAACTCCCCCCTTGTCCAGTCCGTTCTCCAAATTTTCTGTCAGAAGGCTGTGCCAAGGAGTATTTTTTGTATAGGACTGTATGAAAAGTACATTGTACGTACGTTCCGTAGCCGAAAGTGTTCCCGACATCAACCACAACAAGCCTGCAAACAATGGAAAGAAAAGGCGTTTCATCATAATATAGATTTTGTATACTCAACGCAAAACTCTTATTCGTCACGCAAATATACAAGTTATATTGAGAATGAGCACAGATTATTCAAAAAAAACTCACTCATCGTGCAATGCTTCGGCAGGCTGTACCTTCATGGCCCGTGAAGCCGGATACCAGATTCCTGCAATCACCATCAATGCCATCAATATCCAGACAATAGAAACGCATATGACAAATCTCCCCCAAGTGGCATCCGTGGCTTCCGTAAAAGTGACATCTGCCATAACCATATTGATACATATCATCAAAGCGGGGATGGAAGCAAGTGCCAACAGCAGCAACCCTTCACCCAGCAATTGCCAGCGTATTCTTCCGCGGCTGCTGCCCATGGCCATGCGCAAAGCAATCTCGCTGCGGCGATGGCGGGTACGGAACCAAAAAGTTCCCATCAGCCCGATGAATACATTGAAAACAAAGAATATCACAATGAGCCTTGCGCTGCGGATATACGGGGTGATTCCTTCGGCAGCATCCCGCTCTATCTTCTGGTCCTTATAGCTCTGTATGTCGAAAAGATAGAATGGAGCGACCTGCAGCTGTACCGGAACGGGCAGATGGGCGTGGAAGGGGTGCTCATCTGCACCCTGTCGGCTCTGAGCTCCTTTGGCCCGGTGGTGGCACTGGCCAACCTCGGTGCCAGCCTGACCCAGGTGTTTGCCAGCGCCGACCGTGTGCTGGACCTGCTGGACGAAGAGCCTGTGACCGCCGACGTGACCGACGGTGCCCACACGGCCTTTGCGGGGGCGCAGGCGGAGCATGTGAGCTTCTCCTATGCGGACGAAGAGGTGCTGCACGACCTGAGCCTGGCTATCCCGGAAAAGAAGATCGTGGGCATCACCGGCCGCTCCGGCAGCGGCAAGTCCACCTTCCTGCGGCTGCTCATGCGCTTCTGGGACGTGAACACCGGCACCATCCGCTTTGGCGAGGAGGACATCCGCCGGGTGAACACGGCCACCCTGCGGGCACAGGAGAGCCTTGTGACCCAGGAGACGGAGCTGTTCAACGACACCATCGAGAACAACATCCGCATCGCCAAGCGGGATGCCACCCGCGAAGAAGTGGAAGCGGCCTGCAAAAAGGCTGCGCTGGACGGCTTTATCCGCAGCCTGCCCAAGGGGTATGACACCCCCGTGGGTGCTCTGCATCCAGCCGCTGGCGGGGGCGTTCAGCTTTCTGCTCAGTGCCGGGGCGGGTGCGGGGCTTTGCACCCTGCTGCCCGCGGGCTGGCTGATGCCTGCCCTCAAAGAGGACGACCCGCCCGGCGACGAGCGGCCGCGCCTCTCTGCCGCCGCGACCCGGCTGGAAGCGGTGGCCGAAAGCCTCTCCTCGCTGGCGGAGACGGTGAACGAGGTGTACGACGCTTTTCCACGCCGGTGCGAGGGTTTCCGATGGGTCATCGACAACATTCACGACGGCCTTTGCGCCAACTGCGGACGGCGGGAAGTCTGCTGGAAGCAGGAGCACGCCTCCACGCTGGAAGGAATGGAGGCCCTGCGCCCCATTCTGGAAGAAAAAGGCCATCTGGAAGCGGCACTTCTGCCCGGTCAGCTGGCGCGGTGCATCCACCCGGCGGCGCTCTGCGCGGCGGGGGACAAGGCGTTTGCACTCTACCGCAGCCGCCGGGAGGCCCGCGTCCACTCCGAGGCCATGCGGACGGCCCTTACTGAGCAGTACAGCGCCGTGGCCGATGCACTGGGCGTCCTCAGCGAACAGCTGGGGCGTCCCGGAAGCCCGGAGCCCTACAAGTCTGGCCGGGTGTCGGCGCTGTTCGCTCAGCTGGGGACGCCGCCGCTGGAATGTGCTGTGACGCTGGACGATTTGGGTCGCACCCGGGCGGCGGTGACGCTGCCCCGCACCCGCTTCAATGAAAAAGAGCTGGCCGCTCTGGCCGGGGAGGTGGGGCATATCTGCCGCCGCAGCCTCGAGCCGCCGCAGGTACTCTCCTGCAAGGGGATGACCACCCTGCTCTTTGCCGAAAAGCCGCTGCTCCGGGCCGTATTCGGGACGGCGGGCGCGGCGGCGCGGGGCGAGATCTCCGGCGACGCAGTCCAGCAGTTCTGCAGTGCGGCAGCGGCCCAGATGATACTCTGCGACGGCATGGGAACGGGACGTCCGGCGGCAGTAGACGGCAACCTCGCCGCAGAGCTGACGGCACGCCTGCTCAAAGCGGGCTTTACCGCAGAGCTTGCGGCCCGGCTCGTGAATGTAGCGCTGGCGCTCAAGAGCGACGAGGAGAGCGGCGCGACCCTCGACCTCGTGAGCGTAGACCTCTATACCGGCACAGCCCGGCTCTTCAAGGCCGGTGCGGCCCCGGGCTTTCTCGTGCATGGGGGCAAGGCCCGGGCTGTGGGCGAAGCCAGCCTGCCGATGGGCATCCTCGGCGGCGTCAGCGGACAGAGCCGGGTGGTGCATCTGGCGGCGGGGGACTATGTGGTGCTGGTGTCGGACGGCCTCTTGGTGGACGGCCCTGGCTGGGTGATGCAGCAGCTGGAACTCTCCGCTGCCAAGGCAGAACAGCCCGACATTCTGGCGAAAAAGCTGGTGGAAGCCGCCCGCGCCCGAGCCGTCCAGCGGGGCCGTCCCGACGACATTACCGCCGCTGTCCTCCGGCTCGAAAACAGCTGAGTTGCTTTTTGGGCGGCGAGGGGGTATACTTGTCAGTATCTAGAACGATCATAGGAGAGACACATATGCTGACAGTTACAGTTGCACAGGACGGCAGCGGCGACTTCGCGTCCATCGCGGAGGCGGTGCTGGCCGTACCTTATGAGGAGGAAGCACTGGTGCAGGTCGGTCCCGGCATTTACCGGGAAAAGCTGGTCTGCGAAAAGCGCTGCATCACCCTGCGGGGGGTGGGTGCAGATAAGACAAAACTCGTGTGGGGCGACGGCGGCAAGCTGCCCCACAAGGACGGGCGGCCCACCCATACCTTCCGCAGCTACACCGCCTTTTTCAGCGGCGAAACGCTCTGCGTGGAGGACATGACGATTGAAAACGACGCCGGCCCGGGCGCGAAAGCCGGGCAGGCCGTCGCGGCCTATGTGGACAGCACCCGGGCGGTGTTCCGCCGGGTCAAGCTGCTGGGCAGTCAGGACACACTTTTCTGCGCACCGCTGCCCGAAAAGGAGCGGGAGAAGGACGGCTTCCTCGGCCCGCGCGGTCTTGCGCCCCGCAAACCGACCGCCCAGTACTACACCGACTGTGAGATCGCGGGCGACATTGATTTCATCTTTGGCGGCGGCGACGCCCTCTTCGAAAACTGCGTCATCCGCACGGTGGACAACCACATCCCCCACAGCTATGTCACAGCTCCTTCGGGCAAAGCCAATGGACTGGGCTTTGTGTTCTGGAACTGCGATTTCGTCTCCGACTGCCCGGCGGGCAGCGTCTATCTGGGGCGTCCGTGGCGTCCCGAGGGCAAGACGGCGGTGCTGGACTGCCGTCTCGGCGCCCACATCGCGCCGGAAGGTTTTATCGCATGGAATGACCGCACCGATACCGGCCTTGCCAGCTTTGCGGAAGCTGACAGCACCGGCCCGGGCGCAGCAGAGCGCCCGGCGTGGGTGAAACAGCTTTCCGGGCCGGAGGCGGCGGAACTGCTGGCCCACGCCCGCACCCTCTGCCGACCGAAAAGCAACTGAGGATGTAACAAATGAAAAAACTGCCGAATTTTGTAAAGTGGCTCATCATTGCCGTGGTGCTGGCCGCAATGGCCGCGATGATGGTGGCCGTGAACGACCGTGCCTCCCGGGTGGAGATGCCAATGCCGGACAACAGCCTGGGCATCTATCGCCAGACGCCTGCCACTGGAAAGTGAATCAGAAAAACGAGACGGGACTGCTGGAAAGCGGCCCCTCTTTGCTTCTTTGAGAAGTTTTTGTCGAATCCGCCCGTTTAGATTGACGAATGGCTCAACTTTTTGTATACTGAACAGGCACGAAGTTGACAGAATTTTCCTGTTTTTCCTGCACAGGAACATTTTTTGCGTTGTGTCGGTGTAAACGACGCTCATTCTGCCATCTTTCCGGACACACTGAAAAGGAGAAATGAATATGAAAACAACTGGCATCGTTCGGGGCATCGATTCTCTGGGCCGCATCGTCCTCCCCAAGGAGCTGCGCACCAATATGCACATCGACAAGGACTCGAAGCTCGAGATCTTCGTGGAGGGCGATCAGATCATCCTCAAAAAGCACCGTCCCGCCGGAAGCTGCGATTTCTGCGGTGAGCTGGCGGCTGACATGGCCCAGTATGAGGGTTACTGCATCTGCCCCGCCTGCCGGGCCAAGATCGCTGCGCTGTAAACGGAAAAGGAGAATCACATGAGTCAGATGACCGATTTCACCCTGCCCTCCTGCGTACCGGGCCGGACGCTCCATGCATTCCGCTGTGTGCCGGAGGGCGAGGTGCGGGCCATCCTACAGCTCTCCCACGGCATGGTGGAGTTCATCGACCGGTACAAGCCTCTGGCCGAGTATCTGGCCGCCCGGGGCATCCTCGTCACCGGCCACGACCATCTGGGCCACGGCGGCTCTATCCGCACCAAGGCAGATTACGGCTATTTCGCCCAGCCCGACGGCAACCGCGCCGTCCTCGACGATCTCCACGCTGTCACTGCGCTGACGAAGCAGCTCTATCCCGGTGTCCCCTATTTTCTGCTGGGCCACAGCATGGGCTCGTTCTACGCCCGGCAGTACCTTTGCGAGTGGGGCGATGAGCTTGACGGAGCCATCATCATGGGTACCGGCTTCCAGCCCAAAGCGCTGGTCGCCACGGCCCGGGCGCTCTGCCGGGTGCTGGCCGTTTTTTTCGGCTGGGAGCACCGCAGCAAGCTGGTGGCGAACCTCTCCTTCCTCGGCTACAACAGGGGTCTTGAGGGCCGCACGCCTCAGGACTGGCTCAACCGTGACCAGGCCGAAGTGGACAAGTACCGCGCCGACGAGCGCTGCATGTTCACCTTCACCCTGAACGCCTACTACAGCATGTTCACAGGCATCCTGCGGCTGTACGACCCCGCCGTTCTGGCCGGGGTGCCAAAGGACCTGCCCCTTCTCTTCCTCGCCGGTGACGCCGACCCTGTGGGCGAGCGCACCGCCGGAGTCCGGCGGGCCATCCAGAGCCTCCGGGACGCCGGTGTCGGGAACATCGAGTCGAAATTCTACCCCGGCGCCCGCCACGAGCTGCTGGTGGAGACGAACAAAGCCGAGGTGTTTGCGGACATCGCCGGCTGGCTCGAAAAACAACTGCATCTTTGAATCCAAAGCTCCTTCATCGGACTGCCGATGTGGGGGCTTTTTCTTCTGGACTACGGAAAAGCGCCCCGCCGGGCGGCCCGAAAGCCGCCTGACAGAGCGCTTATAGATTCATTTTTACTTTTTGGCTGCCCAGCCGTCCACGACAGCCACAAGGGCCTTGCCCCGGCGGCCCAGAATTTTAGGCAGCAGGATGCGGGCCATGGCCCAGACACCGGAGAAGTTGTACAGGATGACGAGGGCGGTAATGATGCCCGTCCAGAGGCCGTACAGCGGCGTCTCGGCCAGCAGCACGAAAGCCTCGAACACCAGCGCGGCGGCGTTGACGAGGACACGGCCCGGGTGGACATGCATCCCGATCATGCCGTGGGCATCCATGGCGCGGAGAGCGAACACCAGCCCGAGGCCGAGGAAGGACGCATAGGTCGCACCCACAGGACCCCACCACTTGATGAAGAAGTAGTTCATGAGGCAGTTGCTGATGGCACCGGCCATCATGGTGACCATGCTGCGCTGGGACTTCTTATTCACGACATAGACGCTGTTCATGAACTGGTTGAAGCAGCTGCAGGTAGACGCCAGCACGAGGAACGGCACGAAGTGCCATGCGTAATAGTAGTTAGACTTCATGACGTGCATGACCGGGCGGCAGAGCCAGATGATGCCCGCCGCACAGCAGAACAGCACGCTGGAATAGGTGCGGAAGATCTGGGTAAAGAACTTGGCTCTCCCCTCTTCCTCGGTGACAGCCGACAGCTGCCATGCGTCGTAGAAGATAAGGCCCAGCGTCGTGAGGATGGTGGGCAGGAAGTAGCCGGTGGAGAGCAGGCCGCTCCATGCGTCGCCGCTGTGGCCGTCGAGGCCGTCGCACATCTCACGCACAAAGAACAAATCGGAGGCGTTGATGATCCAGAAGCTTATCTGGGCCGGTATCATGGGCAGCGAGAAGTGGAGCATCTGCTTCCAGAGGGTCTTGTTGATGCCCTTCAGCTCGATGAAATCCCAGAGCTTGCCGGTGAACATCAGGAAGAGCACGCTCGCGAAGTCGCCGCTGATGATGGCCAGCAGATAGCCGTTGGCCCCCCACTTGAAACCCACCAGATAGAGCACATAAAACGCCATGGTCGCCACGGTGCAGAGCACACCGTCCACGGCCACCAGCTTGTTCCACTGGCGGCTGCGCACGAACTGGGTGCAGAGGGTGCGCAGGCAGCTCATCAGGACATAAATATAAATGAGCAGGCCGTACTGAGCCATATCGGGCAAAAACTGCGCCACCGGCCAGCAGAGCACGAGGATGCCGAAGCCGCCGAGGATGGTGAGCAGGCCGTTGGTGAACACCTGCTTTTCGCTGTTGCCCTTATCGAGGCCGAAGCGGATGATGGCGTTGGACATGCCCATCGACACAAAGGGGATGAGCAGGTTGGCGTACTGGCTCAAAATCTTCGACAGGCCGAGGTCGGAAATCTCAGCCATCGCGTAGGTCAGGAACGGCTGGACGATGAGCGTCAGCAGCTTGGACGAAAAGCTGCTGATGGCAAAGATGATGGTATTGCCGGCGAGCTTCGAATATTTATCGCCGCCGGAGGTCTTTTCGCTTTCCAAAAGATTTTCTCTCCTATTTTAATAAATCCCGCCGGGCTTTCCAGTCCGGCATCAGCTTCGCCACTTCGGCCCAGAAAGCCGGGCTGTGGTTGGGCTGCAAAAAATGGCAGTACTCATGCACTACCACATAGATCTGTGCCGCCTCGGGCATATTGTAGAGCTGGAGCGCGAAGGTGATCTGGCGCTTCGCCATATGGCAGACGCCCCAGCGGCTGGTCATGCTGCGCACTTTGATGGTGGGCTTCTGCCCGCCCAGTACCCCGGCAAAGGCCGGGTAGACCTTGTCGCTCATGGCCGTGAAGTGGGCCAGGGCGGCCGCCTTGTCGGGCAGTTCCTCCTGCCGCTTTTCGCGGGCGGCCTGCCGGGCCTGTGCGGCCCGTATCCACTCCGCCTCGGCGATGACGTAGGCGTCAGCTGCTTCCAGCGTCGTGCGCAGGGGGATGCTGAGGGCCACGGTGCCGTCCCGCCGGACGTGGAGGTTGAGCCGCTTGACCCGCCCCCGCGTCAGCTCATAGGGGATGCCCCCGGCCGCCCGCAGCATCACGCGCCCTTTTTGCATCTGCGCAGCTCCGCAAAGGGCAGCTGAGACAGCACAACGGCGGCGAAGATGAGGGTGCAGCCTGCGCTCTCCCGCATCGAAAGGTTCTGGCCCAGCAGCAGCCAGCCGCCCAGCGCGCTGAATACGCTTTCCAAACACATGATAAGGCTGGCGATGGCGGGGTTCAGATCTTTCTGGCCCAGGATTTGAAGCGTATAGCCCGCGCCGCTGGACATGACGCCGCAGTAGACCACAGGCAGAAAGTTTGCGCCGTACTCTGCCAGCGTGGGCGTCTCGAAGATCAGCGCCGCCGCAGAGCTCTCCACAGCCACCACGATGAACTGGATGAGGCTCAGCCGCACACCGTCCACAAGCGGCGAAAAGTGGTCGATGGACATGATCTGGAAGCTGAACAGCACGGCGCAGCTGAGAAGTATCCAGTCGCTGGTCTCAATGCCGCCGAAGCCGTTCTTCATGCAGAGCATATACAGGCCCGCCACGGCGATGACCATGCTGATCCAGAGCTGAGCGCTGCCCTTCCGGCCCAGAAAGAGGCCGAACACCGGCACCAGCACGACGTACATAGCCGTCAGGAACGCGGCCTTGGCCGTGGACGGGTTGATGGTGATGCCGATCTGCTGAGCCGCAGAGGCCGCGAACAGGAAGGTGCCGCAGACGAGGCCCGCCACCAGCAGGGTCTTGCACTCCGACTTCTCCTTCGGCCAGCCGTAGGGCTGGCCCTGTTTTTTGCGCACGGCGTCGAAAGCGAACACGGTGGGGATCAGCACGAGGACAGCCAGCCAGCTGCGCCCTGCGAGGAAGGAATAGGCCCCCATGCCGGAGCCTGCGCTCTGGGCTACGAAAGCCGTACCCCAGATAAAGGCACAGAGCATCAGCATGAGCGAATGTTTGGTCTGTGTCTTCATCCTGCGATGCCCTCCACTTTGAGTCCGCCATAGAGGTAGTAACGGCTGGAATCGTAGGAGATGGTCAGACGGTAGCTGGCCGCCGGGTCCAGCCCGGAGATGACGCAGCGGTAGTTCTGACCATCGGTCTTGATATAATAGGTGCTTCCGTTGACGTACTGTGCGCCGCCGGCCACCTTCTGCCAGACGGACACCTTGTACCGCTGGGTACCCTCGGCGGTGCCGTAGCCGGTGATGGTCAGGCTGCCGCCCGGAACGGTGAAGTAATCGGTCTGGCGGCTCCAGATGCCGTTGAACACGATGTTCAGGCTCCCGTTCACCGCCGCCGAGGCATACTTGGCCGAGGCGTCAGCAATGCCCTCGAGGTTCAGCGGGTCGCTGGTCAGTTCGGCCCAGCGGGTGCTGTCCTCTTCCTGCACCTCATTGTCCGCGCTGTTCTTCATGTCCAGCACAGTCTTGACGCCGGACGCAGCCACAAGCAGTACCAGTACCGCCACGACGAGCAGGACGATTCGCTTTATCTTTTTCATGATCTTTTATCCTCAAATTTTGTTTTAACACGAGGTTTTGCACGATTTATATAGTATACCGCATTTTGCTTTTCCATACAAGAGTTCAGGCTGTAGTCAGAGCGGCCAGCGCCGCACGTTCGGCGTCGGCAAGCTCCGGCTGAGCCGACCGGAACAGCGAATCGTACCGGTAGAGCGCCCAGCCGCCCGCGCCGAGGCTGTGCAGACTTTCCACCTGCCGGGCAAGAGCGCTGCCCGTACACCACTGGCTCTGGCTGTCCTCGTTGGCACCGCCGTCCCCCTCGCCGATGCGATAGGCCCCCAGCCCGAAGTAGAGGGCCGTGGATGCCGCCCTGGGCATGGCCAGCCACTCCGGCACGATGTTCTCGAAGGCGAAGCGGGTGCTGCCCGACTGGAGGGTATAGCCACAGCCCCAGTATATCTGCGGGCAGAGGTAGTCCACCACGGCGTTTTCGCCTTCGGCGGCCAGCCATGCTTTCACGTCGCTGTACTGCTGGCCGAGGTCGTTGTCGGGGTTGCCCTGCGGGCTGACGCCAAAGCGGAGGGTGGCGTCGGCGGCTTTGACGGCGTCGTGGGCCGCTTTCACCAGCGCGGTGACGTTCTGCCGCCGCCATGCGGCCAGATCCCCCGCGCCGCTGGCGGCGAACTGGGCCGCGTCCAGCGCAGCGTCTGTCGTGGGGTAAAAGTAGTCGTCGAAGTGGATGCCGTCCACAGCGTAGTTCTGCACCAGCTCGGCCACGCCCTTCACCACATAGTCTGCGGCTTCCGGGATCGCCGGGTTCAGGTACAGCCCCTCACCCACGGCGCAGACCCACTCGGGATGTACATTGGCAAGGTTATTTTCCGCCAGTGCAGGCGGCATCTTCGCCGAGGAGCGGAGGCGATAGGGGTTCACCCACGCTTCCAGCGAAAGGCCCCGGCTGTGTGCTTCGGTGATAAGGACGTCCAGCGGGTCGAAGCCGGGGTCCTGCCCCTGCTCGCCGGTGCAGAGATGGCTCCACGGGAAGAGGTTGCTCCTGTAAAGCGCGTCCCCGAAAGGCCGCACCTGCGCGATGACGGTGTTCAGCCCGATGGACAGACAGTTGTCCATCAGCTCCGCCGCACCGGCACGGAAAGCTTCTTCGGACGAAAAGTCCATCCCGGCCCATTCCAGATAGCTCACCCAGACGCGCAGCCATTCAGCAGAAACACAATCATC
>OMGH01001629.1_pt1 | contig 13175 bp, 7 predicted proteins | sample 1645841 | NCBI WGS metagenome assembly OMGH01 (sample SAMN00849584, study PRJEB25192) | human gut metagenome
CAAGAAATCACGTTCCCAATGTTGTGATTTGCTTTCAATTTAGTATCTTTGAACCATTGGACACAACGATAAAATGAAAGTGCATTTGCACGATTAGTTGTGATTTGCTTTCAATTTAGTATCTTTGAACCATTGGACACAACAACATGGACTGGATTTTAGAAGAGAAAGGTGTTGTGATTTGCTTTCAATTTAGTATCTTTGAACCATTGGACACAACAGTTCAGCTAACGGAATGACTCTTGTAGAAGTTGTGATTTGCTTTCAATTTAGTATCTTTGAACCATTGGACACAACCTGTGGCAGATGATCGAGACAAGGCAAGCGGTTGTGATTTGCTTTCAATTTAGTATCTTTGAACCATTGGACACAACGGAGATGCTCGGCGTATCGGTCGTTGATAAGTTGTGATTTGCTTTCAATTTAGTATCTTTGAACCATTGGACACAACAGGCTAGATAAATTTATGACCACCTACATGGTTGTGATTTGCTTTCAATTTAGTATCTTTGAACCATTGGACACAACCCGTGTAGCTGAACATCCCCACGAACGGTAGTTGTGATTTGCTTTCAATTTAGTATCTTTGAACCATTGGACACAACTACGCTCGATATTATTTCGCACGTTAAGCAGTTGTGATTTGCTTTCAATTTAGTATCTTTGAACCATTGGACACAACCAGTATTTTAGTATTAGCCAAGCAAAAGAAGTTGTGATTTGCTTTCAATTTAGTATCTTTGAACCATTGGACACAACTCTTTGGTAGGTTGATCCCCATATCCACGAGTTGTGATTTGCTTTCAATTTAGTATCTTTGAACCATTGGACACAACTTAGTCTGCGTTGTTAGGTACATCCCTGTAGTTGTGATTTGCTTTCAATTTAGTATCTTTGAACCATTGGACACAACAGGGAAGGTGAAAGGGATTCCCTACGGAAAGTTGTGATTTGCTTTCAATTTAGTATCTTTGAACCATTGGACACAACTAATTATCACTTACACATTGTGAATCAACAATTTACAAAGAAGTTCAGAAAAGAAAAAAGAGAGTTGTTTCCATCAAAAAATCCCGCGTCAATGCGGGATTTTTATTTTAAAACAGTTCTAATTGCTGTCCTGGTGAATTCACATTTTGGATTTTCTTCCCATAAAAAAGCTCTATGTCCCCAAATTGTTTATCCGTAATACACATAATTCCAATCTGCCCAAATTCAGGGAGAAAAGATTTAACTCTTTTTATATGCACCATTGCATTCTCACTACTAGCGCAATGACGCACGTAAATAGAAAACTGAAACATCGTAAAACCATCCTTTTGCAAATTCTTTCTGAAATCCGCATAAGCCTTCTTATCTTTCTTTGTTTCAGTCGGCAAATCAAAAAGAACAAGCACCCACATGACTCGATATTCACTAAATCGATCCATTACCGTTCAGGATACGAAATTCGACGAACTTCCCCACTGAAACATTTATAAAGCGATGCCGTCGTTTGTCCAACAGCAACCATCAAAGGACTTCGCTTCCCTCCTATTTTAACCTCCAAAGTAGGTATTTCAAGTAACTTCGCTTTTATCTCCTTCGTCAAGTCTAACACTTTTCCATTAATCTGAACCAATTTAAAGACTAATTCATCTACATAAGGACGATAAGGCTCCATTATATCATCCGCCAAACAATAAGCATTATAGCGATTATGATGATGAATACCTAATGTTGGCAATAATCCACTTGTCACTAATCCCCGCGCTACTACTGCGCGAAGAATAGCATATCCATAATTCAATAAATTATTAGGATATATGCCTTCACGTTCTCTAGTAAATCCTTCAATATCTGCAAACAATGACTTCCAATAATAAGCAGCAGCACGTGCCTCCAAATTATCAGGATCACCACTACGTACATCTGATGCCCACACACGCATACACCTTACTTCCTCATCCACACAATCCTTCAGAACAGATGCTTGATTATTTATTTTCATCTGAATAGTTTGCTGCCAAAGTTGTTTCTTCAGTGGCAATGAAGCATCCAACTGCTGTCGAAAACGCTCATTTTGTGTTGTATTTCCATACAAAGGAAGCATCAATCCAATAGGCATACTCTTACTATCACATGTGATAACCGCACAATTATTTTCGAGCAAGGCATCAAGTAACCCGGAAGTGATAGTAACTTGTTTGTTATCCAAAACAACCACTCCCAAGTCTTCAATAGGTTTTGTTACCTCTGCCTGAGCTTTCATCATATCTGGTAACGATTCCGCTTTCTCTACCCCCGGTAATTTAATAACCAATTGCGCATTCCGCAACGACAGATAAGCGGGATTTCCAAAATAAAGTGTTTTCTTAATCATAGTAATCATATTTAAAGTAGAACATCTCTTAAATCTAATATTCTCCAACCGATACTATTTGCCCAATATGATTTACTCGTACTTTTACTAATTTATCTAAATTAGTAAGTGATTGAAATCGCTTCCAAGTAATATTTTGCAATTCTTTCCTATCTTCTACTGTCGTTTCCAAATGATGCCTAAAGACATAATCTTTCGATGTAATTTTTTGCACTCTAAACAAATTTGGACTGATCAAAGCATAATTATCCGGATCCATCAAATCTATCTCATTTGGATTAAAGCCATTCTTCTCATTTGGAAAAACAAAATATTCATTTTGCTTCATTGAAAACAAAAACGTCCATCCTTCAGACTTTCTATATTCCTTATCCACAACAGGTAAACCAACAGAAGCTGAAGCAGTTGCTTCATAAAACGAGACAACACGTTCCTGCAACACACCTTTTTCATCCCGATATATAGCCACATGATGATTATTTCCCGTATTTACATAATCTACAGGTTGCTTTGCCCCATTAGCATCCAATATATACTTACCAAAATGATCTCTCTTTGCATGCAATGGTTCAGCCTTGCTTACTGCTGTTATCGTCACCCGTTTAATAGAAATTCCTTTTTCCTTATTCAACCAGATTGGATTTGCATCCAGATTAGAAAAAGCTTTCTTTGGGTCTCCTCCAAACTCCTTTAATCGTTCTTTCAATATACTACGAACCTTCCTATCTATTACTTTTTCGATTTTCAAATCCGAAGATATATCTTTACGAGTAGTATAAACAGTCTCTAAAGTCACCGTCTTCACCTTTGTCGGCACTTGCTGAGTATGCAGTTCATCCAAATAAAGAGGATTTTTCTCCAGGCTATTCTTACCAGTAAAAGCTTTCTTAGGATCATTTCCACAAGCTGCAAGACGTGTAAGCAAAGCTTCCCGATATCTCTTATTGGCAACGAGTGCTATCTGCTCCACATTAAAACCTGAACCAACACTCTCCAACTTAGGTACATACCACTTTATTGCTCCATAAAATGTTTCATTATGCAACTGGCCACGAGGAGTCAACTGAACTTTCTTACGATAACCACTCTCTGTTTTTTTCGTTTTTGTGATATTCACATTCTGCGTTAGAACCTTATTTCTTGCTTTTATAGAGATCAGCGTATTTTCCAATTGACGTTTAGCTTCCGCCCTAAACACATCAAGCGGCATCGGTGGATTAAATCTTAATTTTCCATGCTTATCCCGATAAAGTTCTTTTTGTTCTATTGCATAAATACTACCGGACTTATCACTTCTGGCATTCAGATTATTCAGATATTGTATATAACTTCTTTTTGTAAATGCAACAGTCAGCGCATCCATTGCATGATGACGATGATCATTACGTTTTGTCCAGTCCTTTATACGACGAATTTCGCGACCATCCTTATCTTTGACTATCTCAGTAAGTCCCAATTTATCATATTTTTCCCAATTAAGCTCTTGCATTACGTCTATCAGTTGCCAATCCTCACGCAAACGATCCGTGATAGTTCCGGTAGTGGGAACAACAAACTTCACCAGTTCTTCCAATATCTCCCGAGCTTTCTTCGCTATATATTGTGAATCCCGTAAATCTCGTTCTATAAATCCACTTGGGATATCCACCTCTTTCATCATCAATTTATCTCGCTTAGCCTTACTGATAATTCCACTCTTATATAAATTCTCTATCCGAATTTCATAATCATTGATACCTTTCTCATCATATACTCCCAATACATAGTCATAAGCTGTCAGATTACTCTTTTCAATATTAACTCTCCGACTTTCAAGTGTCTTATTCGAGAAAGAGTCATCAAATAACTTGGCCTTAGGAATAATATGTTCAATATCAAACTCTTTACTAAAAAGTTTTTCCTGAGGTATATAAGTATTAGAATAAAGAGTTTTATACCCATTACTCTTCAATTCTAAATACAATTTATAACGAATGATATCATTACGAGTCACATTTGTTAATCCAAATTCCTTTTGAAGTATCTGACGATACTTTTCATGGTCAGCAGTCGTTTTATTAATCGCCATTGTCATTTCCTTGCGTTCTTTGGAACTCTTCTTCAGCTCGCGAGCTAGTTCAATACGTATTTCATCCGGTTTTCCATAAGCATCTACCACAAAGTTGACAACATTAATCATCTGGTTCAAGATTTTCTCGACAACCGGATTACGCAAACTGTTCCGTGGAAGAAGATCCAAATGATCCTTATATACCTTATTATCTAATTCATCTTTAGTCAAAGAACGTTGAGAGTGACGATAACCAGCATATTCACAAGCCAAACTATATTCATTACCTTCTTTCATTCTAGGTAAAATTTTACGTATAGCTTTTGTACTCAGGCTTCCATAATCAGGCTGAAAAATTATATTAGCAATGATGCTTGCATATTCTTTTTCAAAACCACATAACTTAAATATTTTATCTATCAGACTTTTATTTCCCGTGCTCGACTTATCTCCTTCATAAGAATATAAAAGATGCCATAGCATATACATGGGTTGCTTATCAAATAATTCATTTTCCGCATCAAAATGTAATATATTCGTATTATAACCCAGTCCACTAAAAACGCCTTCTACTATTTCCATTACCTCATCCGACATCATCTTAGAGAAATCATATTCTCCATGCCCTGTCATAGAAATGATTGTTTGATAGGCTTTAAACAATGCCGCTTGAGTACGATTACCTTCTATTTTATCGTAATTCAAGTCTAAATCCTTATAGTTCTTATATAAAAGTTTCAGAGCATCCAATTTTGATAACGTCTCCTTTATATTCAATTCCGCAAACAAAGTCTCTTTTTCTTCCTGATACAGGAAACGCTCCGCATTCGTTTTTTTCTCTTTCACTATCAAAGAATGAAGAGTGTGCCAGATTTTAAACTCCTGAAATAAAGGAGAAGACTTAGGACATACCTTACATCCAATAGTTCTTAACTTCTGTTTACCATCTACATTAACCTCTATCTGGCGACTTTCAAATTCACAGAAACTAACCAACCCCTTTTGACTCTTCAATGGTCGTTGATAAAATATAATAATATCACGAATGTCTTTTTTTAATTCAGGAGTCAGTTCCGGATGATATTGAGCTTGTTTTTCCCAAATAGCTTCAAACTCATCCAAATAATCCTGACGATAAAACACTTGATTTTTCAAACTATAATTAGGATCCTTATCTAGTTGCTTCATCAAGTACTGTCCAACTGTTAACTTATTAAAGCGCAGTTCTTTACTACGATCACCAATCGCTCCTAAATAACTGCTCGCATTATTAATGGCTCCATTTAGTTCACTGACAACAAAAGCGACTTCATCTATAGACAATTGGCTCGTCAACGCATTCGAACGCCATTGATAAGCCTGTAAACGTTTATCTTTCCCTTTAATATCTGCCGTGTATATCTTATATTTACCTAAAAACATTTTAGCTGTATTCGGTCTTCCTTCCCCTTCTATCTGTTTTCGAAACTCATCAGTCAATATTTCAGGATAAAATTGTTTTTGATGATCCCAAATTCGATTTAATTCATTCTGCAAATCTGAACGATAAAACTCCGGAATACTTTTTTTCCCTTGCTGTAATATGGAAAAAACAAATTGACCGGGAGTTAAATCATTTTCATATAGCTGTTCTGCTACTGCCATCCCATCAATCAACTGTCCTTCATCAGGCAATTTTGCTTTACGGCTACTCTTATATCCACGTTTCTTATTTATCATCAAAAAAACGCGAGACAATTCTTCTAATGAAATTTCTTCCGTTACAGCCATTGCACGTAAACGATAAGTCTGAAAAGTCGTTCGATTGCCGTTCTCACACAATACTGCGGAATCTGTAATCAATCCACATTTCTTCAGGTATTCTATCAGATTAGCACGACGTAATTTATATCGTTGCAAATTACGACGAGCACTTCTGCCTTTTGTACGACCGGCATTAGGGGATATCCCCTTACCTCCACAGAAATCCTTTTCAGGTTCTTTGCTCTCTGACCCTGTTTCAGTATTCACGAAATTATCATACTTAATAATACGAACTCCTAACTTCGTAATAGACGATTTTTCTGCCGTATTCTCTGCTTCATTTACCAAAGCCCATCCGGTACTATTTGTACCCAAATCTAATCCCAATATCTTCTTCATACTTGTGTGTTTTACATTTTCCACCAAATATATCACTTTTTTCCTACAAAAAGAATTATATATCAAATTCTTTTATTATCTTTGTCATACTAATTGAAGCAAATCACAATAAGGATTATTCCGTTGTGAAAACATTAGGTTGCCCTCGTCCTTCTACGGGGGCTTTTTTATATTCACGCATGAAAAATATTTTTCTATACATCTATGGAATTAGTAAGAAAGCAGGCCACGAAGTACACACAAACTACAAACGAACAACTTATGAAAATGAAACGTTACGTATCACTCTAAAGCATCAACAAAACCGTGTATCCCCGTAGCCTGCATGTTTAAATTGAGATGATTTAGATAGAACAAGATTTCCATAAGAAGGATTAGCAAGGGAACTTAAAGAATGCAAAGGAAATGAAAGACCGATGAAAAGGCGGTTACATAAAAGAAACGCCTTCATAGTCTCGAAGACTATGGAGGCGTTATTTATTGTTTCTCTATTCTGAAATATCAGAAGAAGAACGGAATCAAATACCTAATGACTTCTTCACTGCTTCAATCTTTTCCATTGCAGCAGCATCAGCAGAAGCGAAACAGTTGCGACAACCCATTTCTCCTTGTACTTCCATATAGAATTTGATCTTCGGTTCTGTTCCCGACGGGCGAACTGAAACTTTGCTTCCATCTTCAGTGAAGTACTGGAGTACATTAGATGTTTCCGGCATATCAAGGTCAGTCACCTTACCTTCAGCATCTGTCTGTTTCAGCGTCTTGTAGTCTTTGCTCAGAATCACTTTAGAGCCACCCAGTTCTTTTGGAGGATTAGCGCGGAAGTTTTCCATCATAGCTTTGATTTCTTCAGCACCGCTCTTGCCCGGTTTCACTACGTTCACTGTGAATTCTTTTGAGAATCCATATTCTACGTAGATATCCAGCAACAACTGATACAAGGATTTACCATTATCTTTTGCCCATGCAGCAACTTCAGCAATCAAACAGCAAGCTGATACGGCATCTTTATCGCGAACGAAATCTTCGGCAAGGAATCCGTAGCTTTCTTCACCACCACCGATATATTTCTTTTTGCCTTCACGCAGACGGATTTCACGTGCGATCCATTTAAATCCGGTGTAGCAGTCGAGCATTTCGATGTTATTCTTATCAGCAATCTTCTTGATAAGTTCGGTAGTAACGATAGTCTTCACACAGAACTCATTACCCTTGATCTTACCCAATTGTTTGTACTGAGTCAGAATATAGTAAAGATACATCATACAAGTCTGGTTACCGTTGATCAGTACCCATTCTCCCTTGTCGTCCTTGCAGGCGATACCTACACGGTCGGCATCCGGATCGGAAGCCATCACAAGATCGGCATCAATTTCTTTAGCCAGATTGACAGCCATAGAAAGCGCTTCGGCATTTTCCGGATTCGGAGATATTACTGTCGGGAAGTTACCGTCTTTGATCATCTGTTCGGGAACAGTAAATACATTTTCGAATCCCCACATCTTCAAAGCGCGCGGAATCAACATCATACCTGTACCGTGAATCGGAGTATAAACGATCTTCATATCCTTATGACGGGCGATAGCTTCCGGATCAATAGAAACTGTCTTCACCATATCGAGGTAAATCTTGTCAATATCTTCACCGATGATCTGAATCAGATCCGGGTTCCCCTTGAACTTGATATCAGCAGCGGAAGCGATATTATTCACTTCATCAATGATACCAGCATCGTGCGGAGCCAGTACTTGCGCACCATCATCCCAGTATGCTTTGTAACCGTTGTATTCTTTCGGATTGTGAGAAGCAGTCAGGATAATACCGCTCTGGCAACCGAGGTGACGGATTGCGAAAGACATCTCCGGAGTCGGACGCATATCATCAAACAGATATACTTTGATGCCATTAGCTGAGAAAATGTTGGCTGAAGTTTCAGCGAACAGACGGCTGTTGTTACGACAGTCGTGACCAACCACTACAGAAATCTGAGGCAGATCTTTGAAGTTCTTCTTCAGATAGTTGGAAAGGCCCTGTGTAGCAGCACCTACCGTATAGATATTCATGCGGTTGCTACCTACTCCCATGATACCACGCAAACCACCCGTTCCAAATTCAAGATCTTTGTAGAATGCTTCGATCAATTCTGTTTTATCTTCGTTCTCCAACATGCGTTTCACTTCCGCCTGAGTTTCGGCATCATAAGCCGGGGTCAGCCATTTTTCGGCTTTCTCAGTGACCTGCTTGATAAGTTCCTGATTTTCCATTTCGATTATTGTTTATTGGTTAATGATTATTTCTCTATTCTCTGTCAATCCTTGAATATATGCCAAGTCTTGAGCACACAAATGTAAAAGAATAAGTTTATAAATCCTAGTTATTTAATGAATAATTGACAACTATTTCACCAAATATCTCTCTCCTGTCTGCTTCACATATTCCTCCAGAAACTCCTTCGGATATCCCGGACGAATGACACCGGCAGGCTGTCCGATAGAATTCCGTTCAAACTGTCCGTCCTTCATGCGCTTCACTACTCCGTCGTTGTACTTCACAATCAGGAAAGTGCCCAGTTGCTTCCAAGTATCAAAAGTACTCTGGGCGGTCATATTGGTATAGTTAGTCAGGAAAGCGATTGCGGCATTCTTATCTTTTGCCAGCAATTTGGCTGCCATTTCTTCAATACCTTCCTGCGCATTATTAAAGGTCGTTTCCATCTCTTTCTGAGTTGCACGCACGTCACCGATCATCAGATCATAACGCGGATAGACCATATTAGACACCCAGTTGAAAATCCAGAAAGCGGAATTCCAGGAGAAAGTGATGTAGTCTGCGCCATCTACACGTGTATAGCATAACGGAGCTTTCGTCGTACAGCAATAAACAGGAGTAAATACGGCCATATTCGCATCGTCCACTCCAAACCAAAGAACTCCGCCTATGGGGTCCGGCTTGTTGGCACGCATTTGTGCAACAAATACGAAGCCACTTTGTTGAGTCGAAATCGGACGTTCGTTAAAATACTCCTTATCACCTACCTTGAAATTCAGTGGAGAAAGGCGGTACGGGGTTTTATAAGGACCGGCACCGAAATCATTGGAAATATCAAGCGGTGTTCCTTCGTAGTGGTCACGCATCATATCTTTCACGTCCTGTACGGAAAGTTTACGGTTCGGCTTTACGAAAAGAGGCATCGGAGTATCTGTCTTTCCTTCGATATAAGGAAGATAGTCATTTCCATGGTCAGTAAATTTATTGAAATAGCTCCACACACGGGCTTCGCAGAAGCGACGGGCACCGAAATCAAGGGGCGCATAAGCCTCAGCAAAGCTGAAATCCTTGTTCACTCCATTGAAGTAACCTTTCTCGCGAGCGAAGGAAATCACATCCGGAGAAGTGATACAGTTTTCTTTGTCGTTCATGTCAAACTGATGGATACGGGATTGATTGGCATGAGCCGAAATACAATCATCCGGTACACGTACAGCCACCCAGACGGCACCACGTACCCCCGGCCCCTTACCGATCATTTCCATAATCCAGATTTCATTCGGATCGGCAATCGTAAACGATTCCCCTCCACTATAATAGCCATATTGCTGTACCAAATCAGTCATGATACGGATCGCCTCGCGGGCAGAACGTGAACGTTGCAATCCGATATAAATCAGACTTCCGTAGTCGATGATTCCGGTAGAATCTGCCAGTTCCGGACGTCCGCCGAAGGTGGTTTCACCGATAGTCACTTGAAATTCATTCATATTGCCAGTCACATTATAAGTCTGGCGTGCCTGTTCGATTTCGCCCAGATACTTACCCGTATCCCATTCATAGACTTTCAACATCGTCCCTTTGGGATATGTAGCAGCCGGATAATGATAAAGCTCACCGAACAGGCCATACGAGTCGGCCGAATAGGAAACAATAGTCGAACCGTCAGTCGAGGCATTTTTGCCGACAATCAGATTCGTACAAGCGAAAGAATTCGCCAGAGCCGCCAAAGACAAGACAGCAGATAGAATGATTCTTTTCTTCATATATAATACATTTTAATAGTTTACCAAACAAAGGTTTCCTTCGAAACGGTCTGATTTCCACAAGCATCCGTGACAGTCATTTCTACGGTATGCTTACCGCCTTTCTTCACATGTTTCGGATCGAGCACACATTCCCAGTAGGACTTTACGATATTGGGACGACCGAAAAGTGCATATTCACCGTCAATCGTTCCCCGATAGGAAGCGATACCTGCTCCTTCATCTTTCAGCCGATAGACAATCTTTCCGTTTCGTCCCCACAAGTTCTTGTTAACAGGTATAATTTCCGGAGGAACAGTGTCCAAAGCAACCGTATATGTGCCCAGTTCACGAATAGATGCTTTCATAAATCCATCTTCGTACTTCCCTCCTACGCTGTATTTAGTCCCTTTAGGGGTCACTCGCGCCACGTAATATTTCGTAGTGTCCGCCACTGGTTTGCGCCGCAATCCGATTCGCAATTCACAGCTTGCATGTAGCGGGACCGGCTTATCATTCAACTGATAGGTAAATGCGACCGCTCCGCTATCCGCTTTTATCTGATATTGAAGAGGTACATTATCATATAGCATTCCCTTCGGAACAACCAGACTCAACCCCGGTTCCTGCAGATAATTCGTCTTATCCCAGGCAAAGAAGTATTTTTCCCGATGATTCAATGGTTCAATCGGCTGTTTCTTGCCACGTACCGTAAAGTGATAGCGGGAAGTATTGCCAAAAGCATCTTTCAATGTATATTGAAACTGATAATCCCGTTCTTCGTCAATCGTTACCAAACCACGGTTATCGTTCGAGGCTTTCAACAACCGTAATGTATTTCCGGGATCAATAAAGGATTTCATGTACTGCCCATACGTCCAGGAGTTTATCATTCGGTTTTCTTCCTGCGAAAAGCGGTCTACGGTGCTACGGAACACTTCGGTACCATCTACTGTAAGTACTACGGAATACACTCCATAATGATTATTTACCCCGTCCATGTAGTCATACGCTTTGATACCTGTGCCGATTACCCCCCATGCTTCCACCGGACGTTCACTGTTCGGCAGAATCGTTTTATTTTCCTGACTTCCACTGACCACTCCTTTGCCAAGCTGCGGAAAAAGCATGATTCCATCCGCTTTCGGGGCACGTGTATCTTTCAGATTCTTTTTAAAGAAAGGCATAGGATCGATATAGTCTCCCGTCTCCGTCTCGAACACATCCAGATGAAGATGCGGTCCGAATGAGTATCCGGTATTCCCACTCAACGCAATCCGCTGTCCGGCTTTCACCGGATATTCATCGGGTTCGGGGATGATTTCTACTTCCCAGTTCTCATTTTCATATTGAAGTTTCTTTACCCTTTCGGCAATAGGAGACAGAAAAGCGCTCAAATGGCGATTGATAGTGGAATAGCCGTTGTGATAGCAGACGTCAAGCACATACCCCGAACCATTAGTGACACGTATACGTGAGATATACCCGTCAGCAAGTGCCCGAACCGGTTTGCCGATTGTTCCTCCCGTCTTAAAATCTAATCCACCATGAAAGTGATTGGAACGAATTTCTCCGAAGTTTCCACTCAATGTAAGGGGAAAGTCGAAAGGTGGCACAAAGGCAGCCTGCTTTTTTTCCTGTGCATACCCCTCCACGCAACAGGCCAATAATAAAGCAGCAATATATCTTTTCATTATCTTCTTCACTTTTTTACTCCTGCAAATGTACATTATTCCAACTAGATTACGAAATATCCGGGAAGAATGATAGCAGATGAACCTAGTTAATAATTCCTTTTATTATTATATTCGCAACTAAACTGTAATCATTATATTATTAATATTATTACTTTTGCGGCTGTTTTTAATAATAATTAAAAGTAAAAGGACTTAATGAGAATGTATGTAAAGGTAATGGCAGCGGTCATTGCATGTATATTGCTGAGTGGAGAAGCGTACTCAGCACTTGCAACTACCCCTGCTACAGAAAATCTGAGTTGGTTCAAAAAGAAAAAGAAAAAAAAGTGCGGTAAACTCTGGTATTTATTTGTTATTCCGTATATCTTTGTATAAAGATTGAATAAAAATATATATGGTATGACTGAAGCCGAAAGAAAACAAATAATTGCTTTGGTACAGCGCGAAGTAGTTCCTGCCATTGGCTGTACGGAACCCATTGCTGTTGCCTTATGTGTGGCGAAAGCAACCGAAACCTTGGGTGCAAAGCCGGAGAAAATAGATGTCTTGTTGAGTGCCAATATCCTGAAGAACGCAATGGGAGTGGGCATTCCCGGCACAGGTATGATTGGACTGCCCATAGCTATAGCCTTGGGAGCGCTGATAGGCAAGTCGGAGTATCAGTTGGAAGTGCTGAAAGACAGCAATCCTGCCGCAGAAGAGGGAAAACGCTTTATCGGCGAAAAGCGCATCGATATATCGCTGAAGAAGAATATCACGGAAAAGCTTTATATCGAGGTGTGCTGCAAATCAGGCGGGAATAAAGCCACTGCCATTATAGCCGGCGGCCATACCACCTTTATATATATAGCCCGTAACGGCGATGTCCTTTTAAACAAGCAAAGTGCGGGTTGCGGAGAAGAGGAGGCACA
>OMGH01001632.1_pt1 | contig 13149 bp, 11 predicted proteins | sample 1645841 | NCBI WGS metagenome assembly OMGH01 (sample SAMN00849584, study PRJEB25192) | human gut metagenome
ACGGCAACTTCGAGAAGGCAATCGAGATCCTGCGTGAGCGTGGTCTGGCTACCGCTGCAAAGAAGGCAAGCCGTACCGCTGCTGAGGGCATGGTCTACGCGGATTACTGCCCGCAGTGCAAGGTCGGCGTTGTCATCGAAGTCAACGCTGAGACCGACTTCGTTGCCAAGAACGACAAGTTTGTTGCTTTCGTCAAGGAGGCAACTCAGGTCATCATGAAGCAGAACCCTGCTGACGTTGAGGCTCTGATGGCTTGCAAGACCGAGTCCGGCGAGACCGTGGACGAGGCTCTGAAGAACCTGATCCTGGTCATCAAGGAGAACATCAAGGTTCGTCGTTTCGTCCGTTACGAGGGCGTCTGCTCTGCTTACGTCCACGGCGGCGGCACTCACGGCATCCTGGTCAACTTCGAGACCACCAACGGCATCGACGCAAAGGACGAGTTCGTTGCTTATGGCAAGGACATCGCCATGCAGGTCGCTGCTGCAAACCCCAGCTATGTGGACGAGGCTTCTGTTCCTGCTGAGGTCGTGGCCAAGGAGAAGGAGATCATGCTCGCTCAGATGGCTGGCGATCCGAAGACCGCCAACAAGCCGGATGCAGTCAAGCAGAAGATGATCGAGGGCAAGATCAAGAAGTTCTTCAAGGAGAACTGCTTGGTCGATCAGGAGTTCGTCAAGGACGGCGACCTGTCTGTTGCTCAGTACACCGCTAAGGTCGCAAAGGACCTGGGCGGCGACATCAAGATCGTCAAGTTCACCCGCTTCCAGAAGGGCGAGGGCCTGGAGAAGCGCGCTGACGACTTCGCTGCTGAAGTCGCAAGCATGGTGAAGTAATTCAAGCTTCCAAGCTGAAAATGGGAGCCGCAGTGCCTGTCACAGGGTGCTGCGGCTCCTTTTTTGCGTTCCGGGGTTGTAAAACCTGACCCAAGGTGTTATGATAGACCCATTCCAACAGAAAGAAGTGCTGACCATGAAGATCGTCCCGTGTGCGTTCCAACTGCCCAACGGAGAAATGCTGACGGTGCGCAGTCTGTGCGCAGACGACGCCGAAGCGCTCAACGCATTCCGCCTTGCAACCTACCGCGAAACCCATTTTATGGCGCGTTATCCAGAGGATGGAGCGAGTCTGGAAGCAATGCAAAAGGGGCTGGCAGGCTCTGAAGCCAGCGCGCTGAATTGTGAGGTCGGTGCTTTTGCCGGAAAAAAGCTGGTGGGGGAGTTTGGTGTGGCACAGGTGCGGCCGCACATCAAGTATCGCCATCGTGCAGTCATGGGGATCTCTGTGTTGAAAGAAGCCTGGGGCTGTGGTCTGGGCAGCTTTCTGATGCAGTTGGCCGTGGCCCAGGCAAAAGCCAACGGCTTTGAACAGCTGGAGCTGGGTGTGTACAGCGATAATCCCCGCGCCATCCACCTTTATGAAAAGTTTGGCTTTGAACGCTGCGGCACCATGCCCCATGCCTTCAAGCTCAAGGATGGAACTTACCGCGACGAGATCATGATGGTGAAGATGCTATGAAAACAGAACGCATTACCCTGAAGGGCATCCCCGCGCTCCTCATCGGCGAGCCTTCCCGCAAGGTGTATCTCTACGTCCACGGAAAAATGGGCAGCAAAGAGGAAGCCCTTGCATTTGCAGAGCAGGCCTGCCCGGCAGGTTATCAGGTGCTGGCCATTGACCTGCCCGAACATGGCGAGCGGAAGAACGGCCCCGAACGGCTCCTGCCATGGGTGGTCGTTCCGGAGCTGCAATTTATGGATCAGTATGCAAGAGTGCACTGGCGGCAGGTCTCGCTGCGGGCCACGAGCATCGGTGCGTGGTTCTCCATGCTGGCGTTACAGGAGAAGGCACTGCGCCGTGCGCTCTTCGTTTCGCCCATCGTGGATATGGAAGACCTCATCGGCAGGATGATGCAGCAGGCCAACGTGACCGAAGAGCAGCTGAAGGCGGCAGGGGAGATCCCCACAGATTTCGGAGAGACGCTTTCGTGGCCGTATCTCTGCTGGGTACGGGAGCATCCGCTCCGCTGGCGCATCCCCACGCAGGTGCTCTATGGCGAAGCCGACGCGCTGACTTCCTATGCTGTGCTTGACCGCTTCAAGCGCGCGACCGGGGCACAGTTGACCCTTCTGGCCGATGGGGAGCACTGGTTCCACACCGAGACGCAGCTGGCCGTGCTGCAGGCCTGGGAAGGTGCGCATCTCTGAAGCGCAGAAAAACAGAGATCCCCGCTGACGGGTTCGATGACGTCAGCGGGGATCTCTTTCTGTTTTTACGAACGAATCGTGAAAACCGCAGTTGTTTTTAGACCTTTGCTTCGCTGTTGTGCTCCGCGTTGGAGTAAGCCTTGAAGGAGTGGAAGACGATGTTCAGGCCCAGAACGATCAGCAGGACAGCCAGGATCAGCTGCAGGCCGTTGGCGATGAACACAGCGCCCCAGGTGGTCTCACCCGCAGGGATGCCCACCGAAGCGGCTGCGCTGATGGCCTTGACCATCGCGATCAGACGCTGGAACAGCGCGGTGAAGGTGACGCACAGCATGATGACCAGCGGGGGGAAGAGCATCTTGTTGTTGCGGCCGGTGACCTTCAGGAAGACGCACAGGGTGGCCAGAACCAGAGCGCTCAGCAGCTGGTTGGCGGAACCGAACAGCGGCCAGATGTTGGCGTAGCCGATCTTGGTCAGGATGAAGCCGAACACCAGCGTGATGAAGGTGGAGAAGTAGACGTTGCAGAACAGCTTGCGCCAGCCCTCTGCATGCTCCACGTCATCGACGCTGAACAGCTCCTGAAAGCTCATGCGGCCGATGCGTGCAACGGCATCCAGGCTGGTCAGAGCCAGAGCAGAAACGCACATGGTCATGAAGACGGTAGCAGCGTAGGCAGGGATGCCGAACATCTCAAAGAAACCGGCAACGCCGCGGCTGAAAATCTGGAACGGGGTGCCTGCAGCGGGGGTGCCGTCCGCAGCGGCGGCAGCGCCTGCAACACACAGGGCCAGAACAGCCAGCAGGCTTTCGAGGATCATGGCACCATAGCCGACTTTCAGCATATCCTTTTCGTTCTCCACGGTCTTGGAAGAAGTGCCGGAGGAGACCAGGCTGTGGAAACCGGAAACGGCACCGCAGGCCACGGTAACGAACAGGATGGGGAACATGGTGCCCAGCTTCTCATTGGTGAAACCGGTGAAAACGGGCAGGTTCATGGTGGGGTGTGCGACCAGCAGGCCGACCACAGCACCTGCGATCATGGCCACGAACATGAAGGTGGTCATGTGGTCACGGGGCTGCTTCAGCAGCCACATGGGCAGAACAGCGGCAAAGAAGATGTAGACGAAGGTGATGTAGCTCCATGCAGCCTTGCCCAGAATGATGGGCAGGTTCGCACCGATGACGAAGGACAGCACGATGAAAACGATGCTGATGACGCTCTCTTTCCAGCCGGAGAAGTTGAACTTCTTCTGGATGAGGCCGAAGACGACAGCAAAGACCATGAACATGATGGAGACCATACCGGCAGCGCCGTTGGTCTGCGCAGCCTCCACCAGAGCACCGTCGGCGCCGAAGGCGTTGAAGGTTCCGGCCACCATGTCAGCAAACGCTGCAATGACGATGCCGCAGAACAGCCAGCAGAACAGCAGGAACAGCTTGCGGCCGGTCTTGCCGATGTACTTCTCGATCAGCATGCCCATGCTCTTGCCGTCGTTCTTGACGGAAGCGTACAGAGCACCGAAGTCGGTGACAGCGCCGAAGAAGATGCCGCCCAGCAGCACCCACAGCAGGACAGGCAGCCAGCCGAAAGCAGCAGCCTGGATGGCACCGGTGACAGGGCCTGCACCGGCGATGGAGCTGAACTGGTGTGCAAACACGGTCCAGCCGTTGGTGGGGACATAGTCACGGCCATCCTCGTGGACGACTGCGGGGGTCTTGGCGGTGGGGTCGATGCCCCACTTGTTGGCCAGCCAGCGGCCATACAGCGTATAAGCGCCGAACAGACACACGGCTGCGATCAAAACGATGACCAGCGTATTCATTTCTTTATACCTCTTTCCTTTCTTTCACACCGGCAATGGCCGAAGCAGGACGGCTGTGCCCAAAAGCAGGGCAGGCGAAACGGCCCGGAGGGGTGAAAAAAGCCTCCGTCCTCATGAAAGATAGAGACACAAAGATGTATCCCATCTTCCTCGAAGACGAAGGCCAAACGGTGCATCTGCACCGGTCGCTCTCCGCGGTACCACTTCGTTTGCTGCTTTCGGGAGCAGCCGCTTGCGCGTACAGGCGTTCCTGCCGCCGATACGCCGCCCTGTAACGTGGGCTGAACGGCCATGCACTACTGCCGCAAGCGGGTTCGCACAGGCTGCTCGCAGGTGAGGGCTGATCGCACTGTGCTGCCGTCTTGCACCGGAATGGCGGCTCTCTGAGCGCAGGGAATGCGAAAAGTCATGTCCTGTTCATTGCATTTGCCGAATGATTGTGTATACTTTAGTCCTGATTTCATAATTTGTCAATATATTTTGGGCAAGTTAGGAGACTGTGCCATTTTTGCGGGGGAGAAACTAAGAAAATTTAGGCGATTTTTGTTCAGATGTGAGATGAATAAAACTTAATGCCTCCACAGGTGAAATCTTCTAAACCCCCGGAAAGAAAGACCGAACACTTGACTTTTACACTTTCAAGTGCTAAAGTAACAGAGTAATAGAAAGACCCCCTGCCGCACCATGCGGCACTTTGCCCTAAAGGAGGCAGCTATGGCGGACAAGAACCCCAGAAGAAACCCCACCACCGACGCACTGTTCGACGCGATCCTGAGTCTTGAGACGAGGGAGGAGTGCTACAACTTCTTCGAAGACCTCTGCACGGTCAAGGAGATCTCCGATATGGCCCAGCGTCTGGAAGCGGCCAAGCTCCTGCTCGGCGGCAGCACCTACGACCAGATCGTAAAGGCGGTGGAGATCAGCACCGCCACCATCAGCCGCATCAACCGCTGCATCCAGTACGGCTCCGGCGGCTACCGCGACACCATCGAGAAGGTACAGAAGAGCTCAAAGCCGGAGTGACATCCGGGCGGCGAGGCACATAGGATGGACTGCGCCCTATTCCTATTATAGAAAGGAAGGTCCTTCTTATGGCTGATACCACCAACTGCACCCCCTGCGTTTCCTGCGACTGCCCCGCGCTGCCGAGAGTTTCCCTCGACCAGGCCGTCGTCGACCTGATGGAGAGCATTGCTTTGCAGGAGTCGGCCCTGAGCCACATCCTCTGCGCCGAGACCCAGAAGATGAAAGCCGCCCTCAGCATGGAGGAGCTGGACCTGTGCAAGCTGCTGGAAGTCAACGACTCCGCCACCAACATGGTCCACGCCGTGGCGAACCTTGAGCTGGTTCTGAAAGAGAAGCTGGAATTCATCGCCAACAACCTCTACTACCCCTCGACGGGGAACAGCACCACCACCGAGAGCTGATGTCAAAATGCGACTGCCCGCCCGCAATGGGTGGGCGGTTTTTGCTTTCCGGGGCGGGGCTGCCTAAAAATATGTATAAAAGTCGGAAAAGTGTTTTGTTGGAATTGCTGAATATCGAAATCTGTGCTATACTATATAATGTTTATCCAAAGAGAAAGGGGAACCTGACCTTGCTGCACTACGATGCGATCCTGTTTGACGTGGACGGTACGCTCATCGATTCCGCCCCCGGCATTCTCAATACACTGGAAGAAGTTTTCAGCTCCATGGGCGTTGACGTCGCCCGGAGCGACCTTGGCCGCTACATCGGCCCGCCCCTCCGCAAGAGCTTCGGCGAGCATTTCTCCGACCCTGCAAAAATCGAGGAGGCCACGAAGCGCTACCGCGTGAGCTACGCCGCCAAGGGCTGCCACGAGGGCGGTGTCTACCCCGGCGTGGTGGAGATGCTGGGCCGTCTCAAGGCTGCGGGCCTGACCCTCTGCACGGCCACCTGCAAGCCCACCGACGTTGTGAGGCCCATCCTCGAAGAGCAGGGCCTTGCGCCTTACTTCTCCTTCGTGGGCGGTGCGTCCATGGATGAGAGCCGCGACAACAAGACCGACGTCATCCGCCACGTCCTCGCCCAGCCCGTCATGCAGGGCAAGCGGGTGCTGATGGTGGGCGACCGCCGGGACGATATGCAGGGCGCTGTGAACTGCGGCCTGGACGCCGCCGCTGTGCTCTACGGCTACGGCAGCAGGGAAGAGGTCGCCCCCTTTGCGCCGGTCTTTATGGCCGCTGACTGCAAAGAGCTGACGGACTGGGTTCTCCGCCCGGTGGACGAGCTTTCCCATTCCTGAAACGAGAGGGACTGAATCTATGAGTCGAAAAAAACAACAACAAAACGAAACCATGACTCCCATGCAGCATCGGGCCGTTCTGGTCTGCATCCTCTGCGTGCTGGCGGTGCTGCTGACCTTCGGCATCACCACCATCCTCCTCAAAAAGGGCGGCGAGGAGCCTGCCCCCTCCGTCTCGGAGTCTGTGGCAGACCCCACCTCCGGCGGAGACCTGTCGGGCCACTACCAGATCGACAACGCCTCCACCGCTCTGCTGACGGAGACTGCCGACGCCGGCACGGACTATCTGAACGATACCCTTTTTCTGGGCGATTCCAACACCGTCCGCCTCTATAACAACGGCCTCATCTCCCTGCAGCAGTTCTGCGCCAAAGAGGGCATCGGCACCCAGGTCGCGCTCAACGAGGGCATCGTTACCTTTAAGAAGGATTCCAACCATTACACCATCCCTCAGGCGGTGGCCATGATGAAGCCCCGCCGTGTGGTCATGACCTTCGGCACCAACGACACCGGGATGGAAGTCTCTGACTTTATCGCCCACTACACGGCCCTCATCCAGGCCATCCAGCAGAGCTACCCCTACACCGACATCATCGTCAACACGGTGCCGCCGGTCCCGGCTGACCACTCCAACTACCCCCACATGGACCAGGCCAAGATCGACGACTTCAACATGGCCCTTCTGGAGATGTGCGAGCAGCTGGGCGTCCGCTTCCTCAACTCCGCCGAGGCCCTCAAGGGCAGCGACGGCTACGGCATCGCGGACTACTACACCAGCGGCGACATCCACCTCAAGAGCGCCGGCCTCAAGGCAGTGCTGAACTATCTCCGCACCCACGCTCTGCAGACCGAGGACCGCCGCCCCGACACCAACAACATCCCCACCCGCACTATGGAGTATGTCTCCAACCCCAGCTCCGCCGTGGCCGCTCCCAGCTCGGAGGCTGTCAGCTCCAGCGAGAGTCAGGCCGAGAGCGCCAGCAGCTCGGAGAGCTCTTCGAGCGAGAGCACCAGCGAGAACAAAAAGTTCGAGGCCCACTACCGTGTGGACAAGAACGGCGGCGGCACTCTGAGCGTCGGCAATGACACCGGCAACAGCTCTGTGACCTACACCGTCACCGACCCCGACAAATCCATCACCGTGACCGCTGTCCCGGCGGAGGGCCATGTCTTCGTCAAGTGGAGCGACGGCCTCACCAGCAAGACCCGCACCGACACCGACTTCAAGCAGAATCTGGACGTCACGGCAGTCTTCGGCACGGCCTCCGTCCACATCACCAGCGAGGGCAAGGGCGCTGTGGGCAGCTCCTACACCTTCAAGGCTGCCTTGAGCGGCAAGTACGCCAAGACCGAGAACCTGCGCTGGTACGCCAACGGTCAGGAGGTCACGCAGGCCGCCGGCAAGTCCAGCATCACTGTGGTGGTGGACAGCTCCATGGTCAACGCTTCTTATAAGATCCACGCCGTCGTTACCTACAACGACTGCAAGGTGAGCAGCAACACCCTGACCATCACCATCGGCAGCGGTGTGACCAGCGAGTCCGGCTCCACCAGCAGTTCGTCCTCGTCCCATGCCGGTTCTTCCGGCAGTACATCCTCTTCGTCTTCCTCTGCAAGTTCGGGCAGCTCTTCCCACAGCACCAGCAGTTCGTCGTCGGCATCGTCCAGCACGTCGTCTGGCAGCTCCAAGGCAGAGTCGGAGTCCGAAAGCAAGGCCGAGTCTAAGGCAGAATCCAAGACTGAGAGCAAAGCTGAGTCCAAGGCCGAGAGCGAAGCAGAATCCAAGGCCGAAAGCAAGTCGGAAGCCTCCGCCAGCAAGGAAGCCGAAAGTAAGGCAGAATGACGCCCCGCACCTTCCTCTGCGAAGCCGCATAGGCTGAGCCGAGAGGAGGCGAGCGGATGTTCCGTGAAGAAATGCGAGTCCTCGGCCTGCCCGGCGCAGAAGATGTGACCGACGGCAGCGTGGACTACTACGACATGGATTGGGAAAACTTCGAGAACGGCGTGACGGAGGAGCAGATGGCAAAGTGCATCGCAAAAGAGTGCGCCTGCACGCCGCGCTGTAAGTGCAGCGGGAACCTGCCGGACCAGTCCGACGACGAAGCCTATGAAATGACGTTGGAATGATAAAAAATATGAGAAGCCAGCTCTGCCGGGCGGGGCTGGCTTCTCGCTGTTCTCAAACCGCATCGCAGCCGCGCCCGCTCAAGGCGGCAGGCGGCTCGAAAAATGATAGAGAAGGGAAAGAAACATGGCAAAATATTATTGCATCCTCTTCGATGCAGACAATACACTTCTGGACTTTGACGCCGCCGAGAACAAGGCGCTGGCTGAGACGCTGGTGGAATACGGCATCGAGCCGGACGCCGGGACGGTGCAGACCTACCGGGACATCAACTCGGAGCTCTGGCGTCAGCTGGAAAAGGGCCAGATACGCCGCGACAAGCTGATGGGGGAGCGCTTCACCCGCTTCCTCAAGGCCATCAACGCAGCCGGTGACGGCGTGGAGATGAACCGCTGCTACCTCGACCACCTGTCCTCCCACCCCGACCTGATGACCCCCAATGTGCTGGACGTCCTCGGGGAGCTTTCCGAGGTGGCGACGCTGGCCATCGTGACCAACGGCTTTGAGAAGGTGCAGAGCCGCCGGGTGGCAGAATCCGGCATCGGGGCCTACCTTGAGGACGTCTTCATCTCCGAGAAGCTGGACAGCGAGAAGCCCAGCCGCCGCATCTTCGACTCCGCCCTCCGCGCTCTGGGCGTGGAGAACCGGGAGCACGTCCTGGTGGTGGGCGACGGCCTCACCAGCGACATTCAGGGCGGCGTGAACGCGGGCCTCGACACCTGCTGGTTCAACCCCGGCCACGCCGAGAACCCGGGCAAGGTGAGCCCCACCTACGAGATCGCCTCGCTGGAAGAGCTCTACCCGCTGGTGATGGAGCCGGAAGAGCTGGCGAACCTCGGCCTCAAGCACCGCCGTCATCAGCTGTAACGGCGGGAATGTCCCTATCCACCCTACTGGAAAAGAACACGGAAGAACGATATGCTGATTCATTTGGAAAAACTCGGAAAGAGCTTTGGCGAGAAAGTCGTCCTGCACGACGTGAGCGCCAGCGTGGAAAAAGAAGACCGCATCGGCATCGTGGGCCAGAACGGCGCAGGCAAGACGACCCTGCTCAAAATTCTGACCGGCGTCTACACCGACTATGACGGCGAGTTCAGCGTGACCCACGGCGTGACGCTGGGCTATCTGGAGCAGAACGCAAAGCTCGATGTCACGCTGGATATTTATGGGGAGATGCGCTCTTCCTTCGCCCCTGTGCTGGACGCCATGGCCCAGATGCAGATCTTGGAAAAGAAGATGGCGGCCTCTCCCGACGATGCCGCCCTTCTCGAAAAGCACGACGAACTGCAGAACATCATCGACGCCGCCGACGGCTACAACATGGACGTCAACATCAAGAAGGTGCTGTCCGGCATGGGCTTTGCGCAGGATACCTGGAGCAAGAACGTGGGCGTCCTCTCCGGCGGTGAGCTGACCCGTCTCCGTCTGGCCAAGCTCCTTCTCGAGAAGCCGGACGTCCTCATTCTGGACGAGCCCACGAACCATCTGGACTTCGCCACCATGGAGTGGCTGGAAAACTACCTCAAGGGCTACTCCGGTGCCGTTCTGGTGGTCAGCCACGACCGCTATTTCCTCGACAACGTCTGTACCAAGATCTGGGAAGTCTCGTTCCAGACCATGACCACCTATAAGGGCAACTTCTCGGCCTATCTGCCCCAGAAGGAAGCCGCCGACGCCCTGCGCCAGAAGCAGCACGACGCCGACGTGGCGCTGGCCGAAAAATTACAGGACTACATCGACCGCAACCTCGTCCGCGCCTCCACCACCAAGATGGCCCAGAGCCGCCGCAAGCAGCTGGAAAAGCTGGAGATCACCGAGGCCCCTCAGGACGAGACCAACCAGCTCAAGTTCCGCTTCGAATACGACGTGGAGCCGTGGAATGAGCTGGTGCTGCTCAAGAACCTGACCATTAAGATCGGCGACCGCACCCTGCTGGAGCCCTTCACCTATACGGTCTGCCGCGGCCAGCGGCTCATCATCGCCGGCCCCAACGGCGCAGGCAAATCCACCCTGATGCAGGTGCTGGACGGCAAGCGCCGCCCCTCCGGCGGCATGGTGCGCCTTGGCACCGGCGCACGGCCCAGCATCTTCGCCCAGCAGCAGAACCGCATCGGCGCGGGCCGCGTCATCGACGTCATCTGGAACAAGTACCCCCGGATGACCGAGCTGGAAGTCCGCAGCCATCTGGCAAAGCTGGGCTTCCGGGGCGAGACGGTCTTCAAGCCCTGCGAGGCCCTGTCCGGCGGCGAGCTGGCCCGACTGCGCTTTGCAGAGATCGTGCTGGAACGCCCGAACCTGCTGTTCCTGGACGAGCCTACCAACCATCTGGACATCTACACCCGCGAGAACCTGACCGAGGCGCTGATGGCCTACACTGGCACGCTGCTCCTCGTCACCCATGACCGCCACCTGATGAACAGTCTGGCCTGCCCCATCCTCTACCTCGAGGACGGCAAGGCGGTCATCTACCCCAGCTATGACGCCCTGATGGGCCGCGCCGCTCCTGCCCCCGTGGCCGAGAAGAGCAGCGAACCCGCCAAGGCGGGCTACGGCAAAGAGCAGCGCCGCCGCCGGGCCGAGCTGCGCGCTAAGATCAAAGCCTGCGAGGACGAGATGGAAGCCTGCGGCGCCCGCGAAGTGGAGCTGGAAAACGAGATAAACTCGCCGGAAGTCTACAACGACCCCCAGCTTTTGCGGGAAAAGAGCGACGAGCTCAGCGACCTACGCTTCCATCAGGACGAGCTTTTCGCCGCATGGGAAGCCGCTGTGGAAGAGCAGGAGCAGTACGAGCAGACCGCCGGCGGCGAAGAATAAACGATGCAGCAAAGGGGGAGAGCCGATGGCAAACCGAAACCATGACCCGAAGAAAACACACGAGATCGCACTTTCTGGCCTGCTGTTCGCGCTGGCGATGGCTCTTTCCTTCATCGAAGGCACACTGGTCATCCCGGGCCTTGCGCCGGGCATGAAGCTGGGCCTTGCGAATATCGTGGTGATGTATGCACTGTTCTTCATGGGGGCGCGGCAGGCGCTCTATCTCGACCTGCTCAAGGCGCTGTTCGTCTTTCTCGTCTCCGGCTGGACGGCAGGCTTCCTCTCGCTCTGCGGCGGACTGCTGTCCCTGCTGGTGATGTGGGTGCTCTACTATAAGCTCCCGTTCCGGCCCACATGGTTCATCCTGTCGGTCTGCGGCGCACTGTCCCACAACATCGGCCAGCTGCTTGGCGCGGGGCTCATCCTGTCTTCGGCCATGTCGCTGTACTATGCGCCGGTGATGCTGGTGCTGGGCCTTGTCATGGGCGCCCTCACGTCGCTGACCCTCCGGGCCATCCTGCCCGCACTGGGCAGACTGGGCTACAACACCCGGGAAAAGCGCTGAACAGTTGCATCTGCAAACATTTTTCGCTATAATAAAATGATAGATTTGATATGACCCTACAAAAAAGCCGCCCTTATGGATGACTCGCATCCGAGGGACGGCTGGGAGGTTTTGTACTATGTCTGAAAAAGTTACGGTCAAGGTGGAGCGGAGCGTCCTCCACCTTCCGGCCATCGCCCTGCGCGGGCTGGTGGTCTTCCCCAACAATCTGCTCCACTTCGAGGTGGGCCGCGAGAAGAGCATCGCCGCCGTGGAGTGGGCTGTCAGCAACAACTCTGACGTCTTCCTCGTGGCACAGAAAGAGATGAAGGTCGAAGACCCTAAGGCCGCCGACCTCTATACTTACGGCGTCGTGGCCGAGGTCAAGCAGGTGATGCGGGTGTCGGACGACCTCGTCCGCATCCTGGTCGAAGGCAAATACCGCGCCAAACTCTCCGAGATGGAGGACGACGGCAGCTTCCTGCTGGCCACCGTCCGCCCGGCCCCGGTCAAGATGGCGAAGCCCGAGGAACTGCCGGAGGCGGACGTCCTCGTCCGCAACGTCAAAAAGAGCTTTGACGACCTGCTGGCTCTGAACCCCCACATCGGCAAGGACGTGGTGTTTGCCATCACCACCAGCACCGACGCCGCTTTCCTGTCCGAGTACATCCCGGCCAACCTCCTGTTCCGCTTCGAGGATAAGCAGGCCATTCTGGACGAAGGCACCCTGATGGGCCGTCTGCATCTGCTCATCGAGAAGATGCACCGGGAGCGCCGGATGCTCGAGATCGATAAGGAGATCGCCCAGAAGGTAGACGAGGCGATGGACAAGAACCAGCGCGACTACTACCTCCACGAGCAGCTCCACATGATCAGCGAGGAGCTGGGCGAGGACGACGATACCACCGCCGAGGCCGAGGAGTACCGCCGGAAGATCACGGCCCTCCATCTGGACGAGGACCGGGAAAAGAAGCTTCTCAAAGAGGTGGACCGCCTCTCCAAAATGCAGAGCAGCAATCAGGAAGGCACGGTCATCCGCACCTATCTGGACACCTGCCTCGACCTGCCCTGGAACACCTTCACCGAGGACGATCTGGACATCGCCAAGGCCCAGCGCGTGCTGGACCGGGACCACTACGGCCTGAAGAAGGTCAAGGACCGCATCCTCGAGGTGCTGGCCGTCCGCAAACTGGCCCCCGACGTGAAGGGCCAGATCATCTGCCTCGTCGGCCCTCCGGGTGTCGGCAAGACCAGCATCGCCCGCTCCATCGCCGAGAGCCTGAACCGCAAGTATGTCCGCATCAGCCTCGGCGGCGTGCGGGATGAGGCCGAGATCCGCGGCCACCGCCGCACCTACATCGGCGCGAT